>OQVQ01000104.1_pt1 | contig 40055 bp, 38 predicted proteins | sample 1691491 | NCBI WGS metagenome assembly OQVQ01 (sample SAMN03418252, study PRJEB22391) | human gut metagenome | biome: human-gut; feature: organic feature; material: feces | host: Homo sapiens | place: Tanzania | collected 2013-01
ATAGGCGAAACGGTCGCCCTGCCGGATAGACTACTATCATCTGTAAACCGTTTGCAAAGGTAAGAAGAAAATCCGGAACCGCCAAATAAAAAGCGAGAAATTTTCTCACGATGAGAATAATTAACATAAAAACATGCTGTAGAGCATAAAATCGGGGTAATTCGGGGAATCATTCGGAATCAATCGGAATCAATCGGAACGAAAAAGCCCCCGATGCATCTCGCACCAGGGGCTTCTAAAGCGATCTTTTAAATTTAATTTCATGAAGTACAACCATTGTACATGGCTGCCATTTGGCTGTGGTCAGCAGCCCTTGATGTTGAAATCTTAAACAGTGACCATTTGTAATTCGTTAGCTAATCTGTGCAAGCCGTTGGCAATTTTCTCGGCTTGCGCTGGGCGCGGCTTGGAGATGCCAGAGGCATAGTGAGCCAACTGCTTTTGGTTGATGCCCGTGATGAGCTGGAGCGAGGCAAAGGAGAAGATGCCACGGTAGTAGTCCAGGAGTGAGCGGACATCGAACTTGAAGTAAAGCTCGTATTCACCATCAAAGACATCAGGATAAGCCGTGCCCCTTTCTTTGTAGCCCTCTATCTCGAAGTCGATGCTCTCCTGCACGTATTGGCGGAAGCCCTCGAAATCGCCGCTATATGCAACAACCCAACCAGGCAGCAAGCTGCATGCTGCGCTGTATCCCTGCTCCGTGCGAGCCGTATCAATGATAACCTTATTCATATATATAGTCTTTAATATATTTCACTGAGGGAGCGACCGAGGCTCTTGCCAAGGTCGCTCAGTGCCGAAACCACAAACACGCTATGCGAAACAGCGTCAGCTCCGAAGAGCGGGCTGTGTTTTAGAACACAAGCCCTGACTGCTCTTCGATGCTTTTAAGCAGAAATCCCCAAACGTCATCGTTATCTCCACCGTTGACGGTGACCGTCCCCTTTTTGGTAGGGTGCACGAATTGCCTGTGGCTTCCTTTCTGACGGTCCTTAACCCAACCGTCTTTCTTTAAGATCCTAAGGATCTTGCTCACTTTAACTGTTTTCATAGAACGCTGTTTATTGATTTCAACACTGCAAAGGTAGTAATATTACTACGAATAGCCAAATATTTTAGGTTAAATCGTATCTATTTTACTACTATTTAACATTAATCAATGGAATGTGCGGTGTTTTTGTGGAAAATGATTACCTTTGCGGTGTTTTTAATGGATATAATATATATAAGGTATGGAAAAGATAATAAGTAACAAGGCTGCCTCCTTTGCCAACATGGAGCTTGCCAGATTTACGCTGGAACGGGCAGACCTGAGAGCCGGCAGCATCCTGGAACAGTACCGCAAGTCAACCGACCGCAACTATACGCTGGCGGGGTTCATCATGACGGTGTTCATGGCACTCACGGCTTTCCTTGCCACGGAAAAGATGACCCTGATGCTGATGGCCATCACCCTCCCTCTATGGGTAGGAACCGGAACGGCACTGCTCATCCTGTTCTGTAAGGTAATGTGGGTACACGACTTCATGGCATCGGGCGATGATGCCGCCATGATGCTGAGGGATGATCTGGTAGATGTGGCCATGAATAAGGGATTGCAGGATGAAGGAAAGGCAAACGATGAGTACCTGCACCATCTCGTGATATCATCCATCAGGCGCACCCTTAACGCCACGGAGCATAACCGCGCCTGCCTTAACAGAAGAAACCGCCACGTAAAACGAGCGATGACCGCAATCATTGCCTCGGTGGTAGTGAGTGCTATGACTACGGTCATCATGCTGGCCTTATCTTCTCTTGGGATTATCCCCGTGACTTGATGTATCCGGATAACTGTTCGGATCTTCTGGCCAACCATCCTCATTGTAGTTTGGTTTCATAATCAATAAAAAGGGCCCGTGCATCCAGAGGGCATTCCTTCAGCACGAGCCACAAAGTATAGAGAGTGTTTCATATAACAGTCGCCACACGCAAGCCATGCCCTGCCTGCGAATAGCTATCGTTTATCTCTTCATTCCGCCTGCAAAGATAACACTTTTCTTTGAAACCATCAAACATTTGGCTGATTATTTTCAGAAAACGGCAAAAAAAGTCCCCGATGCATCACGCACCGGGGGACCGCAACCTAAAAATAAATTATTAATTTAAAATAAATCAGGCCGCCAGAACCGCTATGATAAAGGAATGCTGGCGGCATCTTAAGTGAGAAGTATTAACACACGCTTGTGAGTACTTATAACCATTTTCCTTTTAAATATAATATGAATATTTTCAACGTATGATCTATCCTCTATTTAGTAAAGAGTATAACCTTGGGATAGGAAAGCCGGGTGTGAGGGTTCTGACTCACCACATCCATGCGCACGCCCTTGGTTCCGTAGCGGAAGAAGAGAAACTTCCTGGGAACGCGATGAATAATCATCTGAAGGGTGTCGCGGCTCTCGATGCGTGCCGTGAAGCTGTCGCCCCTGATGGTTCCCCGCAGGCTCATCCATGGATCGCTCCAGGATACTTGCTGCGGGGACCTTGGGTAGGATAGAAGCACATTAGAATCCTTATCAGCTTCATCATATATGGAGTCGGTGGTAATGGCGGCATGAATATCCGCAGTAGCTAAAGAGGAAGTCTTGATAGCCGCCACCATCCGACGGGGTTTAATCTTCAGATCCTTGCTTGTAACGGCAAGGAGGGAATCGGGGTTACGCTTTAGGCTGGACGGCTTCAGTGATATGGCTGAAACTGATGCCATCGGCTTACCTGACTGCGTCTGCCCTATCTCTACCCTGCCGTTGTGCATTAGAACATTCTGATCTTCATTCATGCTGTGTGCCTCCCGCTGCTGGTCGTGGCACTCCTTGAGAGCCATGACCATTGCAAACGGGATGAGCACCAACATAACAACCTTAAGAAAACTAGTAAACCTACTGTCAATCATTTGTAATTAGACAATAATAACCTTAACCTATTTTTTATAAACTAAACATCTACGAAACCGTTTACCTGCACCTGGGCTACTTACACTTCAGCTGCACCGTCTTGATGATGGAAGTGATTGTAGTGAGGTAGGCAGGGTCGGTGGCATACTTGCAGCCCACGCCGTCGCATATCTTCCGGGCAAACACAAACGGGTCCTTGCGGTATGGCCAGGCATCCTTGTATCCAGGCTTCTGGAAGAGTCGCTCATGCTCCTTCAGGCAGTCGGCAAGGGTGTCGAAGTCCTTGAAGGCGCGTTCCACGGTGTAATACCAGAGGTTCTTGCCCTTTACCTTGCACACGGAGAGAATACGGTCGGGCGCCTTGAACTTCTGGTTCGGTGTCTTGAAGTACTCGTGGGTCTTCACCATGACGATGGCTCCGTTCCACTGGCTACCCTTGGTAATGCCGAAGAGGTTGGCCTTGCCGATAACCTTCTTGCCATATCCCGTCTCAAGCATCGCCTGGGCTGTGACGAAGGCTGCATCTATCTCGGTGTTCGCCTCCTTGGCAGCAGAATACACCTGCTGGGCGAATATGATCTGAGCTTTTGTTGGCATATTATATAATGTATTTATTCATCCTTGGTAAAATCGATGGTCTTCCCGATGTACTCCCCGCTGTCGTTGAAGTCCTTCAGCCGCTTCACGAAGTTCTTGGGCAGTATGGGGTATATCGCCTGTATGTTCTCGATGATGGAGAAGACCTCCCTCACCATCATGAACACGCACATATAGTCACCTATCCACTGCATCGGACCCACCACGTTACCGTTTACCGTGGCATGGCTTGCGAAGTTGCTGAGGATCATCAGGAACACGTATATTACTATCTTCTTGGTGAACCGGGAGAAGAAGGATTCGCTTGACGCATCCTTGTGGATGAGATGCTTCCACACGCCCAGGATGGTGTCGATGGCTATGGCCACCGCAATCCACTTGGCAAACTCCCAATCCTGGAACAGATACTGGGTCCCTTCCATCACTATCGTGAGAGGGAGCGACGTGATTGCTATCATCGGTATATTGTGTTTATATTGTTTCATATCATTTCGGCCTTATGATTTTCGACGTTGCAAAGGTACGTAATTATTCCGAGGGCGCAAAGGACTGCTGACGCATCATCCTGCGGGCCAGGCGATGGGTATCGAGAATATCGGCACCCTTGGCTGAGAGCATGAGGGTCCAGCCGTAACTCTGAAGCTCGGCAGAGACAAACGGGATGATCTCGCAGTTGGTAATGCTTTCGCGGTCCATCCAGTAGAGTCCTTCAGTCTCCACGTCTGCCATGATGCGTGCATGGATCTTGGAGAGCATCTGAAGGGTGCGGTCGTTGACGATGACTCTCTCGAGCATATCGGCATTGCCGGATAGCTTCTGCGCCACCGTTACCGCTATGCGCTGGGTACACTCGAAGCTTCTGCGCCCATCATCCTGCATATCCACCTCGCCGTAATCGACGAAGAGGAAGGAACCCGTAAGCTTGTCGATGCGCTGCTTCAGCTCGTCGAACGACTGGCCATATACGTAGTTCTGAATCTCGGGAACCAGTTCCTTCTCCTCCATCTTGTCGAGGATATCGAGGGTGGTGGCATATTCTTCCATATTGCTCTCGCCCTTGGTGGCAATGCCCTTGATGATGCCGGATTTCTGAGGGAACTTGGCAAAGTATGTAAATAAATCCAATAACATAAGCTTTATAATTTTGTCGCAGGAAGGTTATTTCCTGCCCTGGTTAAATAATCTTTTTCACTATCTCGAGCGGCAGCCCCACCTCGTTGGCAATCTTCACCACGTCCATGCCGGCGGTTCTGAGAGCCTTCACGCCATCGATGGTTTTCTTGCGCAGGATGCGGAGATAGGTGAGCACGTTCATGCGCTCCACCTGGTCGGCATTGCCAAGGCCATCCTTTGAGAGGTCGTAGAGTGCATCGGTGGCATCGGTGGTAATGGCATTCTCTTTCGGGAGGTCGAACTTGGTAAGCAGGGAGAATTCCGTCTTTCTGAAGATGAAATTGTTCACGGCCGTGAAGTTCAGGGCTATCGCCCGGAGCGTGTTCTGGGGAAGCTTCCTGAACTCGGCGGCAAGCTTCTGGGCTTTCTCGGAGGAATACTCTCCCTTCCTGAAGTAGAGCACGGCAGCCAGCAGCGGAAGGCTATCCTCGCCCATATCGAGCAGTTGCCTTGCCTCGATATACTGAAGGGCTGAAAGCGAACAGGTGAGCGAGTTATAGTCTGTACTGACCTCGTAGCCGTAATACGCCTTCTTGTCGATGAAGACGATGGGCAGCATCTGGCGGCAGAAACAGAGGTCGAGCACGAACTTATCTTCTTTCTCCTGGAAGATGAAGGTGAGCTGACTGGCTATCGCCATGAAGTTCTCCAGAGTATGCTCATCGCGCTTGATCTTGTTGATATCCCACTTCATCAGGTGACAGAGGAACAGGCATTTGATGGCGCCTGGTGGATACTGCCCACTCTCCATGAGGGAAAGCAGGTCTATCAGCTTCAGATACTGCTCAGAAGTGAGCAGGTCCCATGAGTTCGGGATTTCGTATTCCTTCCCGTTGGCTCTTACGGATATCGACTTTTTCATAAGCTATGGCATTAAGTACATGTTATCATCCATGCGGTTCTCGGCCGAGAAGGAAAGGAAATCGTTGCCTTCCTGGGCATCGAGAAGCATATCTACATTATGCAGCAGATCTTCCACCTCTCCGTCGAGCTGGGTGGCAAGCTGTAGTGCACGGCTCGCCTCGTCGCTACCCTGGCGGGTGGAGGTGTTATCATCGAAGAGGTTCCGGATGGTGGCAGGGAACTCCAGGATATCGAATCGCCTGAGAGCCTTCGCCACCGTCTTCTTCACCAGGGCACGCTTCAGCATAGGCAGCGCCTTCTGGGCAAACTCGGCAAACGTCTGGTCTTCCCCACCCTTTTCAAGGCGGTCGAAATAGGCACCGATGCTTTCGTCGAGCACTTCCTTCTGCAATGGAACACAGCGGAAGAAGAAGAGATACGAGAGGTCGATGGGATAGATTTCATCGAATTCATCGGCAGTATCCACCTTCAGCTTGCTGAGCATCCTGTAATAATTGGTCTTGCGCCAATCTTCCATGACAAGGCGAATTTCGGCGGTTTCATCGGAGACTATCTCCTCGGAAAGTTCCGAAATCAGCGAATCCATCGCATTGAAGTAGTTCTCCATATAGGAACGCTTCATGCCTTCCAGTTCATACTTGTAGAGGTTGATATCGTTCTTGCGGCGGTTCACGGCATCAAAGACGATCTGGGTGGCAAGCGTGAGGTTGGCCATGGCAGTGCGGAGAAAGTCCTTGATGCAGCTTTCCTCTTCCTGGATAGCTACGATATCGGTGAACGTGTTGCCGCCAATGATGGCGACAACACGCTTGCGTGCGGCTACGGCAGAACCCTGAAGGCTGTCGAAGTCGGCGCTGGTATCAGCACCAGGCGCGCAGTTGCAGAACTGCGCGTAGCTGCTGAATAACTGATTGAGTTGAAATTTCCTGTTCATGCCTGTTGCTGGTTAAGTCGTTGGGATGGTGTAATATCTTCCTGTCGCTGGGGAACCTCGCGGTAGAAACCGAGTCGGTAGCCCTGCCTGTAGAGTTCGGGGAAGTTCATGCGCAGTGCCCAGTTGAGCGGTTCTGCACATACCTCGTCCTCAGAGGTGAGCGACATGATATAGATGAGGTAATTATAATAGGTGTCGCTTCCGCTCTTCGAGATGACTCCGTCCTTATCTACGGCAGAGATGGCAGCATCGAGACCTACGGAAGAAAGGAGGGCTTGCTCGGTGCGCTTATCGTAGGAGATGAGTGCCTCGATGTATTCCTTGTATTTGAGGTCGATGGTTTCCACCTTCCACGACTGCTCGTGTCCCTGGGCATCCATGAAGGAGATGGAAGAAAAACCCTTGCCCTGGTTGTCTGCACCGGAAAGATAGGAACTGAACTTGCGGACCTCATCGCGGACGTAGCGAACCATGCACGACTCCTTGAAGTCGGTTCCGATATCGATGCCGTTGTACTTCAGCAGCTCCATATCCTTCGCCTTGCGTCGCTTGTTCTCCTCGCAGAGCTTGGTCATCTGGGTTCGCTTGCTCTGGATCCAGGCGTTCGGGATGATGACGTGTACCTTTGCGGCAAGCGAGTTTTTCAGAAAACTGTTGATGTATCGGGCAGTCTTGTTGCTACCCTGGATGTAAGGTCGGGCGCCCTGATGCGTCTCGTTGGCTCCGTAATATTCGTCCACCGACTTCTCACGATGGTGGGAGATGGCGGCGAAATGGTAGTTATCTACCTCGCTGAAGCTGAACTTCGGGTAAATCTGATAGCTCGATAGGCCATAGGCGAAACGTCCTACTACCACCTGCTTGAAATCGCCGTAGGAGATAAGTTCTGAAGCTACGTCCTGGCGGGTAGTTGCCAGTCGGCAGTATCGGTTCTCCATGGCTTCGAGGGCAGCCACCGGCTTACCCATGCCTATCATCTTGCCTCGGGTGAAGCGCCACTTCACGAAGAAGTCGCCGAAATAGTAGAAGTTCTTGATGCAGGTCTTACAGAACTCTTCCACAGAAGGAATGCCACGGGAACTCCAGGAGTCGAGCCATTCCATCACCTCGGGGTGTTCCTCGTACTTGCGGACCAGCTTACCATCCTCGATGACCTGCTTATATACGGCGAGTCCATGACCATAGAGCATCTTGATCTCCTTGGAATAGAGACGTGGAAGCAGTCGGTTCTCCTTAATCTCCCTGGTCACCTCGTCGCATTGCTGGTTGTTGTTGCCACGCATCAGCACCTGATAACCCTGTATGCCCAGGTAGTGGTGCTGCTGCATCCAGAGCGTGCCGCCGAACGGAGACTCCAGCAGTGGCGACTGGAAGAGCTGATCTGCACCCAGGGCAGGGTCGCCCTCACCCAGCTGGAAGGTGAAGGTGTTGCCATCGGCAAGGTAGATGCCGGCGTTGCCATACATGTCTATTTCATAATCCTTATTCATAGCCAATTTATTTTGTGTAGTTTATATCCGTCCTGAGGGAAGCCCATGAACCTGATGAGGATTCGGTAGCACATCTTTGGTTCTCCATGTTCATCGGTGTAGAGGAAGTAATTCTCCCCGTCGATGGCGAAGCGTTCCCTGGACAGCTGGGTACGGTACTTGCAGTGGCGGCGGATCTGAAGCTTGGCACTTGCCTCTCCCCTCTGTCTGGAATAAGGGTAGAAGGCCAGGACGAACTCCCCATCGGGAAGCTTGCTTATCTCCCTTGCCCACTGCAATGCCGTGATACCATCCATGATGATGTTCTTGCTGTTCCTGTTCATGATGATGCGAAGATAGTGAAAAATTATCGCCCCGCAAAAGACCGGCTGCACCCTGGGGCCGTCATATTTCCGAGATTTCTAAGGGCTGCACCTCTCTTCCCCTTCCCAGCGGTGCGTGCACGTTTGGGTGACGTGTTTTTCGGGATTTTTCACCGGGCGGGTCTGCCAGGGCTGATTATCAGCATTTTACCGTTTGCACCCCTTCATTTTGCGTGAATTATTGTTTTCTGCGCAGAATTTATTGCTGCGGAAACAGGATATTATCCACCGTTTATATCTCGAAATTATCGGGTAAATCGGTAGGATACGTACTTAATTCCGCCTTCACGGCATCAGAATAGAGACCGTAAAGCAGGTAAATCATGGCAGATGGAAGCTGCGTGGTGAGTCCTGCCTGGTTCTTGAGCTGCTGCTTCTTCTCGGAACTCTTGTCAAGTTCTATCTTGCCATCCGTCTTCTTCAGCGGAGAGATCATGATGGCGCTGCATAGGTTCTTGCACTCGTTCTCATCGATGCGGACCACGGGAAGCAGCGGACTGCGCTCTCCGAATAGCATCTGACAGAGCTTGAACTGTTGCCAATGGTAGATGGTAGGCGCATCTTCATTGTAGAGCACCACCATGAAGCCGTATGACTCCAGGGCAGCCTTCAGATTGAGCGAATCGGTGGTTATCTGTTCCCGTTCCTCCCTGCGCTTGTTGCCGGCGCGGTCCGGGTAGAGATAAATCGTCTTGTTAACGGCTGCTGATCCGAAGAACTGGTGCACCTCTGCCACGAGGTCGTTGTAATCCTTGGGCAGGAAGGCAAAGAACTCCTTGATGATATCAAGCCGCCTGCCATAGTCCTTCTTCTGAGCTACGATGAGCGACTGGAAGTTGCCGGGGTCGTAGCCCATGTAGAGCGGTTCCTGAGGGTCGTAGTGAAGAAGATACTCGGCAGAGAGGATGAATCTGTCCTTCAGATTCAGGCGAAGGATGGACTCGTACTTGTAGCTATCCTTGAACTGATGCCTTACGTGGTCGTAGTTGATGAAGAACTTGTTGGTCACCTCCTTGTGACGGATGGCACAGATGGCGGTGAGGAACTCATCGGTATCAAGGGTGTCGAGCTGCGTCTTGAAGAACTTAGGACCGAGAATATCCTTGTTGCAGAAAGAGGATGCACGGATATAGAAGATGGCGTTGCGACGCATATCGGCAAGGCGCGGCTTCCATCGCTCCACGAAGGAATTGAGCCTGACCGTCTCGAGTCGCATCTTCTCCAGAAGAACCGGATCCTTGGAATCCCTCTCCTGCTGTCTGAGCACAAAGAGACGGTAGAGACTCCGGTTAACCTCCAGGGCCACGGTGGCGATCTCCTCGATAAGTTTCGGGTTCACCTTCTTCTCGTAATCCTCGAACCAGTCATCCTCGCCGAGGTCAACTCGTGCGGTATCACTCACACCGGTAACGCCTTCATAGTAAGCAGAGCATCGCACATTGGCTGGACCTCCACGCAGGGATGGAAACAGTCGGGTCTTGAGCTTCTCTCCGCTGTTGTGCTTCATCTCTTCCACGAAGGCATGCACGGCATTTCTACCTGCCACGGATTCCGGCTGGTCGCTGGATACCAGCTGAAGGTGTGCGCCATTGCGGAAGATTACGCTGTGCTTGGCATAGGCTATCGGATATCGGGGCTTGCGGAAATGGGAAGGCAGCGTGCTCTCGCCTACTACGTAATCGATGCCATATTCGAGCATGGATCGCTGCTGTCCGTTCACCACTACCTGACGGGAGAAGTACGCCTGGATGTTAGGCCAGACGTTGGTCATCAATGCCACGTAGGTCTTGTGAACCAGGAAAGATAACTCTCCCGGCATATCGTTGGCCACACGTATCAGGCGAGGACCCGTCACGCCTTCGGTCTTACCTCCGGCACGGGCTACCTCGGCAAAAAGCATATTGGGGTCGATGATGTTGGCAAGCAGCTGCATGTTATTCATGTAGTAATGCTCAAACTCCCCGATGGTATTATCATTCAATATCAGTTGGCTCATCGCTTATTTCCTCCACTATTTCCGCTTCCTGAATATCAGCATCACGAAGCAAACGTTTCTTCTCCGAACTCTCGATAGGCAGACCATCGATGAGTGAAATATAAAAGCCGCGGTTGTGCTTTGCAGCAATCTCCTTGAGACTCCTTTTCTGAAAACCCAGCTCTTCCGGAGTGACTTCCGGGGTGATAAGGAACACCACGCCGAGGTCTCGGTCGGCTTCTGCCTGCTCGGATGCACGTCGGCGGCATTCCAGAGCCTGGTCCATGCAGGCCTTCTGCATTTTGTAGTCACGTTTGGCAGAACAGAGCTTGGCGAGGTCTTCATACTTGTTTGCAAAATCATTCTCCCAGACCTTGATACTTACGTTGCAATCTACATTGAAGTAAGATATCGCCTGATTGATTCGGGTCATGCAGGTACGCACATCGAGGGTAATCTTCTGCTGTGCGGCTATGCGCTGCTTGAGCTGACGGGCGCCACGGGTAATGTTACGCTCGTACTCGTAGATTTCGGCAGCCCATTGCAGTTGCTTCAGGAATATCCGCACATCCTCCGGAATACCTTCACCGTCGCCTGTAGTCAGGAAGGTGGTAATAAGGTCGGGGTGTACGCTTTCCAGTTTTTCTATCTCGCTTTTCATACGCCGAATAACTCCTTTCTCAGTTTAAGTTCTTCCCGGTCCTGCATACGCTCGTTCAGAAGCTTAATGGCATCGAGGTCTCCTTCGGATGCCATCTCAGCTATTTTCTTGTCTGCCTCTAGCTGAGCCTTCTCGAGTATGCCTCCGTTCTTAATCACCGAAACGCAGGTTTCTGCAATCTTCCGTAATTCCGTCTTATCCATCTTGTCCATCTGGTTTATCTGATTTATCTGATTGATCACTATACTGCTCCATTACCATCTTGAACATGCGTTCGCGTTCCTGATGCCGCTGAAGGTTCTCACGGTCGCTGGCACGTTTGTCCTTGCGATCATCTCTTTTAATGTAGCTCTTATAGCGCTTGATATTATCAAGCACGTTCTTATGCTTATGAAGAAACTCGGCAGGGTCCTTCTTGAAAAGCTTCACGAGTTCATCGAATTCCGACTTGCCCTTCAGCAATGGATGCTTGTATAGGAACTTGCCTGTATCGTTGTACGCCTTCAGCTCATCGAATGCCTGAAGGTTCCTGATGCGGAGTTCTGCCATGGCAGCCACATCGTTTGCCTTCGGTTTCTTATCCAGAAGCTCATCGAGTTTCTTCATCTTACGCCAGGTGTTGATGCGGTCGTTATAGATGACGGTTGCCATCTGTACGTCCTCGTTGGAGAGGTTGTCCCAGTCGATGTCAGGATACTCCTCTTCCTTTTGAACTACTTTTTTTTTGAGTCCTCATCCTGCCCGGCTGCATCGTGAGCTTCCGGTTCTGGAGGTGCATCACCTTCTGGTGCATCTGAAAGGGTATCAGATGGAGTATCAACTGGAGTGTCAGAAGGTCCACCGGAGGAATCGCCTGAAGGTTCTTTAGCTTCTTCCTTGGTTGAAGTATCACTTGAAGTATCTAAAGGTTTTTTCTCTTCTTCCGTTGAAGTATCACTTGAACCTCCGGAAAGGTTCTGTTCTTTATCTGTTGAAGTATTACTTGAACCGCTAAGAAGTTCCTGCCCCGATTCTGTTGAAGTATTACTTGAACTATCATCTGTATTCTCGTAATATTCTCGGTTGTCTGTGATTTCTTCTTCATCGCAAAAATCCAGAAGGGCGTAAAGGATTTCATCGGAATAGCGTTTCGGGTCACGAGAGAAACGTGCAAGCTTAGGATGGCGTGGCTGCTCGTCTTCCAGGAGTGAAAGGTCTACCTGGGCGTGGTTCTCTCCTCTCAGCTTATTGAAAAGCTGTAATTTTTCTCTTCTGTTAATCATACCTTATATATATATATTATAAAAGGTGCGCCACCTATCTGATGGCGACACACCTTTCTTCAATCTAACTAATAAAAAATAAAATGAGAAAACAAAACTTTAAGAGAGCTTATTCTTGGCTGTAGGCGATGCAACTACGTGCTGAGTGGTGTCACTGCCAGCTAGACTTTCTGTAGCTGGTGTTACGCCAAGAGGATCCTCGGCATACAGGCATGGCAAATCTACAGATGTACGCTTGAAGGTGAAGGTGGAATATTGTCCATCCTTATCGTCCTTGGTCTCAGTATTGTTGAGGATCATAGGTCGCTCTGGCTCGCCGAGGATGTACCATTGTGTCTCCTTGATGTGCTTGTAGAGTATGATGAACTTACCTCCTGCATACTGCTCGATGAAGTTGTAGAGTTCAACTCGGGTTCCACCCATCACAATCACGATGTTGTTCTCGCCAGAAGTGGTGATATCGCCCTTCTCCGTGGTGGCGGTAAACGTCGGGATATCGTGTGCGTCGAAAACGAATGCATTTAACTCTGCGGCTGTCTTAAACGGAATAGCCTTTACCTTTCGATCCTTATCAGGCTGTGGAAACGCCTTGGTTCCATCAACGAGTGCTATAGGAACCAGAACTACCTTGTAAGCAAGGGCAGAACCATAGGTGTCTCTGTCTGTCACGTCATCGATATGTGTCAGGGTAGCGAATGCCGCCATCGATACACCTGTGCCGCCCATACTCATTAAAGAACTTGGGTCATTGAGCGCATGAAGGAGCGAGATGATACCCATCACCATCATGATCGTCATGAAGAGGAGACGCCCCTTGTGCTGGGCATAATTATAACCCTTGTTTGGATTGTACGCACGATGACGTACTGGAATATTGTTTTTCTTCATAATCTTTTTCTGAAAAGGTAGGCGGGTACGAGATGTATCCCGCCTACCGGGTAAGCAACTTTAAAATACTATATATTATGAAATCAGCGTCCACCAGGAACGTTTGGCTGAACGGCCTTGTTGATGGTTCGCTTACCACCTACGCGACGCTCCAGCTCACGGAACTTGCCGTCCTTGCCGAGAATGACCATGATGTAGTCACCCACCTGGGTTGGAGTCCATGTAGCGGTGATATTGGCGAACTTGTCACTCTTGGCAATGGTAAGCTGGTGCTTGGTGTCACCCTCACCAATCTCAATGCAGTAAGCCACGCCAGCCTTCGCCTTCTTGATGTCATCGATGGCTGTAGCGGTAGAAGCGGCATCGGTAATATGCCAGAATCCGTTCGCTCCGTCGATATCTGCACCGATGGTAGCAGCAGGAAGGTTGGTGAAGATCTGCTGGAACTCGTAATCGTTCTCGTCCATATCCGCCTTGGTCTCGAACTTTCGTCCGGTGAAGGCTGCGCCGCATCCTTCCTTCCAGGTACTCCATGCGCGAACCATCTCCATCTGTTCCTCCATCTTCACGGCAAACATCTCGCCCGGAAGATATTCGACGAACTGGATATTGCCAGGAACATCCATGAACATCCAGCAAGACTTGCCCTCGTAAGGAAGCCACTTAATTTGGATGGTAGAGTCTGGAACTCGGTTCTTGTAACCATCAGGACCGGTAAAATCGAGATCCTTGCCATAGGTTTCACGGCAGTTGGCAAGCCACCAGTCGATGTGGTTCTCGTTGAGGTAGAGTACATGCTTGTCGAGCGTCATGCCTTCGGTGAGGTGAGTCTTAACGTCAGTAATGAACTCCTTGACCGCATCCAGCATGTTGGCTGAAGTGTAGGCGTTGTAGCTCTTGTTGGCAAATGGCTTGATGCTGTAGTCGTGGATATAGCGAAGCAGGGTGTACCAGATGCCAGTACCGGCATTGAGGTAGCTTGAAGGCTGACCCTCCTCTGGCTTTACATAGATACCACGCATACGGCGCTGGTTCTGCTCGTCCTGAGCCTTCTTGAGGAGGTTGAGCAGGCAGAACTCAATCATAGACCACTTGATAGGGTCAGAACCTTCCTTATTGAGGTAAGCGATGTACTTGCGCTCAATCTCCTTCATCGGACCGAACTGTACCTTAATCATGGCATCATCCACGTAGCCCATCTCGTTCTCGAGTTGCATACCACCCTTGTAGATCTCACCTGGCTGATAGCCCTGAGATACCTCATCGAAGAAGGCATTGAAGAGAACATCACGGTCCTGCACGCCATAGCGAACAGGGAAATATTCGGTGAGATTGCGAAGTTCCAGGATACGTGCGATGAGAGCATCCTGACGGAGGATAACAAACTGATCGCCCAGTCCAGCATTATCCACACCATTGTAGTTGGTGGCAAACTGACCGGATGCGAGTGCCTTGACATCGCCGAGTTCGTTGCGGCTCTGGTGATACTTGTAGCGCTGCTGAAGAGACTTGGCGAACGCCATAGACTCCTTGCGGAATGCTTTGCCGTCAGATTCCTCGTCTGGCTCAGATGCTGATGCCAGTGCTGGGTTGGCAGTAATCTTATTCCAACGCTTCTTCATGTCGAACAGAGCGTGCTCGATGCCGAAGAGGTAGCTATCGTTTGACTCGAAGCCATTGATAGGGATAGAAGGAGCGGTAACATGAGCAGCAGGTTTATCAGGAGCTGTGCCCTGTGCCATCTTCTGCATATTCTCCGCGAGTTCTGATACTGCTTTTGTAAGCTGCTCATAGCTCACATTCTGCGGAGCACCGGCATTCTGCTGACTGTTCTCGTTCTTCTTGCCCTCATCGTCATCATTATCGCCGCCATCTCCATCGCCGTCGGAATTATCATCCTTCGACTTGTTCGCCTTCGAGACAATGGCGTAGAGCGAATTAATCTGCTTCTGATGCTCCGCCTCTTCGGCTGCACTGTTCTCTGCGGCGAGATCATCCATGAGGGTGCTCTGAAACTCCTTCTGATAAGCCTCACAAAGAGTCTTATACTCTTCTGCGGTAAGGCTCTTGTTCTCGAACTGCTTGGTAAAACCAAGCTTCTCGAGAATCTTGTTAAGTCTTGCTTTGAAATTCATAAATTAACCAATAATTTAAACATTTAAACAACTTAGATCAAATAAAAACAAATATGAATATTAACTGAATCCGTACAGGTTCTGTGTACCCATGTAGGTTTCTCCCAGCTTGGCTACCTCTGCAATCGCCTCCATCAGGGTGCGCTTGCCGTCGATAAGTCCTACTTCCTCAGCCGGAGCCGTATAGTAGCTCTCGCCCTGAAGCACCGGCGCATCATCGTCCAGCTCCGAAAGCTTAGAGCGCATCGCCTTCACTTCAGAAAGGAACTGCTCGTTCATCGGATCAAGCACGTTCTTGATGTAATCAGCAGACTTTCCATCCTTCAAGTCATCAAAAACCTTATTCTTCCGGGAAGAGTTGGTAGCTTTGGCGACGATCTTCTTCAGTCCGAGCTTCTCGAAATACGGCTCGAAGTTCCAGAAGGAACACATGGTTCCGATGCAACCTACGAAGTCGTGGCTGGTAGTAGCGTATAGCTTCTGACCATGGCAGCCGATATAATAAGCAGCTGAAGCGCAGTATTCCTCGTATATGGCAAGGATAGGCTTCTTGGCGTTTCGCAGGGTTTCGCTCAGACGATCCATGTACCACGCTTCTCCGCCAGGGCTGTTAATATGCAGCAGGTGGGCAGATATCTGAGGGTTATTCTCTGCCGCAATGATATCCTGCTCTAACTGCTTAGAGGAGAAGTACCAGTAGCTTTCCGCCGTCACGACTCCGAAGATGCGATGATAAGCGATAGCTCCATCATCAAGGGAAGGAGAGTCGAACTCATCGGTAAGCGTTACTGCTTTCGTTTCGTCTCGCTGAGTAGCCTTGGAAGATATCGCCTGAAGTGCTTCATGCGTCTCGTACTGATACCAGGTATGAGTCTTGAGATATTCCCGGACCTCTGCTAGGGTCATCGCCTGTTCGGCTTTCTTATGTTCCAAACTCGCCACGATACCGTTCAGAGGGAATGCGGCTACCATCAGTCGACGGTAGGCATCCTCTGTAATCCACAACGGTAAAGTGGAAAGCAGGAGGGTCTGTATTTCATCCATCTTAATTAAGTTTTCCACAAAGGTACATATATATAATAGGTATAGAAAAGACCCTAACCGAGCGGATTCGTGAGCATCTTGCACTTAACTATAAGCTTCGCCTTGTTGAGATGCTTGACGAGCTGTACTCTCGCCGGGATATCTTCTGTTCCTATTCTGTAAGTCGCATCGTCCTGCGGTGCGCTTATGTGGAATACGCCAGAGATGGCCACAATGGCATTGCGAGCCGTTTTAAACTCATTAATCATACTGTTACCGGGGTTATCGACCACGAAAGTCTTACTGCAATCCCAATACACGCCACCATTCTCCTCTGTCATGGATGGCTCGAAAGTGAACGGATCAGCCACGAAGGTAATCCACTTTTCTGGACTTTCTATGAGGGAAACGCCCACAAGACAAGAAAATTCTATCATAATGCATATTTTTAGAGTGATTATTGCGAATTTTTGAGTGACAATATTTTGCACTCGGTATGTATTAAAAATAATTAAACACCCTTCTTTTTTTGGTATTTTCTCGGAGTTTTCGGAAAAAGGCGTTGTTTATAGCGATAAAAGTTCTTCAGAAGTGCGTCAGGAGATATCGACTCCAGATGGTACATCTTGATGAAATCATACACGACATCCTGATTCCGCTTAGGTCTTCCAAGTTCTTCGTTCTCCATCATGGTTCGATGAAACTCGAAGTTGAAGAGTAGGCGAATGTGATCTTCTATCTTCTTTGCGGCTGACGCAGAGAGATAGTTGAAGTAAGCCGGGTCCTTTCCGGGATGGCCGTCCATGTTGGATCGGCGAGATGGAAGGAATATCTTCAGGTTGGCATCCTCAGGAACCGTGCAATGAGAATCCGGCTTAGCCATGAGATTCCACACTACATGATACAAATCTGTAGTGTGCGGAATTTTTACCCCACCCGTTTTTGGGTCGATTTCCAGCTTTTTTTGAATGTACTCCGCCAGGTATGGTTCAATTCTGATGGATGCACTTCGTTTCGAGATACGTTTTTCTTTTTCCATATTGTTTTTTCTTATTTTTGCTTCCTACCGTCCTACAATCCTACAAATTGCAGGTTATCAAATGCAAAGATACTAAAAATCAACGACTTATGCAAGTTTTATCAAACATATTTTTGACCTACACACTCATTTTTTCGCTTCCTACACGTCCTACAATCCTACAAATTGGGGTATTTTGTAGGATGGAATTGTAGGAAACGGCAAAATGTAAACAATCCTTATTTCCTACAGCTTCCTACAATCCTACAGCATTTCCTACAAACCTCCGAAATCCGCAAAATCAACCAAAACAACTGATAATAAGATAAATAGATAAATATAATAGTTTGAAAAGAAATGCATTTGTAGGATTGTAGGATTGTAGGAAGGTGTTTTTCTAAAAAACATTTTCAAAACATCGCTTTTCCTGGTTTTTTTTGTAAAATTAGGGGGTTCGGGGGATTTTTCGCGTCTGTACATCATGCACATGTAAAAAAATACCCACGCTTGCCCTCTCGGGTTTGCGTGGGTAAGAATATGCAAAATTCAACTCAATTTTATGTGATTTTTCCTTGGTTTTCTCGAATATTTTTTTGTATCTTTGTACCAATTAAATTGGGGTACTCTACCCCTTATATAAGGTATGGAGAAGAGGTAAATCAGAACGGGGTATTACCATATTTCCCCTTGTCAGTTTGGTCAAATGGTATGCTTCCTGGCTTGTATTCGCCTTTCTGCTCGCGTGTAGCGTCTTTACCTGTATCTTGGGTATCTTGATTACCCTGGTCAGCTGTAAGGCTCTCACCGCGCCGGAAATCGATATTATACATCTCCATGAACTTATCATAGTCGATGATAATTGCACTTGTAGATGTAGAACGTTCCTTGCGCACTCTTACCATCGTCTCCTGATCATCCTGCTTGGCCACCTCGACGGTCTCCTCCCAGGTGAAGCGTCTGGATGGCACGGTTCCAATATATGACGGATGAGAGCGAAGATTCTGCTCGAGTATTGACAGCGTAGTATTCTCGCTATTATAGCCACTTCTGTCATATATGGAATATACACTGCTCAGGCGCAGGAAGAGAACATGTGTACCAGGATCGAATCCGAACGTCTTCTTGTCGCCATGAGAGTCCTTGCCGGTAACACTCTTAGGCTGCTCGATGAGCATCTCTCGGCCGACGAGTATCTGCTTGGTATCTATCATGTTGTTCACGGCATTGAAGAACATGGCAAGCTTGTCTGTGCTTCGGATCAGCGACAGCTGGAACTTGATTTTCTTCTGTACGAGGGTAAAGAACTCATCGTAGGTGAATGGTAGCTTAAGCTTTGAATATCGCTCCACGAGCTTCACCATACCAAGGAAGAGAGAAGCAGTCTTCATGAGTCGGTCCATCTCTCCCGAATTAATCACATCGCTTTTCAGCTCGCCATAGGCTTCCTGCTTGAGCGCACGGAAGTGATCCATGACTGCCGGTCTGAGCGATAACACCTCCAGCAATACGTTGGATAGCCCTATATTCTTCTCGATATTCTTTAGTTCCTCAAACAACTTGGTCTCCTCCGGGGTTCGATTCTTTGGCTTAGGGACCTCGCAGATGATAACACGGCTCATCAGAGCGTTGTCATCCCGCTGAGGGGTCTCCTGGCCACAGATGACTACAGGTGCAAATACCTTGTCGTTCTCAATATCCCTTCCCGAGGTTCCACGGCGCTTCTGCTTTCCGTCTCCATCATACACAATACCCTTCAGAGCCTGAAACTTGGTATCTGAGATATCCTTGTTATTGTATTCGTCGAGAACGACCGGCACATCTCTGAATGTACCCATGATGGTACTCATGGCCGCATCAGTACCTGTATTCAGGTTGAATATCGGGATAGTCGGGCTTATGAACAGAGAGCGGATGGATATCGCAATCTGGGTCTTGCCTGAAGACATTGGACCCATGAAAAACGGAGCAGTAAAAAGTCTGTCCAGGCAGTGAATATTACTTCTGAAGGCGCACATCAGGGCGAAGACTATTGCCCATTTTCCGTTGTCGTTGATTTTATACACCTTATCCATGAGTGACGCCCACTGCTCGAACGTAACCTGCTTATTTATTGGAATATCCTCGTATACCAGCTGAGATATCAGCTCATATTTATCGGATTGTCTTCCGGATCCGGCATATATCGTAGAGAAGGCAGGGAGATAGTAATTCATGTGATTATGGGTCACTACACCTAATTCATTAACCTTCTCGAACACATAGTTTCCGTTCTCGTCTTCATGAGCAATACCGTTTGCAAAGGCGAAAAACTGCTCATCGGTCTTTCTGCTCATTCCTTCAGACTGCTGGTTGCCGTACGTCTGGATTTCACGGCATTGAACGAAATGACGGCTCATATACTCCTTGATGCGCCTCCATTGCCACTCCTCTCCATCCGTGAAGTTCACGCCTTCGTAGTTGATAAGAACATCCTCGATGGTGCTCATCTTCTTCAGGGAACTTGAAAGAACCTCGATATACAGCGGCTTGTCGAAATATCTGCGATTAACCTTCAGTACTCGCTTATTCTGCTCAAAATCTTCATTGAAGATATGGAGAAGTGGGACCATGTAGAAATCGGCTACCTGCGAGAAGCCTCGCCCGTTCTTGTTCTGGAACATATAGCATACAGGAATACCCTGCTTGTTCAGTCGGGGATAATACTTGCACTCACGGAACATCTGGGCATACTCGCCTTCTCTTGCGTAGCTCGGAACCTCATCGCCATCGAAATCGTCATCGTACAAGTCATCCTTCAGGGCGTTCGCCTTCAGAACGTTCTTGCGTTTACTGACGAATGGTTTTCGGATCTCGTCGAACTGGCCCTTGGACAAGCCAAGCTTGCTACAATAATGATTCTTGTTGACGGTGATTACGGTCTCTTCTGCGTAGCTTGTAAGTTCGATACACCTCGTGATAACTGGAACCTTATCGCCAAGGAAGCCAGACAGTAAGTCTCCATGTATGCGGATATAGAAGTCAATGAAAGATTCCACCTTGTCTTCATGCATTACTCGAATCTGTGAGATTCCTGCCTTGTACATTTCGGCCAGAGTGGCTAGATAGTCGCTATCCTCGCCCGTAGTTGAGTTGATAGCGCATCCCTCCTCAGTTGTTACGAAATAGCAGCAGATTCGGCGTAAGTTCTGGATATCTGTAGACGATGGCATTCCTGCCGCATATACTATCGGATTGTCCCCATACGACTCCATGAAGGTATCGATGGATGAAGTGATAACCGCCGGTTCGTTGTTTCTAAGATTCTCCTTGAGACTATCGACGCCGAAGATGCCCTGCTTCATATTCTCCTTCTTAACATCGTTTACGTTACGACGGATATCTCTTACCTTGTCCTCCAGGATTGTCATCTTGGTATCGAAATCCTTGGCCATACTCTTCATGTATTCCAGACGTAAGCCTGCATCCTGGACGCATGCCACCAGGTTGGATATCGTATTCATGGCTGAAGCGATGGTTGCTTCATCCTTACAGCCGCGAGGGACCAGCATTCTTTTCAGCGCTTTCGGGAAGGTCTCGGTAATATCAAAGAGTTTCTGTTTCAGTTCTTCCTTGCAGAGTCGGCCGTAACTGTCCGGATCATATCCCTTCGGAAGACGAACACACCTTACGCTTATGCCCGCCTTCAGTAGTAGCTCGCAGTTCTTGACTGCCGCCTTCATGCCGGCATCGTCTGCATCATATATCATGACTACAGACTGTGTGAAGCGCAGGATAAGTCTTATCTGGTCGTCTGTAAACGCTGTACCAGAACCGCCAATCACATTCTCTACTCCGTATCGATGCAGGGTAATCACATCAAACTGTCCTTCTACCAGGTAGGCGAAGCCAGCTCTGGCTATTGCCTTTTTCGCCTGATAGAGTCCGAAAATGTGTTGACCTTTTCTGAAAATCGGAGTCTCACCCGTATTGACATACTTGCCCGCATTATCATTCGGGGTGACTATTCTGCCCGAAAATGCGATAACTCTACCAGATATATCATAGAACGGAAACATGATGCGATCGCGAAAGAAATCGTAGCTTCTTCCATCCTGCGACTTGCCGAGAATCCCGACATCCGTCAAGAGCTGAAGGTTATACCCCTGTTCGGTAAGCTTACGCATGGCAACGTTACCAGAAGGAGCGTATCCTACACCAAATTCGGCAAGCGCCTTGTCGCTGCTGTCATATCCGCGGCTTCGCAAAAAACTTTCTGCCTGCGACAGGTTGCCCTGGTAGAACTTAGCCGCAGCATCAATGGCTATACGGCGAGATTCCAATAATCTATAGGCGGCATTTTCTTCGGGAGTGGCTTCCTTCTCCGGGAATTCCACACCGGCAAGTTTGCAGGCTAAACGCAAGGCTTCCGTAAAAGTTATCTGGTTGTACTTCTGAAGGAAGTCCAGAACATCTCCATGTTCGCCACAGACAAAACAATGATACGTCTGCCTTGTCTTACTAACCATCATCGAGGGATGACTGTCTTGATGAAACGGGCATATTCCCTTATGATTGATGCCGGCTTTCTGAAGGTTAATATAAGCACCTATTACATCAACGATATCCAGCTTGCTTTTTACATCGCTGATGAAATTTGAGTCGATTTTCATATTCTACATTGTTTATTGTTCAAATAGATTAAGCTGAAGGGAATCGAATGCTTCAGATATTGTAATATTGAAGTATTCTGCCACAGCCTTATATTCCGCCGGAGTGATAGACTTGCGCCCGAAGAACAGATCCCAGTATCTTACCTGGTTAATTCCCGTCTCCTTGAAGAAGAATCTACTGGGATGGAAATCTTCGAGATGACGGAAGCGGTATTCCAGCAGTTTCTTCAAGCGGTTCTCCTTTACTACCTGATGCTTCTCGTCCAGCCTGTGCCGCAGGGCATACAGACGGACAGCCATTGCCGAACGCCCAAGGCGGGAAGCCATCTCTTCAAGGCTTACCTTGCCATAGTTATCAGTCAAGTAAGCGATATCGTTTTTGGTCCATTTCTTATTACTCATTGTTGCAAACAGGTTTATCAGTATATTCTACATATTTCTTCATTTTGAGACAGAACCTGCCATTGATGCAAGTTCTGCCACTGCTGCATGTTGCGCATTTCTCAGCTGCCATAGCTACTTTCCTCTAACATGTTCGAGGTAATAGGCCGAGACTTGTGCCAGAGTTCGCATCTGAAGCTTCGCCTTGATGTTTTCCCTGTGTCTCTGCACGGTCTTGACAGAAATGAATAACCTGTCTGCTATCTCTTGAGCCTGAAGTCCCTTGGAAATCAGTTCTATTATCTGAAGTTCTCGACCTGTAAGCTTCGAGTCAAGCTCCGGCTTACAGATTACCCCTTCCATCCTGCATTCACCGCGAAGTGGACACTTGACCTCCTCAAAGTGGAAGAACCCGTCAGCATCTACATCTGGTGTATTCGCATCGTACTCACCAAAGTTACAGCGACAGAAACGAGATACGATGTTGAACTCAAAAACCTGCCTGTTCAGTTCACTCGCAGTATATTGCTCGCATAGAGCCTTAAATGCCTTCGGGTATCTTACCTTGATCGTATCAAGCATCTCCTCAATGACAGCTCGGCTATCAATCGTAAGTTCCTGGACAGGCTTCCCTATCGGCTTGTACATAACACAGCCTTCAGGAGTGTTATAGAATTCAGTTGACTTCATATTAACAATCCGGAAAAAGTTCGCTCTCCTGCATACCAAGATACTCAGCGACAAGTCCTCTGCATAGAGCGTTCGGCTTAGACTTGCCCTGGATCCATCTATAGACGGAATTATTAGAAACCTTGCATTTCTCAGCAATCTCTTCCACAACCTCACGTCGTGGGTATGGAAGACTCTTCATGTACTCACTAAAACCCATATTTTTAAAATTTTTGTTTGAAATCATCATTATGTGCGATATTTTTTGTATATTTGCACCGTGAGAATTATTAACACGCTGCAAATTTATAACATTTCAGTGATATTACCAAACATTTCACTGATTATTTTATATTTTTTCAGCATTTTGTTTGAAATTATAGATTATGGGTACAGAAGTAACTACAGAAACCATCAATGAGCGAGTAAACAGCATCATTGAACGAGAGGGCCACACCGTTGCAACATTTGCAAAGAAAATAGGTGTGCCATGGACGACTATCAAGAATATCGTATCGGGTAGAAATGCCCCTAGTTACGATATCATGGTGAAGATTATCAATGCGGTAGATTGGGTTGACGCCAACTACCTGGTAATGGGGGAAGAGTTGACGAAAGGCAATCAGGCAAATCTGTTGACTATCGTCGAGAGACAGAACAAGACTATCGAAAGCCAGCAGAACACTATCGACAGACTTACCAAAAAGATGTTGGAAAAGTAAGGTTTAAAGTACCACCATATTGCACCGTTTTTGTGAAAAACGAGCCATTTTATCAAACATTTGTTTCATTTCAATCATACAACTGTTTGAGTATCTGCAACTTGTTAGATTCGCAACTCGGTGCATTTTCGGTGTTTAACATGCAAATTTCCGAAATTCCCTAGTTGATTATCAATTAGTTACGCAGCTAATTCAGTAAAGATAAAAAAGTCTTTTTTATGAAAAAAAAGCCGTAAATATACCATTTTCAGGGCAAAACGCCTATTTTAACTTGATATGGTCGGTGAAAAGTCGGTGTCAAACTATCTAATTAATTGGAATTTTGCCATCACTCTTTTTTTTGTTATTCCCTTATGCTGAAGAAAAAATGTCTTCATGATATAATATATGTTGGATAAGTCCGTTTTATATGTAGCAGATTATATAAATCATTGGTTAATGTTTTACTCTGCACATGTTATTAATTAATGTCAACTAGGGCGTTTCGCTAAAAAATTAGAGAAATGACCAAAAAAAAATTGTCTCATCGAGAAAACAAACAGGCTCTTCAGGAAATAGTCGGATGGACTCCTCCTGTTTTTCATCAGGCCTCGGAATGCTACGTTTCCTTTAAAGCGTTTGATCCCTGCTTTGGCACAATGCGTCTGAAGAAGATTATGCTTAATCACATCAAGGGCAAACGAAACCAAAGAACTTATGGAGAGGATCTCATCAAGCGTCTCACGCAGAAGCTCCTTGAAGGGTGGAACCCGTGGATTGAAGATTCACACGCGGAAGAATATGCCCTGTTTAGTGACGTATGCGATAAGTATAAAAAATATCTCGCAAAAGTCACTAAAGAAGGCGGGATCAAGCCCGGAACTAAGTTTAACTATGAATATAAGTTATCGTTTATGATAAAGTGGATCGAGAGAGAAAAGAAGATAACTTATATCTATCAATTCAACAAGAAGTTGGTGTGTGATTTTCTAGACTATATTTTTGTCGAGAGAAACAATACCTTACGAACAAGAAACAACTATATCGGATGGCTGAAGTCTTTCTCTAGTTATCTCGTAGAGAGAGGATATGTTCCGAAGGATCCGACAGAGGGTGTTTATACCTCCACGAAACTCGGGCCAAAGAACCGGAGTGTTATACCTAATGATGTTCTACTACAGATTAAGGCGTATCTAGAGAAGGAGAATAAGCATTTTCTCTTGGCCTGCTATATCCTTCACTATCTATTTGTCCGCCCCCACGAGATGAGTTTTCTGAAAATCAAAGATATATCTAGAGGGAAGAAGACGCTAACTCTTAATGGTGTGCATACTAAAAATGGCCATGATGCTGTTGTCACTATTCCGAATCATGTCATCGCATTGATGGAGGATTTAGGGATTTTTTCAGCACCGTCCGATTTCTATCTTTTCGGGGCTAACTTCCGCCCGGGAATAGAGCCAATACAGACTACCAAGTTTTCTAAATTCTGGGTCAACAATGTAAAAAAAACATTGAATTTAAGTGATTCGTATAAATTCTACAGTCTGAAGGATACGGGAATCACTAATATGATTAAGGCAAAAACCGACCTTCTTTCGGTTAGAGATCAAGCCAGACACTCGTCTGTAAAGATTACGAATATCTACACCCCTCAAGATTGCAAAGAAGCAAATCGTGATCTTATCGGGTATGAAGGCGTATTTTAACATAGTGACTGTAGGAGATTTCGTCTCCTACAGTCCTACAATCCTACAAATACTATGCAGGCATGATATCGACGCATACCTGATTTCCTGGAGCCTGATATAATTCCAGTTTATACCCCCTATCCAGAATTTTGGATATTTCTGCTTCTGTCGGAACTCTATTACTTATCTTTCTATTTACTATTTCTTTTGCCATGTTTTTTATATTTTATATCGACACTAAACTTCTTTCTCAGATGAATCGACTGAAAATGCCCCTTAACCGTGAAGTACTGCCAGGATTCCTTATCCAGTTCTTCCTTGATGATCTTCCTCTTCATGCCATATTCGTTATAATAGCTAAAGATGCCCAGGTATGAATTAACTGACTGGATGGCATGATTGATGGCTTCGATGTTTCCGGCTTTTGCGGCATCATTGAGATTGCGTACTGACTTTCTGTAGTTATTGACGGTATTATTAACCGAATATACCCTATCCCGTTTGATAATGGCTCCCACAAACCTTACTCCCTTCGAGTAGTGCTGGAAATAGAATTTCGTCTCATTCAGCCGCAGACCTAAAGATGCAAGCGTCTCCCTTATCATTGGCATCAAGCGAAGGAGCGTATCTTTCCTTCTTGCAACAAGTACCATATCATCTACATATCTCACATGATGCTTGCAGTAGTAGTTTATCTTCCAGTCGAGCTTCGATAGTAAGAAGTTTGCAAAGAGCTGGGCGAAGAGGTTGCCGATAGCCACGCCTCTGTCTTCTCCATTCGTGAATAAAGATTTCTCCTTGGGCAGGAACTCCCAGAGGTAATCTGCGCTCTTCTTCTCGCAATCCTTTTCAGGATGATGCATGACCACCATATTGCATAGCCAGCGCAGATCTTCCTTATCATCCCCATGGTAATTCTCTACGATGAAGTCATCTACCATCTTGGCAAGGAGCGGCTTGTGTATGCTCATAAAGAAGCCCTTCAGGTCTATTCCCATCACATGGGCATCCTTCGTGTAATTCTCGCTCACCTCCCTTATATCCTGCTGAAGCTGCCTGATACCAGCCAGCTGCCCCTTGCCTTTCCGGCAGTTGTATGTGCGGTCAGAAAACTGAGACTCAAACAGAGGTTCGAGTCTCAGTGCAATATAGTGGTGGATAATGCGGTCACGGAACTGACCGGCAAACACCTCTCGATAGCGAGGATATTTGACGACAAAGCAGATAGATTTTCCTACCTTATACTGACGTGAATTGACTTCATCAAGCAACTGAACGAGGTTGCTCATATAGTTCATCTCGAATTCCGTAGCGCCGACTGTTTTCCGCTTGTGACGGCGGCAGTCGAAATATGCTTCTAAGAGTATGTCGAAATCTATCATTTTCTATCTTATCGTTTTACCTATCTTCCTTATTTAGTGCTGAAACCGGGCGAACATGACCCTTATTCTGAACCTTATCGTTCCAGTTGTTGAGGTTGCCGTCGCTGAAGTTCAGATTCCACGCGTTCTGGGAACTGTTCTCGGTAGTCGCCGCAAATGTCTTGTTCTTAACTATGCATGATAGGATGCGGCCCATTTAATAAGGAAGGTTGCTCTCTCGGCTTGACTTATCTTACCGACCCTGGCTTAAACCGCTCAAGCTACGGGCTGCTGTCTGGAACTTCTTTCAGCAGCCTGCGCTCTAAGGAGTGATCCCTTCCATGCTGTGCATTGCTTGCCAACACTCTCTCGCAAACGTAGGAGATTTGCCAGCTTGCTCGTACCCATTATCCACCTCTGTTCACCTGCAATATCAATCAAGGTCGATATGACTTCAAGGTTCGTTTGCAGCTGTGTCAGATGTTCGATGCGAACATTCAGGTCGCTGAGCATATACGCTTTTGCGATGTGATTCAAGCTATCTATAAGCATATTACAGAGTCTGTCTCCGAAAATCGGACGTTGTGATTTCGGAAAATTTCTAACCACACCTATTGCAATGTCAAGCATCTGCTTGACGTCAAGGTATATTCTCGTTTTGCTTGCCAACTTTGTTGCTGCCATATCTCTCTTGATTGATATTTTAATTTGCGTTTCTGGGGTGTCCTCGACTTTAAGGTCGAGGACGATTAACTATTAACAACTAACTATCGTAAAAATGCTGAAACCGGGCGAACATGACCCTTATTCTGAACCTTATCGTGCCAGTAGTTGAGGTAGCCGCCGCTGAAGTTCAGACGCCACGCGTACTGGGAACTGTACTCGGTAGATGTCCAGTACCATGTGGTCATATCGAGCTGCGTGGCTCCCTTGATGAGTGACAGTGCATAGTTAATCTTGAGTGCATTGGCGTACATCATCAGGATCTCTCCTACGGATGGTAGCCACCAGTAGCCGGCAGTCAGACCCTTGCCCTTGCTATTCGCACGGCTATATGCGCGACAATATCCTGGAGCGTATGACGCCGTATTGGTGACGTGCGCAGAGGATGAAGCCTTGATTGCCGCGTCCGTATGCTGACGGCCATTGAAGTCGAGCATAGCAGCAAGGCGGTTGTTCCCGGTAACCTCTGCGGCAAAGTTATCATCGTTTCCGTAATTGATATTATCTCCCTGTACGGCTGCACTAGACCACGGCAGAGCCGTGGCTTCTGTAGGTGCTACCACGATGTGACGTCCGCCCTCGAAGACTACTACGCCATCAGCCACCTCGCCACTTGATTGGATACTTGGCCAATTATTCGGTTTTACCATCAGCGGATATCCGTCGCTGGTGCGATGATACATGATGAAGATACCGTCGTGTATCTGGTTCAGATTCTTCGTCATATAATACTTCATGCTTGCTGCTGAAGCATTGGTCATAGCCTGTCCGTTAGCAGACAGCCAATCACCGATTTTTCTGGTTTTTATAGCCATAACATTAATATTTAAAGATGATTTTAAATGATTCTACTTATTCTCCTTTTCGCCGATGATTCCAATTACGGCTTCAATGACGCATGGGGCACAGTTCTGCACCACCAGGGTGCGAATAATCTCCGTCTCTCGCTCATTGTACTCTGTATCCGTATTCCCGTTCCACATCTTCGTGGCCAGCGCAGTACCTTCCAGGCCCAAGCCGTTGGCGCGGTTATACACCAGGTTCGCAATATCCTTGCGAAGATTCACTACCTGACAAGATGACTTGTCGATTGAGGTATAGACCTCTACTGTTTCAAAATTGTATTTCATATTTTTTAATATTTATCAGTTTACAAATCTCACTAGCCATTCCGTTCCGTTGAACCACATCCAGGTTACCTGACCCCTTGTGCCCGAGTGCCATGTTTTGGAACTCGTATTGGCACGAAGGTCTAAAATGTTGTAGTTCTTTGAGGAGAAATAAACCCACTTGCCGCCTCGCTGTATGACAACATAGTGCTGCCCCCATTTAGGAGATTCCGGCAGGGTGAGGGTTATATCTACGCTGCAGTTGTAGCATTCGATGTTGTAATTGTAATCCTGGAGTGTGACCGACTTGTTAAGGCGAACGAAAGAAGGTCTAAGTCCAGCTACATCGCCCGCATGAATCATGATGGCGTGATTGCCCTTATAGGCATCCGTCATATCTATAGCGTCTGCATATTTTCCCCAAGAGCTCTGCAATTCTAGCGCTGCGCAGTAAGAAGGAGACAGGCTGTAATCTAAATGAACCGAGAAGAAACCTCCTACGTTTATCTTATTTTCGCCGCTAGCGACAGACGCAACACGTAGGCAGTAACCATTAGTGCTGCCCAAATCTACGCTATATCCATCACCATTAGCCAGTGCTTTGGCATATCCGAAATGAATATGCTCGTTCGTGAGATACATCTTGTATCCGTCAGTAGAGCCAAGATAGCTAGGTCCTATATTGAATCCTCCGATGGTTCCACTTGTGCTGTGCATAGCTCCATCCTTGGCTACCGAAAAAGGTGCATTTGCGCCTGTTGTTGCTCCTAGCCAAAGTGCATATTTCCCTTCATCAGCATCGCCGCCATGGGGAATGCGGTAGGATCCGAAGACTCCCTGACTGTCTATCAGATTAATCTCGTTGGACCCTAGAAGATTGATCTGCGCATTATCGGCAAGAAGAAAATCCGTCGCTACGAACGTGAAGTTATTGGCAATCTCCCAGCACAGCTTGCCGTATTTCCGGTCTGTTGCCGTCGCTGTTGCCGATGATTCGTACGATACGACGCAACGATACCACTTGCCGTTGAACACACACATATCAACCCATTTCTCGCCATTGGCTCCTTTGAAGTAGATGTATTTTCCTTCCTCCGGCTGTTTGTGCTGCCTGATGGGGCATCCTGGGTCGCCTTTTGCGCCAGGGTCACCTTTTTCTCCCTTTTCTCCCTTCAGGGAAAAGGAGATATTGCCCGTGCATCTTGCAAGTTCCTTTGTCATAAGCGTATCATTTATAACCCGTAATCACGTATGAAGCGCCCTTATAATCTCTGATGCCCGCCTCGGTCACTGTGAATGTATTGCCCGATTTGGTAACTGCGCCATTAATAGGAACACCCGCCTGACTAAAGAGTGACATTTCGAATGTGACTCCTTCTTCGTCAGATGTAGACCCACGCTTGCGCATACAGGGCTTGTATACAATCTTTCCGCCCGAATTCTGGATGAAATTCTCCGCCACAGGGTTGTCGTTGCCGTCGGTAGGGTTCGCGAAGAGGAGATATTCGTCTGATACGTCGTTGATGGTCTGCGTATCCGATGCGTAGAAGTTTCCGGCATTGTAAGCTTCACACATCACCAGGGTGGATGATTCCACGTCCGTCTCCTTCACCGTAAACGTAGCCTGTGCGCTGTCTTGCTTGAGTACCCATCCGTTTTCTGAGTCCGGCAGATACCACTTGAAGGTATATCCTTCTGATGTAACCGTCGTTCCGTCAGTTACTTGTGCCTTCACTGTGCAGCTTCCGCCCTTCTCGGTAATAACGAAGAGGTTCTCTTCTGATGTAGGCAGGATGTTGACTCGCTTTGAGTTCGCTACACCCTTGGCGATATGCACCGGATACATAGACTTCAAGTTCAGGTTGGTATTCGAGAGAGAGATACTGGTAATGCATTCTATATTGAATGAGTCGCCGCTGTTCACTCCAACCAGATTCTCGTTGACCCGAAGCGTAGGGTTTCCCTTGGAATCTACCCCCTTCGTAAAATGACCGGTCATTCCGCCGAAGGAATTGGCAGATGTTCCGGTTCCGTCGAACGACAGAGCCACGCCTGCTGCATACCAGGTAGCCACGCCCTTTGTCAGGTCGAAGGAGTTGCCGGCGCCCTGCATTGCGCTGAACGCTTGCATCACCAGCTTGGGCTTCACCGCACCATTAGCCTCGAAGTTCGGGGATATGCTGCTAGGCGAATTCCACTCTCCGTTATAGTTCTGATATACATCTCCGGTAGTGCATTGCAATATCGGATTAATCGTCGTACCGTCACTGGTTACGACAATCTGGCCTGTAACCGAAGCCTTACTCATTTGTCACCTCGCTTTCTTCTTTAATTTCTTCTTTGGTATCTTTTACGGATTCTTCCTTAGTCTCCGCCTTGCTCTCTTCCTTAGCTTCCGAACCTGGTGCCGAACCGGTATTCAGATGCTTATCCTTATCTCGGGTATCTCCCTCTCCTCCATATTCCACCGGTGTGTAGCAGTGGGCGGGCGATTCTGCCGTGCCCTTAATTTCCGCCAGGGCAGAATACTCCTCAACGAGAGAACCGCCTACATTGGCAGCTCTTTCTTTGAGATTCTTTCCCTTTACACCATTCAGCTCGCTCTGGTAGAGCAGGCAGTTGCCGTCACTTGTCATTGTGAGCGGAACCCCGCTCTTGATGATCTCCTTGGCCATTTGCTTGGTAACCTTTACATAATACTTCATATTCGATATTTTTTAAAAAAGTTCAACAAAACATTATTTTCCGGAATCGATTTCTCTTGCTATGAGGTAGTTTCCGTCATCATCAACCAGGGCGTTGCCGTTCTCATCGGTAAGCAGCTCGTATGCGCCTCTGTCCTGGATAGTCAGGCGGATGCTCTTTTTCAGCGCAAAAGGGCACATGAACGTCTCCCCGTAGCCGAGATCTTCAACGCTCTCCGTCATTGTCACCACACCGTCATTCACGGTCTTTCCGTACGTCACCCTCTGCCATTTGGCTCTCGCCACATTATTCCATGCAGATGGATCTATTACCCCATTACTGTCACTTACGATAGCCTGGCAGCACACACTTGCCGTATCAGCGTTGAGACCGATGGTGCTGCCCACAAACTTGGCTGTCAGCGGCGGGATGGTCCGGTTGATATAGGTAACCTTTCTGGCATCTGCATTTCTAGGCGATGAAGGTATGCTGCCTTCGTATATGTAGCAGGCTCTTATCTCGTATCCGATGCCTTCGCCTATCATGTCGCAGTTGACGGTGATAGAGGTAATCTGTCCGTTATCCGCCTTCGTCATGGCAGTAATCTCGAAATTCTCGGCATCGTCAAGCGAGGAGATGAGCTGCTTCGTTCCGTCATCCAGGATGCGATACCACCATATTCTCGTCTTGCTGTCAGCCGACTTATCCTTTGCACCCACCATAACTCTTGCGTTGAGCACCTTGGTGCTGGAGTGCCTGAGCGGGTTCCATAATACGGTAGGTGCGCTGTCAAGCATAATCTCCGCTCTCGCATTCGTACAATCTTCCAGATAAAGCGGCTTGTTGGCGATGAAGGTGTATTTATATCCACTCACAGGGTCTGTCCATGACGCCTCGAACCGCATACTTCTCGGTTTGTTTATCTGCGAGTTCTCCTTAACGTAGAGAGTACCCTTGTCGAGACCATCCACGATGGCTTCGTAACCATCTACCACGCTGGAGTTCTCGCTGGTAGCCACAACCACTATTCCAGCTTCCGTCACCTCCGACCACGAGAAGGAGTCGAGCATGCCGTTACAGTTGGTAGTCTCCACGGGATTATCTGGATCGATAAGATAACAGGGCGGAAACAGCGTACACGGTCGGATGGTGTAATCGGGAGAAAAGGTGTTGGCGATACCGTCGTACTGCTGGCGGTTGATGATATTCCCGACAATATCAATACGGCAAGACTGAGAGTAGGCCGTGGCCTGTATCTCCATCCTCTTGTCAACACTTACTGCTAAATCTTTTGCCATATAATATTTCCATTTAAAGATTAAAGTATAACATTAAAAAACAACATTCACGTCTTCTGCATACATGGTCTCGCCATCCTTGATTTCCGCGTCGCAGCGGAAGGTTACCGAACCTACCCTGTATGCAGCGCTGCCCAGATCTTCATAGGTCAAGTCCACCGATAGTCCGCAGTTGGCATGAGCGAGAGTCCATTTGTTGTCGGCATTCACGTCTCCGCTGTCTCTCGACCATACCACGTTCACCATTGAGTCCGTCACGTTCTGGTTGTACAGTCTTCCGGCGACCGATAGCGTGGTAAACACCTTCCAGCTTCCATCTTCGTTCTTCTGCATGAGGTCGGTCAGTCGGAAGCTCCACAGTTTCGAGGATTTCATTTCAAGCGTAAAAAACGGGTTACCCTCTACGAACGCCCACGCTGTGGAAGAATACGTAGGAGGTTTCGTGGTCTTGTCTTCCAGGCATTTCCATTTGCACCCCAGATAGTATACAGTATCAACAACTCCCTCTCCGTTGCGGTATGGATCTTTTCCCTGAGCCACAGCCAGACTCCATGCTCCCCGGTCTCTTGTCGTGTAGATAGGATTGCCGAGGTAGTCAATCTGCTGGAATGATTCTGCCATCATCCATTTGGCATAGAAAGCACCATCCCTCTTGTCGGCAGTAGGGAAATCCTTGAACACGAACGATAGCGCATCTGGCAGTTTTCCCAATGCAAGAGAGTAGTTCGTCTTGTCGATGATAGGCTTGGTAACGTGGTCGAGCCAGACGAGCAGTCCTTCAGATGATGAGATGTACCAGCAGCTCTGCCTGTCTTCGTCCACGGCATTACCCCAGCGTATCAGCCTTGCCAGTTCGCAAGGTGGATGATTTTTGCCAGAAGAAACCTCGCTATCGGGATAGCAGACCACGGTAATGGTGTTTGCAACGGTGTTCACCGAAAGAACTCTCAGCCACATGTCGTAATACTTGCCATTCTTAGCTAAGGTATTGATGGAAGCTAAGACAACATCGTTCTCCTTGAACGCCGTAAAGTCACCTTCCCATCGCTTTTGAAGCCCCAGCAAATAGGTGGTATTGCCGCCTTCAGATGTTGAAGGAATCTCGCTTACGCTCTCAATCAGTCCGCTCTCCGTGAACACAAAGTTGCTTTCCATTGCCGTCTGGCGGTTCACGATAAGCTCCTTGGCGATAACAGAGCTTCGTACGGTAATCGATTCCACCTCAGCATTACCCTTTTCGTCTATCAGCGCTCCCTTGCCATCAGTCATGCCCGATACAAAATCACCAAACTTTGCACCTTTGGCGAATTTGATGAGTGCGCTGGCCACATCCTCGATATCCTTGCGCAGGATCTTCCGGCTAGCCTTGCCGTTTTCTGAAAAATCATCGGCTTCATCGGCAGTTCCTGCCTTCAGTTTCTCTCCACGATAGGTGAGATACTGGTTGAATTCAGAGAGCGCCTCGAGCAGTTCGATGTTGCTGTGCTTGTGTCCCACTCCTCCGCCGCCGTTGTAGGAGTCTGATAAGTCTCCCACCAGCTGGGTGAGGATTGCCGAGAGCGTGGTTACTCCCCATTCCTCGGAATAAGGGTTCTGTACCGGGAATAAAGCCCCGCCGCTAAGCGTAAGTCTGGAACATTCAACTAAGCGCGGGGCGATAGTAAAATTTCCCAGATCCGGCAGGTGGATATCCATCTGCCTGAAACTGCCCTCCCTGGCTCTCGACAGATTCAGGTAGGGTCTTGCATCTGAGTATCTGTAGGTGAAGCTGTAGTTGGAAGGAAGCTCCTTCGCCTCGTAGTTCACGTCACTCTCCACCACTGTAATCTTTCTCAGCGAAGTGCCCTGATATACGTATTTGCCCAGACTAGGGAAGAAATCGAGCAGCCACTGGCGTTCCTTCTTGTCCAGGAATCCCGTGTTCTTCTTGAACTTTCTTGTTGTATCTACACGGTATTCCTCGGAATCATCCTCTATCTCTGCCACGTTGTGCGTATGCTCGGCAGTATTTTCGCTGTTGCCGTAAGCCCTGAAGCAGTCGATGCCGCCCAGAGAGTTCTCAAAGAGGAACCATTCCTCTTCCTCGCTCTTCATATCGTCTGCGTAATACCGCTGGATATAGGTAAGGCGGTCGCCACCTTCCTGTTCTACCCATACGTCAAAGTAGGATGGCAGGGTATCTCCGCCTACAGCCTTGGCAAGGATGGCGTACTGCACCGGAACCGTATAGGCATTACCTGCTTCCATCAGTGTGAGCTGCACCGTCTTCTCGTCATATCCCGTCCCGTTCCAGATGTAGGCCTTGCATTTCATCTCGCAGTCTTCCACGGCATAATAGGTGAGGAATTCCGGAGAGTAGTAGGTCACGGCCTTCACCTGCGGCTGCCAGGTAAGGAAATTCGACTTCAGGAAGTTGTCGGCAGAATCAGATAACCTATCCACTCCTGCACGGATCGCGGCAAAAACGATAACCTTTGCCTCTGATTCGTGTCCTACCTCGTAGATTTTTGCCACGAAACTCTTCTTGATATCGGGTTGTTCATACGGGGTGCTCTCATCCTTTATCTGCAAACTGAGCAAAGGAAGGATGATATCCTTCACGTCCACGGTAACTCTGCCTTTACTGTTAGTGGAGTAAGTGTGCTGCACAATGGCTTCTGAAGCACCATAATACTTGAGCACGAATACCACGTCTGTCTTCGAGCTGCTGTATATCTCGAAGGCATTCATGGAACCCACCATGTTCAGTTTGTCTGGATATAATAAAACCTGTATCATCTTATTCTCGTTTTTAATGCAAAAATAAGATAATACAGGTATAAAACAAAGGACTGAAAGTCCTCTATATCTCCACACACTCCAGCCACGCCGTGGTGCAATGGTACACCCATTTGGAGTGACGGAACATTGTCGCATGTCGGGTCTTCTGGCTGACGTATGACTTCTGAAGGCCATATTTCTGCCCCACATACTCGGCTGAAGGAAGAGGAGGATAGATAATCTTGAAGGTGCGGTCTTTATCGTCGCCCGAGTTGTTGTACGCACTCTCCGAAACTTCCACCGTTTCTTCATGGCCAACCCATTTATATCTACAGCTCATGGCTGGCATTACATCTATCATCCGCAAAGCTTCATGTATAGGGGTAGTCAGGGCGATGGTTCTCAGTTCGCTTTCCGCTGGCTCGCTTTTTCCTCCGAGGGTAAACTTCAGCTTGTTGAAGAAGAAACTTACACCACGGATCACTACCTTGGCATAGGATGCCAGGTTCTGCTTCTGCGATTGGGTGAGCAGCAGCTTCACCTTGAGTTCCTGGAGTGAATTCCTCAGGAGGAGGTCGTACTGGCGGTAGAATTTCTCGAAGATGCCGTCATCACCATTATATACCAGGGCATAATCGAATATCTTGCGGTAGAGGGATTCCTCTGAAGCATGGGATGGCGGACCGAATCGGTTGTCGTATTCGTAGTGGATATCGTATGCCGTGACGGTTCCGCAAGGCATTCCGTCGGTCGATACATACGGGAAGGCTAGCATCACCGGGGTAGTCACCGCTTCCTCGCTGCTCTCCGAATTGTCCTCGGTGGCAACCTTCATCGATGAGTTGAGCGTGGCATAGCTGCCTATGTAGAGAAATCTGCCCATCTCGCGGCTGATGGTATCATCATCTGTCGATTGGCGGTACTTCAGCGTTCTGGTCTCCGGAATCATCTCGGGTATCTCGATATCCTGGGTGTCGGTATCTTCCTCTCCGGTATCATAGCTCTGCGAGCCCTCGCCTATCTTCGATTTCACATGATAGTTGCCCGAATATCCGTCCTTGTAGAAACAGCCATCCACCTTGTCGAAGTAGGCACCGGTGTTCTTCGCCAGCATATCCTTCAGGTCGTCGTAGCTGTCCTCGGCATCACTGTCTGCCTGGTGCTTCGCCCGAAGCACCACACGCTTGTAGTCGGATGCCGTCTTATAGGATAAGGTAGGCTCCTCGGTCATCTGGCGGGTGAGATCTGCTGCAGGAGCACTCTCCACCGCATCCTTCAGGAAGATGATGCTCGCCTGGTGAGTGCCCTCATCAGAGATGAACTCGCACAGAAACTTTTTCCGAAAAACAGAGAGGAAATCGGAGACGGAAACGTCCGGCAGAAGGTCCTCGATGCGGATATGGCCGTTCACCATCACATCGATCACATTATTCACCAGCACCATCTTGGTGAATGGCTCCGTCCGGGTGAAGAAATTCTCCTGAAGGTCGTACCCGAAGTACTTGAACACCCGCTTCAGCACGTAGTTGGCTCTGATAAACGGAGAGATGTAATAGCCACGGGTCAGACTCACCGGAATCTCGTTTACATATTCCGTGCGGTTGAATTCACCCTGGAACCTGTTCGACTTTCCGGCACACGTCACGAAGTCGTAGGCATCAGGAGCTGCCACATACTCGTAGCCTCCGGTGTTCTTGAATCTCCAGTACTTGGCATCCGGCAGCTTCTGCTGGTTGCCCCATCCGTTCAGAATCTTGTAGTCGTAGCCGGTATCCTTGCCCGAGTCGTCGGTGAGCAGCACCGGGAAGATATCGTAGTTCTCGTTTTTCCCGCCGATGAGCGAACGGCAGAAACTGATACACTCATCGATGGTGCTGCACCCCGGTATCATCTCGTCCTTGAAGATGCTCTTCAGCTTCACGTTCTGTATCTTCGAGTAGAAGGATCCATCGTTGATATAGAAGGAAGAGGAGATGTTTCCCTTGTGCTGTGCCGAGAGCACGATCTGCCTGCACTGGGCGAAATATTCCCCGTCCTCTATGCTCACGTTGGCTGCCACCATCTTCTCTCTCAAGCCGAAGGTGTCGGGATATCCCAATATCATGCGGTTGTAGTCGCTTGCCGGGATATCCAGAGGGGTTGTCGTCTCCCCATAGTCGTTGAAGAACGGATTGGTCCGTTCCACCTCCAGCTTGGCACCTTCGCCAAGCTGGTAGGTTTTTCCCTTATCCAGATTCGTTATTTTCATAGATCATCATTTATTTTTTGGCAAATTTCCTCGCCTGGTTTCTCAGTTCCTGCTTGGCATCAAGCTCCGTGAGCGAGATATGGGAGTGGATTCCGTTGTCACGAAGCTCCCTGAGCAGTGCCAGGAGCTCGTCATTACTACGTCCCGACGCAGTAATTCCTGCGTCGCGATGTGAGAATTCCTGCGTCGCGACGTAGGAATCAGCCCCACTAAGACTTGGTACGGAGCGGGTACGGAGAGGGTACGGAGCAGGTCCTATGCTGCCTCCCAGTGCCCTGCCCTGCATGGCCATCAGATATTTTCCCATATCGAAGGTGCGAATCTGACCGGCTCGCTGGGCTGCATCCATCAGATGGATGAGCGGGGCGATGGTAGGATTTTCCAGGGCTGCGTTCGATGCTACCCACTCCTTGCTCCTTCCGGAAGGACCCTCGCCCACTATCACCGTAGGATGGTCGATATACCCTCGCTTGCCAGGTGAGTATTCGGCATTGAAGTGCTTGCCGTCCTGTTCACGTTCCACATCGATGCGTCCACCGCTCTCTCGTCCGCTTGCCACACGGGAACCTACCGAAGAGGATCCGCTGGCTGATCCGTTGAGGGTCATGCGCTTCACCTTCTGGCGCTCGGCATTCGCCACGGCCAACTGGGCTGCACCCGTCACACCCATCAGGGCAGCTGCCACGCTTCCGGCTATCGGACCCATCTCGCTGTATGCCTTCATGATGGAGGTGGCAGTATTCGAGATGATCTGAGCTGCCTGCATGGCAAAGTTCACGTCGGCATACTTCTTCTGTATCTTCAGCTTCTCGTTGGCTTTCTTCTTCTCCAGCTTCTCCTGCAGTTCGGTGTTACCCTCTGCTGCCTTGATCTCAGCATCGTACTTGGCATCCACGTTCGCCATCTCGGCATTCTGCAGCGTACCCACGGCGTTGCTGAAGAGGTCGGTGTAATACTGTGCCTGCTTCATGAAGGATTCCTTCTTCAGCTGCTGCACCTTCTTCTCGTGTTCCTCCTGGGTGATATACTGATTGTCGAGAGCCGTCTGCAGCTGCTCCAGCTGCCTGTCGTATTCGCTCTGCTTGTCGAAGCCGAGAGCCTGCCTTGCCTGATTTTTCTTGTCATCCTGCTGGTCAGTCAGCTCTTTATGCTTGGCGATGTATTCCTTCTTTATCTGAGTCTGGGCATCCCCGTATGCCTTCTCCAGCTGAACGGTGTCCTCGCCGTTCTGCTTGGCTAGGTCGAGAGCAGCCTGATAATATCCCTTCAGTATCTCCAGCTTCTGGTCGCGCTGCTGTTCCAGGGTCAGCTCCTGCTGCGTCTCCCCTTGCTCCATCACCTTTGCCAGGGCATCCTGATAAGCCTGCTCTGCTGCCACCTGCTGGTCGAAATGAGCCTGCTCTGCCTTGCGCTGGTTATCCAGCTGCTTATCCTGGAGTGATTTCTTCTTCTCGCCGTCCTTGATACCGATGTTCTGCGACTGCTCGCTGTAGGAGGTTTCGATGGCGAGGATGTTGGCGGTATGCTGGGTCTTCAGCGCCTGCATGGCGAGGTCGTACTTCTCCTGAGACACCTGCTTCTGGGCTAGAGCCATGTTCCAGTTGTTCACGTCCTGCTGGTAGTCCTGGTTGGCTGCATCGATATCTGCCTGTCGGTTTTTAGAAAACTTCTTCGATGCGATATCATCTGGATTAGGCTTGGAGGTGGTATTTGTGGTTCCGGTATGGCCACCAGTTCCGGTATGGCCACCCGTTCCACCACCGCCACCGCTGCCATCTTTGCCAGTTCTAGGAGTCACGGGACCGATAGCTGCAATCTTGGAATTCAGTTCATCTATCTTTCCATTTAAGCGGTCTATCTGCTGCTCGGTATTGTTAAGCGCCTTCTTGGCATTCGTCTCCGTATCTGTGCCGAAGAACTTGGAGACACCACGGATAAAGCCGTTCTGAGGATGCAGGATATTGTCAGTCTTGGCGTCATGATAGGTCTTATCCTGCTCATCCCTCTTATCTTCCAGGTCGCTTTTCTGCTTGTACAGTTCCACCAGCTTATCCTTATATGCCTTCAGCTTGATTTCCTTCTCCAGAGAAACGAGATAGTCATCGATAGCATTCTTGTTATCTCTGGTAAGTCTTCCCTCTTCAGAGAGCAGTCCGTTATAACCAGGAATAATCTTCTTGAGCTCATCGAGAGCCTCCTTGCGGCGGTCCATGGAGATCTTCTCGTTGCGCATGGTTTCGTTGAGCTGCTTCACCTTGGCGGTCTGCTCGTTCACCTGTGCATTCAGATCCCGCTCCATGTTTTCCAGTTCCTTGGCTGATGCGGCAGCTGCCTTCTGCTTTTTGTGCATATCCCAGAGCTTCAGGGAGAGCACCGTCACGCCTGCAGCAATCAGTCCGAAGACGCTTGCCTTCATTGTTGCATTCATGGCGGTCCAGGCATTCTTGGCAAGGAACAAT
>OQVQ01000105.1_pt1 | contig 39961 bp, 42 predicted proteins | sample 1691491 | NCBI WGS metagenome assembly OQVQ01 (sample SAMN03418252, study PRJEB22391) | human gut metagenome | biome: human-gut; feature: organic feature; material: feces | host: Homo sapiens | place: Tanzania | collected 2013-01
ACGACAGCTTATTGCCTATATTCCAATTATGGTGCCGCTTGTGACCAATTCGATCCTTATGGCGGACAATCTTTCCATTTCAATGACGAATAGGGGATATGGGGCGAACAAGTCTTGGACTGACATGATAGACAAGCATGCCGAAGCGAAGGACTACATTGTTATGTTCTTTGGGCTTGTTTTCACTGCGGGGCTTTTCGTTGTTAGGTACGTTTTCAATGTGGGGGCGATTTGAGTATGGGTGGTTCTACTGGTTCTATGGGTGCTGTGGAAGACAGAATCCTTGGTATGCTGTATGGTTGTGCCATTGGTGATTCCTTTGGCATGCCTTCCGAGATGTGGACGCCTTCCCATATTCGTGAAAGGTTTGGCGTTATAGATTCTTTTGTTGATAGTCCTGTGGAGAATGAAATAAGTGGAGGCTTCAAAGCTGGTGAAACGACCGATGACACCATTGTAGCGTTCATTTCTGCAGAGGCTATGATCAGGACATCTGGCAACATCAATCCATTGGATATAGTCCACAGTATTGAGCAATGGTCCATTGACAATCCTAAAAGCAAGACTATTGTTGGCCCTTCCACAAGGCTTGCCTTCGATGCAATCCATTCAGGTGTTCCAGTGGAGGAGGCTGGCAGGCAGGGGGAGACGAATGGGGCTGGAACCCGCGTGGCTCCCGTTGGTGTGATTGTGAGTTCATCTGATACAGAGACATTATGTAGGAAGGTCCAGAATGTCTGTATGGCCACACACAATACCTCTACGGCCCTTTCCGGTGCATGTGCAATCGCTGCAGCGGTTGCACACGGCATAGAAGGTGGTTGTCTGGAGGATATGGTTGCAGTTGTGATTGAGGCCGCAGAGTACGGTTCTCATCTTGGAAGGGAGATTCCAGCTCCTTTGGTTTCCGAAAGGATAAAGTACAGCTTGAACCTCTCTGGCTCCATCAAGGATGATTTGGAATTCATGAGACGGCAATATGAGCTTATAGGCAGTGGTCTTCCCATGGTTCAGGCTGCTCCTACTGCGATTGCCATTGCGTATCGCTGCGGTGGAGATTTGACGAGGGCTTGTCGTTTGGCTGCCAATATGGGCGGTGACACTGACACGGTCGCTGCAATGGCTGGAATGGTGGTTGGTGCACATGTAGGGGCTTCCAGGATTGATTGTTACGCAAAGGAGCTTGTATCCAGTGTCAACGGACATCCTTTCGAGACCGTGGCCCATGGGCTTTTTGAACTGAGAAGATCGTTGATTGGTTGATTCTTTGAGGAGTTTTGGAAGTTTCTCCTTTGGTTATGCTTTTGTTTGGACTTTCCACCATGGTGAGGTTTCTCATCATGGCGGTTTTTTATTAGAATGACTTTGAGGAGCAGTCATGGACAACCAGACCAAGGAGCAGCGCCACTACACTATGTCTCGCATACGCGGCAAGGATACGAAGCCGGAGATTCTTGTTCGCAAGTATTTGTTTGGGCTTGGGTTGCGCTACCGCAAGAACGACAAGCGCCTGCCCGGCCATCCTGATATAGTTTTTCCAAAGTACAAGGCCGTTGTGTTTGTGAACGGCTGCTTCTGGCATGGTCATGAAGGGTGCAAATACTACGTCCTTCCAAAAAGCAACTGCGAGTTCTGGTCTGCCAAGATAGAGCGCAACAAGGCTAGGGACATACGTGACAGGCAGGAGCTTGAAGCCAAGGGCTGGCATGTAATAGTCGTTTGGGAGTGTGAGCTCAAGAAGGCCAAGCGAGACGAGACTTTGGAAAGGTTATATGAGTCAGTGATTGCAAAATCGTGAAAAACTAAAGTGTCACTTCAGAATTTCATTGAAAAACTAAAGTGATGATTCAGTTTTTCGCAGTTTTTCTTGAATTTCAAGTTCGTTTTGAGCCTGCATAGAGGTTAGATGAATCCTGTATACCTTATAACAAAACATTATAATTTTTTCTCAATGTGCTTTTTCTTGACGTTTCCTTCATTGTAATATGAGCCGATACTCTAACATTTACTAAAAACAAGGAGACCTACATGCCTGAGGCATTCGACTATTCGATTGTGGACGAGGCTCTGGCCAAATGCGGCGCAAAGCAGTCCTCCATCATTGCAATACTGCAGACGATACAGGAACACTACCACTACCTGCCGGAGGAGGTCTTCCCTTATCTGGCTGCAAAGCTTGATATGAGCGAAGCGCGCATCTACAGCGTGGCTACCTTCTATGAGAACTTCTCCCTTGAGAAGAAGGGAAAGTACGTAATCAAGTTCTGCGACGGCACCGCCTGTCATGTAAGAGGCTCCGTTCCAATTCTCGAAAGGGTCAGGTCTGAGCTTGGCGTCACTGCGCAGAAGAAGACCACTGACGACCAGCTTTTCACAATCGAGACAGTGTCATGTCTTGGGGCCTGCGGTCTTGCACCTGTCATGACGGTCAACGACGAGGTCCACCCTGCAATGACACCAGACAAGGCCATGGAGGTCATCTACAGCCTCAAGGTGAAGGAGGATGCAAGATGAGCGCTGCCATAAAGACAAAGGCTATAAAAAGCAGAAAGGATCTTCAGAATCTAAGGGAGGCTATGACGAAGGCATATACATCACAGACGAGCAAAATCATCGTTTGTGGCGGTACCGGATGTGTCGCCGGCGGTTCCCTCAAGATATACGAGAACCTAAAGGCCCAAATGGAGAACAATGGCCTGAATGTGGAAGTGTCCCTTGAAAAAGAGCCTCACGACAACAGCATCGGTCTTAAAAAGAGCGGTTGCCATGGCTTTTGCGAGATGGGCCCACTTGTAAGAATTGAGCCTCAGGGTTGGTTGTACACCAAGGTCAAAGCCGATGATTGCAATGAGATAGTCGAGAAGACGATCAAGAAAGGCGAGTGCGTGGATCGTTTGGCCTACAGGATTGGCGACGAGATCTATCGCAAGCAGGAGGAGATTCCGTTCTACAAGCAGCAGACCCGTGTCGTCCTTGAGCATTGCGGCAAGATAGATGCAGACAGCATAAACGAATACATTGCAATTGGCGGCTATGAGGCGTTTGAGAAGGCCCTCTTCGATATGCAGCCCGATGACATTGTGTCTGAAATTTCCCTGTCAATGCTCCGTGGTCGTGGAGGCGGAGGATTCCCAACCGGCAAGAAATGGGAGCAGGTGCGTCGTGCCAAGGGTGAACGCAAGTACATCGTGTGCAATGGCGACGAAGGCGACCCAGGTGCGTTCATGGACAGGTCCATCATGGAAGGCGACCCGCATAGGATGCTTGAAGGGATGATGATTGCCGGTGTCGCTGTTGGCGCTCAGGAAGGCTACATCTACGTGAGGGCTGAGTATCCATTGGCTGTAAGAAGACTTATGAACGCCATAGCCCAGGCCGAGGAGCTTGGTCTTCTTGGCGATGACATAATGGGATCGGGCTTCTCATTCAGAATCCATATAGCAAAGGGCGCCGGTGCGTTCGTATGCGGTGAAGGCTCTGCACTTACGGCTTCCATAGAGGGAAAGAGAGGCTTCCCAAGGGTCAAGCCACCAAGAACCACAGAGCATGGTCTTTTCGACAGCCCAACGGTCCTCAACAATGTTGAGACGTTTGCAACCGTTTCGCAGATCATAAGCAAGGGCGCAAAGTGGTATCTTTCCATTGGAACCCCCACAAGCCCTGGAACCAAGGCGTTCGCACTTACTGGAAACATCACCAACACAGGACTCATAGAAGTCCCTATGGGTACTACGCTTAGGAAGATAATCTTCGACATTGGTGGTGGAATGCGGGGTGACGGAGAGTTCAAGGCCGTTCAGATCGGCGGTCCGTCAGGTGCATGCCTTACCAAGGACCATTTGGACCTTCCACTTGACTTCGATACTCTCAAGAAGATTGGAGCCATGATTGGATCCGGTGGTCTTGTCGTAATGGACAGCCACACCTGCATGGTGGAGGTTGCAAGGTTCTTCATGCATTTCACGCAGAACGAATCCTGCGGAAAGTGCGTTCCATGCCGCGAAGGCACAAAGAGGATGCTTGAAATCCTTGAACGCATAGTCGAGGGCAATGGAAACGAAGGTGACATAGAACTTCTTGAAGAGCTAAGTGATACAATCTCCAACACCGCTTTGTGCGGTCTTGGTAAGTCCGCTCCAAACCCCGTTGTAAGTACCATAAGCAATTTCAGGGAGGAGTACGAGACCCACGTCTACGAAAAGAAATGTCCTGCAGGACAGTGCCAGAAGCTCAAGAAGATCTATATAGATCCATTGACATGCAAGGGCTGCTCTGCCTGTTCAAGAAAATGTCCTGTTGGAGCCATAAGCGGCAAGATAAAGGAACCTTTCTCCATAGACTTGACCAAATGCATACGCTGCGGTTCCTGTATGGCGACCTGTAAGTTCAATGCAATAAAGGAGGTCTGAGTATGAAGAACACTGAGTACATGTATGTAGATGGAATACCTGTAGCCATCAACGGCGAGAAGAACATGCTTCAGGTCATAAGGAAGACAGGTGTCAAGCTGCCCACGTTCTGCTACCATACGGATCTCTCCATCTACGGAGCCTGTCGTATGTGCATGGTGGAGGACGAGAGGGGAAACCTCTACACTGCATGTTCTACGCCTCCAAGGGATGGTATGAGCATAAAGACAAACACAGCACGCCTTAGGAAGTACAGGAAGAACATCCTTGAACTTCTTCTTGCCAACCACTGCCGCGACTGCACGACATGCGCCAACAACAAGTCCTGCAAACTCCAGGACCTTGCGGTTCGCTTCAACATAGAGGGTGTCCGTTTCCCAAACAGGGCCGATGACAATAAGGTCACAAATTCATCGGCTTCAATTGTTTTCGATTCTGGCAAATGCATCCTTTGCGGTGATTGTGTAAGGACATGCCACGAGGTGCAGAACGTTGGTGCCATAGACTTTGCTTTCCGCGGTTCCAAAATGCTCATCTCCACAGCCTTTGGAAAGCCACTTTCAGAGACCATGTGTGTGGGTTGCGGCCAGTGCGCCGTTGCATGTCCAACAGGAGCTATCACAGCTCGCAGTGAAATCCAGAAGGTGTGGGATGCAATATCGGATTCGTCTGTGAAGACGGTCGTCCAGGTTGCACCTGCAGTCAGGGTCGCCCTTGGCAACATGGTTGGAATCCCAGAAGGCAAAGATGTTTCAGGTCTTATCTTCGCCGCCTTGAGGAAGATGGGCTTCGATGAGGTCTTCGATACTTCGTTTGGTGCTGACATAACCGTTCTTGAGGAGTCCAAGGAGTTCCTTGAAAGACTCAAGGAGGGGAAGAGGCTTCCAATCATAACCTCTTGCTGTCCTGCATGGATCCAATACTGTGAGAAGAAGCATCCAGAGCTCATGGAGAACGTCTCCACATGCCGCTCTCCAATGGAGATGTTCGCATCCGTAATCAAGGAGGAGCGCCAGGAACGTGGCAAGAAACTCTTCCATGTCGCAGTCATGCCCTGTACCGCCAAGAAATTCGAAGCCCAGCGCGAGGAGTTCCTTGGCAAGGACGGTTCCCGCAATGTGGATGCTGTCATAACCACAGACGAACTTACCCACATGCTCAAGGAAGCCGGCATACTGCTCAACGAGATAGATCCTGAGCCAGTTGACCATCCTTACGACAACGCATCCGGTGCCGCCGTCATCTTTGGTGTTACAGGTGGTGTAACGGAAGCCGTTCTCAGGAACGTGGTAAAGGACAAGTCCCGTTCTGCTCTCATGAAGCTCTCGAATGTTGGGGAGAGAGGCAACGAGGGGCTCAAGATCTTTGAACTAACGACGGAAGACGGTGTAGGGCTTCGTATTGGAGTTGCAAGCGGACTTGCCAATGCCGAGAAGCTTTTGGGTATGCTTAAGAACGGCGAGAAGTTCGATATCATTGAAATCATGGCTTGTCCTGGCGGCTGCGTAGCTGGAGGCGGTCAGCCTTTCGTCCATGCCGAAGTCCGCAAGACCCGTGGCAAGGGTCTCTACGATACCGACAGGATGCTCAGCATACGCCACTCGGAGTCCAATGCTTCCGTACAGGCTCTGTACGACAGGCTCCTCAAGGGCCGTGAGCACGAGCTTTTGCATGTACACTACAAGAAAAAGTGAGTTTCTTGGTTTCTCCCAAGTTTTTGATTTTTCACAGGGGCTGCGGAAGCGGCCCTTTTGTTTTGTGTTTTGGGGCTGCATGTTTTGTTTGTTCGTGTTTGGAGTTACCTGTTTTGGGGGTGGTTTTTGCGCTGGTTTGATGCGTCCTGATACGCCTTGATACGCCTTGATGCGCCGTAGTCCGCCTTGATACGTCTTGATGCGCCTTGATGCGCCGTGTGTTGTAAGCGTGTACATTACAACGGCATTCGTGCTATCATGGCTGCAATAGTTGGGATTACTCAACACCAATAGGAGACAGGGGCTATGCAGATATCCAGCCGCTTTACAATGGCAATCCATATCTTTGCACTTGTAGATGTATTTTCCTCTGAGACTAAGGTCACAAGCGATTTCATGGCCGGCAGCATAGGCACGAACCCCGTAGTTGTACGAAAGCTTCTGCAACAGCTCAAAGCCGCAGGTCTAATCGATGTTGCACGGGGAACCGGGGGTGTGTCGGTCTCCAAGCCTCTTTCCTCCATAACCCTTCTTGGTATCTACAAAGCCGTTGAGTGCACCCCAGAAAGCGAGCTATTCCACTTCCACGAAAACCCCAATTCCATGTGTCCCGTGGGTCGCAACATCCACGCAGTCCTCGACCCAAAGTTGTACGCTGCACAAAAGGCCTTCGAAGCCTCTCTTTCCACAACGACACTAGCCGATATCGAGAAGGATTTCCAGGCAATCCTCAAATCCAAGATATAGAGTTCTTCCTTAGACCGATGTCTTTGTTTGTTTTCTTTTGTTGTAACCATTGACATTACAACAGTGATGTGGTATAAGCATTGTTGTAACCAATGTAGTTACAATTAAATTCCTATGGAGGACATTACAATGAAGAGTTTTGCAAAGACACACGTTGGAGAAGAGGCTAGGGTAGAGCTTCATGATTCGTTGGCACTTACAGGCGCCGAGGTAAGTATCAATACCCTGCCTGCAGGAGCATGCGTACCATTTGTGCATTCACACAAGAACAATGAGGAGATCTATGGAATCATTGCAGGCTCAGGCAAAGCCGTTGTAGACGGAGAGACGATTGAACTTGCTGCAGGCGATTGGCTTCGCATATCCCCCAAAGCAAAGAGACAGTTCTTTGCATCAAACAGCTCTCCAATCAAATATGTATGTATCCAGACCAAGGCAGGTTCTCTGGAAGGCTACACTGCAACAGATGCAGTGATTGAGTAAAACATTTAAAAATTATCGATAAACATTAAAAAACTATTGACAAACATTGCATGAAGAGGCTATAACTTAATCATCACACGTAGGAGATTAAAAATGGAAAAGATGATTAAGTTTTCAAGGATTGGATATGGTTTTTCAAAAGTATTGAAGATCATGGCATGGGTTGGATGCGGCCTGCTTCTTGCATCGTTGGTTTTTATTGTCTGTACCAAGGACACTTCGGGGCTTATCTACAGGGGCGACAACATGCATGTTTCTGTATATGCGCCTGTGTCTTGGAAGAACTACTCTCTTGCTCAGGCTATAACCGCAATCTCGATTGCTTCTACAGGCCTTGTGTTGCTTGGATTCATCTTTCGAGAGCTTGAATTCATACTCGTTGGCATGAAAGATGGAGAGACCCCGTTTACAATGGACAATGTACATCATCTTAGAATGATAGCGCTGTACATGCTGCTTGCTTTGGTCCTTGGCGAAATCGTCGAGACCGTGTTGACAGGCATACTCAACTGTGAAGTCAATGAAGAAGCACTTGGTAGCATACTGTCTGTAATCATCGTCTACGCCTTGTCCTTTGTCTTTGAATATGGCGTCAAGCTGCAGGAGCAGGTGGACGAGACCCTGTAAGGAAGGAGATGTTTATGGCAATAATCCTTAGACTTGATAGGGTGATGGCTGACAGAAAGGTCTCTCTCAACGAACTGTCGGAGAAGGTTGGAGTATCCAACGTCAATCTCTCCAAGATAAAGACCGGCAAGATAAGTGCTGTGAGGTTCTCCACTTTGGATGCAATCTGCAAAGCCCTTGACTGCCAGCCTGGCGACATCTTGGAGTACAAACCTGAGTAGTTGTGAAATGTGGTAGACCAAAACCATGTTTTTTCCCGCTGTGGTCCACATTTGTAGACCATTGCGGGATTTTTCTATGGTTTTGATCTATTTTCTTGCCTTTGCGATGATCTTCTCCAACATTGTGTCGTCTATCTGGTTCACCGTTATGAAGTCTCCATCATAGAACACCGCCCAGTTGTTGAATATGCAGGGTAGGGCCTTTGCCCTTTCTAGTGAATCCACAAGAATGAACGATGCCTCTATGTCGTGTTCTTCGCAGTATTTCCTCAGGGTTTCCACTCTTTGCAAAGTGAACGGACATTGATAGTCATAATAGACGACAAGGCCAGTGGCATTGGTCTTGCATGTGCGGGCGTCGTCAGTGAACCTTGGAAGCGTCTCATCGAACGATAAAGCAAGAAGCTCATAGCCATTTGAGGTTCTATCTGCTGTAACAAAGCCAAATTTCTTTGCAAAGTTCTGGTCACTGAGCCATGATTTCTGCTTGTCCGCCCCAATCATACATACTCCAGATCTGCCTTGGCGTCTTGCATCGTCTATGCAATGCTGCATAAGCTCTCGCCCATATCCATGCCCCTTTGGCGCTCCTTGGACCCAAAGGCAGTAGATGTACATATAGTTCTCGCCTGTGATTGGAACCCATGCCTTTTCAAGAGGGGCGTACTCTATGAACACGCAGTCCTTTGAGTTCAGCTTGCGAAAGACATGTCCTTCATCCAATCTGTCTTTGAGCCATTGACGTTTTGTCTCAACTCCAGGGTGTGCTGCCTTTGAACGGATTATACAGCAAAGGTGTTCGTGGTCTATATTCTCGTTCGTTATTTCTATGAAATCGGTCTCCATTGGTGTTTCCTTCCTGGGAAAGGATATCTGTTCGGATATATAAAATCAAGTGTTTTAAATAAATTATTTATTCTTATAGAGGAATAAAAACTTGATTTTATTCTTATATAGGAATATCATGTTGATATGCAGTATCTTACAACAGCGGAAATAGCTTGCAAGTGGGGCATCTCTCAGCGCCGTGTCTCTCTCCTTTGTTCGGAGGGAAGGGTCGAAGGAGCCGTTTTGGCGGGAAAAACCTGGCTTATCCCAGAGAACGCACGAAAGCCTTTTGATGCGAGAACCAAAAAAGAAGAAGGAACTGAGGTTTGTTCTTGTGATTGTGTTTCAGAGAGTATGCCTGCATATAATTCACGTCCCATATATGTAGATGGGAAGCTTGCAATGGCAGCCTATGCGGTTTGTGAAGAAACTGGAAGCAATCTTGAGATCTTGGTGAGTGGGTTTTTGAAGAACTTGGTTGAAACGGGAGGAAATCTCCGCATTGGTTTGGCAAGGGGTTTTCTTGGAAATACAGATGACATCGACTTCTGCAATGAAGAAATTCTGAAGCAGTTCGGAGTATAGGCATGAGACTTCTCGTGGATTCCCATATACTTCTTTGGGCTTTGGATAACAACCCAAAGCTTCCAAAGGCTGCCCGCAGGCTACTTTCGGACTCTGGAAATGAAGTGTTCTGCAGCGTTGCGTCTCTTTGGGAGTTCCAAATCAAACATATGCTTCATCCAAGTATCATTGCGAATGCAAGAACATTGTTTGGTTTCTGCATTATGTCAGGCTACGGGGTTCTAAACGTGACCGCAAGTGATGTCTTTTTCATTTCAACATTGAAGGATGTCCATAAAGACCCTTTTGACAGAATCCTTTTAAGCCAAGCAAAAGCATCGGGTTTCAAGTTCTTGACGGCAGATAAGGTCTTTGAAAGATACGAAGAAGACTGCGTTGTCCTAGTGTAGGTACTCTTTCAATTCTTCCATTTTCTGTTGTCCTTCCTTGCCCCTGCGCCTTCGTAGATCGAAACCAAATACTTTGCGAAGAAACTGTCACTTTCCTTCCAAAGGGCCAATGCCTCCTCGTCCACCTTTGAGAACCTGCCAAGGAAGTACTCTCTGTTGAGCTGAACTGCTATGTCCATCATCTTTTGGGCGACTACTGGGTCTGAAACGTTCAAAAGCTCATTCTTGACCTTGTTTCTAGTACATTCGTCAAAGACTTCCTTTGCTTTGGACCTCAATGCCTCATTGGAAATCTCTCTTGTCCTATACGAGAGCTTGTCCCCTGAAACCGTCAGAATCCCATACTGCAACGGCGTATCCACAAGTGCGGACATCGCAATGTCTGCAATACCGTTGCTTTCGACTATGGTCTGGACATGCAAATGCCCTGAAAGATTAACCTCAACACCATATTTCTCATATAGTTCTATGAGCGCCGCTGCATTGTTGAGTTGGTATCCCCAAACGAAATTCTCATTGTGCACGAAAAGATTCTGGTGCGTGGCTGAAATCACCCTGATTCCTTCCTGTTTGGCCTTTGCCAAATTCTCGTCTATCCAGTCCAAGGTGGATTTCCGTATCGTTCCCTTGCTTCCCGTGTTGCTGTCAACCGTCAAAAGCCATGTCTTTTCGTTGAGCTTAGCAATGTACGAATTGGACCACCTGTCCTGCGAAAGCGCATTCCCGTAGCCAAAATCCCACCAATGGTCCTCGAATCGCTGGCTTCCAAACGATGGAACCTCCTCAACGCCGTCGTTCGTGTATCGGTACGCCGTCATGTTAACGTCATGGTTGCCCGTCATCACATACACCTCTATACCGATATCCTTGAGCTTTCCCAGCAGATCCCTCAGTTCTTCATGGCTTGCTTCTTCTCCGTTCAGAGTAAGGTCTCCGGTCACTACAACGGCGTCAGGCTTGAGCTTTAGCATGTCGTCCACAAAGGCCTGCGCAATGAGCGCAGACTGCACCGTGTCCTTGCCGTCGCTCTCCATTGCAACCTTCCACATGAAGTCCTCGTTCTCAACCAATGACGGAGAAAAGTAGTGAATGTCGCTCACATGGACTATCGTCAGCTCTGGTTTTGCGCAACCAACCAAAGTGGTTGCTGCAATTGCTGTGAATAAAAGAAGTATCAATTCCAATGTCTTGCGTTTCATTTTTTTAGGCTTTCTTCCTCAATCCTCCTCACCGCTGCGATTCTTTGCGAGAGGGTTGGGTGCGAGTATTCTGTCATCACAATCCATGGATGAGGGTTTACCTGAGACAAAGACTCCTTCATGAGCTTTTTCAACGCAGAGACCAAGGCATCGCCGTATCCTTGGCGGGCGGCAAAGGCATCGGCCTCGTATTCGTGCTTGCGGGAAAGATAGCTGGATATGGTTCCAATGCCAAGCGACAGAGGCCATATCAAGAGGGAAAGAACATAGCTTGCAAAGTAGTAGTTGACCTCTGTGAACCCAAACGCAGCGAAGAGAGCTGGGAAGTTGAGGACAATGCCAATGCCGGCTATCGTGAGCACTACGGTTGCAAGTGCGAAAGGCAGCGATTTGAGAATATGTCTGAAGCGTGCATGTGCGAATTCGTGTGCAAAGATCGCCACAATTTCATCTATGGTGAAGTTGTTCACAAGGTTGTCGTCCAATGAAATCGTCTTTCTTTTCAGACCCGTGCAGAACGCATTGGCCTTGGTCGTCCTTCGGCTTGCATCCCTCACCACAATCTTCTTCACCTTGACGCCATATGAATCGCACAATGTTTGGAGTTTGTCTCTAAGCTCTCCCTCTTCAAGAGGTGTGAATTTGTTGAATATCCGCATGAACGGGACGGAAAGCATGTTGAATATGAGTACGAATGCAATCGCCGCAATGCTTGCCCATAGTATTGCCGCATTCCCATAATGGCTGAACAGGAACGCAATCATGGCAAGCAGTCCAAAGTTGAGAACTGCATTCACGATTGTGGATTTGACGACATCGGCCCAGAACGTCTTCTTCGTTGTCTTGTTCATGCCATAGCGTTCTTCTATGACGAACGTCTCGTAGTAGTCGAACGGGATGTCTATTGGCAGTCCTACAAGTGCAAATACAACAACAGCAAGCAGATACTGTACATACATATTGTTTGGAGCAATCGTGCCAGCCCATGCGAACACCTTTGCGTAGACATCGAACACTAGGAACGCAAGCAGCATGATCGCCGCGAGTATGGCCCTTGCAAGGGAAGTTTTGCTGCAGTCCTTCTTGTACGCACGGAACTTGGCATACTCCTCGATGCTGTATACATCCCGCACATTGTCCGGAAGCTTCTTGTCCTTTTGCGAGTCATCCAGATACCGCACCAACATATCATATGCCTTCTGTAGCACGAACGAACCCACCAAAACCCACTTGATCACCGCGCTTGTCATCATTCGCCTCCATTTGCCTGCATTTGTCTGCATGATAAGGCATTCCTCTTTGGAATGGTAGTCCTGACCGCTCTTCTCACATCGTTTTCCAGACCGATGTCGTTGAAGTGTGCCATGTTCACCATTGCAACCATTACGACCTTTGCAACAGTTGTGACCATTGCAACCATTACGACCATTGCGACATTTGGAACCATTGCAACAAAACGTCAACAGATTACGTTTCATCAAGCCAAGGTTTGGTTGAATCTACCTTGAATAGTTTGTCGTTGTCCTGCTTCGTCCAATTCTTGAACATTTCCTTAGCGGCTTTGAACACTTCATTTGGGTTTTTGCTTTCGTAGAAGCAGCAAAGTTCTTTTTCCGTCATTCCAAAAAGCTTGGGATAGACATCCTTGTCGTAAGGTTTCATCGTCACGCCTCTTTCAAGCATCCAGAAACAATCGTAAGGAACGAACTCTCCCTTCGACGTGACCTTCTTCACATTGTCATAGTCGTATTTCCCAACAGTCGTTAGGTCTACGATGTCTTTTATCACTCGATAATGAGGGTTTGATTCGAACACTTTCCTGCCATTTCTGTATTTTGACGGATACCTTTTTCTGAGCTTGTGGCAGACCGATGTATTTACAAGTCTCAAGGCGTTTGAGATGTCCGCCCAATCGTTTGCAATGAGAACATCATGAGTGTGGTTGCTCATCACCACCGAGAACAGAATTTTGACATTCAAACGAGTACATATCCTGCATAGAGTGTTGTGCCTGTATTGTCCAAGCTCTTTATCGAATATGAACTCTTTGTTCGCGGCCCGTTGCGTTGCATGATAGAACCTTCCGTTTTTATCCACTTTTCTATGCCATGGAATTCTCTCATCCATAGTAGAAGGGTCCAGTATTTCATCGAAACTAACCATTTTTTTCCTCCTACTATTCTTAATCAAAAAAACAAGCAGTTTCCATTCGCACTTTTTCAAACTTTTTAAAAAATCTGTTGCGGATTTGTTCTAACGGTCTCAATGGTTAAAAAGGTTTCAAAGGTCAAAAAGGTTCAAATGGTTGAATTCTCAGGTTGTTTCTCATGTTGCTTTCTGTTTAGAATGGTTTCCATGCGAGCACCTTTCCAGATACTTTCAATACCATATCGGACAATCGATGGTTCTTTTTACTACTGCGTATTTCATCGTGCAGATCTTGGCCAATGGCAGTTCGTTGCTGGAGGTGGAGAGAATGATGAGACGCCATTGGCAGCTGCCAAAAGGGAAAGTTTTGAAGAAAGCGGAGCCCTTTCAGATAGATGGGTTGAATTGAAAAGCATGTCGTATATCCCCGCTGCCGTCATATCTCCCGAATGCCGTCTGCATTGGAGCAATGATACGTATGTGATTCCCGAATACTCCTTTGGTTTTGAATGCAACCAAAAGATAAAGCTTTCTTCTGAACATTGTGAATATGCTTGGATGTCTTATGATGAAGCAATGCAAAAGCTCATGTGGGATTCGAACCGCACAGCACTCTATGAGCTGAACTGCAGGTTGCAATCAACGTGACTGAATTACTTTGATCTTGAAAAACGTTTTCATTTTACTTTTTGCATGGTCATAGTTATATTAGTGGTGCTTTGAAAAGGAGCTTTAAGAGCTCCATTTAGGAGGACGATATGTCTAAGCATCATGAAGAAGAAACTACACATGCTGCACAGACCAGTGAGCCTATTCAGCACAAGATGAACAAGAAGGAAAGAGAAAGAGAGCAGGAGCTTGAGCGTGAGGCGAAGGCGAAATTGAACGCTAAGAACCATCACAAAAAGCACGGCAACTGCTAGATTTTTGTCATTGACTCCGTATTGGGTGTTGGTGCACGCAGACAGTATCGGCAGTACTATCTTTCGTTCCCGCCTTGAATTTGGAGTCGGTGTTTGCGTTTTCGTTTCATCAAATTCGCAGTAAATAGAAATTACTGCCAAAAGAATGAAACCTGAACGTTGAGATAAATGGCATGTCCAAGCAAGGATCAAATCCTGTCTTTGTATGAGTATTCGCCGCTTCCGCCAAGCGTGAAGTATGAGGCAAGGTCGTATGGGGACAGGATTCCTTTTTCTGTGACGATGCCTGATACCAGGTGCGGCGGGGTCATGTCGAATGCGGGATAGTAGCCTTTGATTGGGGTCTCTGCGATATCGGTCTTGAGGACCGTGCGGATTCCCATTGCTTCCAGGGAGAAGCGTGGGTCGCGCATTTCTATTGTGACCGTGTCGTGCGTGGGATGGCCTGCATCGGGTGTGCCTGAGACGAATACGGGGATGCCAAAGTGCTTGGCGCATATTGCAATCTGGCTGGTGCCTACTTTGTTGAATACGTAGCCGTCCATGGTGATGGCGTCGGCGGCGCAGGTGAATGCATCTACTTTTTCGTGTTCCATCACGAAGGCCGGCATGTTGTCCGTTATCACAGTGGTGTCGAAACCCATTTCGTGGCAGACTGTGGCGGTGAGTCTGGCGCCTTGGAAGTAAGGTCGGGTCTCTGGGCAGAACAGTCGTATGTCGTTGCCGCGTCTTTTGCATTCGCGCAGCATCATTCCAACGATCGTCTCTGCAAAGCATTGTGTCATGACTGTTCCGTTCTTTGGGAACGTATCCACAAGGTATTTGGCGGCTGCGGCTATCTTTGAGTACCTCATGTTGTTTGCTCGGACAGTGAAATCCCGTATGGCGAGGTCTGCGCGCGAACCTTCCGCTATGGCTTTCGTTGCAACCTCAACGCAGCTTCGTGTGAGTTGGGCCATGCGTTTTCTTGTCGTGGGGCGTGCATTGGAGATGCAGTTGGAGGCATCTTGCATGTAGGCTACTTGAGCCTTGCCATCCATGTTCCTGCATTCCCAAGCGGCAAGCGCCATCCCCATTGGTGCTGCGGTGTATGGTCCTGCGCTCTGAGTGACCATATCCCTTATCGCCTGCATGACTTCGACGTGGGAGTTGCAGACTACGAAATGTGTCTTTGCAGGGTAGACTCTGCGGTCAAGAATGCGTACCTGTCCGTCCTCATACCATGCGATGTTTTCATATTGGAGCATGAACGCCAGGTCCTTGTCCTCTCGTGCCTCGTACATGAACTAAATTCTCCTAACTAACCTCTTGTGTCCATTATATGCTATACTGGCTGACATGGAACACTCGAACAACGGATATATAGGTGCATACAAGGAGATTAGGGAGAAGATCGTCGAATACTCCCGTCTCATGTACAACGATAGACTGGTGTCCGCCACAAGCGGCAACATAAGCATGCGATTGCCTGATCGCAGCGATGCCTTTGCAATAACACCTAGCAGCGAAAGCTACCTTACAATGACGACTGACCGCATTGTCATCATGACGGTCGATGGCGAAATCCTTGGTTGTCCTAGGGACGGCAGGCCTTCGTCTGAATGGCGGCTCCATGCCGAGCTCTACAAGGCCAAGCCCGATGTTGGCGCAATCGTCCATACTCATTCTCCCTATGCCACGGCCTTTGCCGTGAACAGGGAGACGATTCCCTTGATTCTCATTGAAATGCAGCCCTGGTTGGGAGGGGATATTCCTCTTGCAGAATACGCTCCAACCGGTTCTCAACAGCTTGGAATCAACACTGCAAGGGATATTGGCAATAGAGGTGGTTGTTTGTTGGCCAATCACGGAACTGTAGCTGTGGCTCCAAATCTTGAGCTTGCATATGTCAGGGCTTCGTACGTTGAGGATGCTGCAAAGATATACCACATGGCAAAGTGTGTGGGTAAGCCATACGTGATTCCAATGAATTGACGACTGAATATTTGGTGCAGAGGAAGTCTCCATGGTCGAAGGCTACACATACGAATTCTACAGAAAGGCCGCTGGCTACATAAAGGAACGTTTGCTCAAAGATGGAAGAAACGTCCCTGTCTTGGCTGTCGTCCTTGGCACTGGCTGCGCTCCTTTTGCAGAGCGCTTGAAAAACAGGATATCCATTCCATATGGGGACATTCCTGGTTTTCCAACGACTACCAATCCTTCCCACAAAGGGGAGCTTGTAGTTGGAAGCATAGGCGGTGCGAAAGGCAACGACATCATTTGCATGAACGGACGTATGCATTTCTATGAAGGCTATTCCATGGAGGAGCTCAACATTCCAGTCCATGTGCTTCATGTTTTGGGTGTGAAGACGCTTGTCCTTACCAATGCCGCAGGTTCGTGCAATCCTCGAATGAAGCCCGGAGACGCCGTTGTCATAAAGGACCACATAAAGCTCTACGGAGGAAGTCCCATGAGGGGGCCCAATGTGCCGGAACTTGGCCCTAGGTTCTTTAGTGTCAAGGACATATACACCAAAAGCTTGAGGGTCAAGGCCTTGGGGCTTGCATCAAATGCGGGACTAAGGGTTAACGAAGGTGTCTATATGTTCTTTCCCGGCCCTCAGTTCGAGACTGCAAGTGAGATAAGGGCGGCTCAAATACTGGGTGCTGACATCGTTGGAATGTCCACTGTCACTGAGGCTCTGACCGCTGCGCATTGCGGTATGAAGCTGTTTGGTCTTGCGCTTGTGTCGAACATGGCGACAGGTGTGTACGAGTACGACAGTCCAGCCAAGGAAGCAAACTGCGATATAGAGGAAGTCGATGAAGTGGACGAGGTGGACGTTGTAGCTGCAAAGGCATCGGAGTCCTTCAGCAGTTACCTTGAAGCTGTTGTGACTTCTTTCATTGAAACAAAGGGGGAATGATATGTCCATTCTTTTCAAGAACGCAAAGATAATGGAAACCAAAGACGGACGGCTCAACGTCCTTGAAAACGCCTTCCTTGGAGTGGATGGTGACATCATAGACTACATTGACACTGAGAGACCAAAGAAACTCTATGACGAAGAAAAGGACATGTACGGCAAGCTTCTCATGCCGGGCTTGAACAACTGCCATGGTCATACGGCAATGAATCTTCTTAGAGGCATTGGAAGCGATCTTCCCCTCATGGACTGGCTTCGCAGAATGTGGCCCATAGAGGATAGACTTAGGTCCCAGGACTGCCTTGCAGGCATGGAGATGGCCATCCTTGAGATGCTTGCATGCGGTACGACGAGTTTCTGCGACATGTATCTCTTCCCCAAAGATATCTGCCATTGCATTGGCGAAAGTGGCATAAAAGCCAATCTTACACGTGTTCTTATGGGTGAAAACGAGGACTACAAATCATTTTTCAAACGAAATGAGGCTATAGATTTCCGAGAACGGTGCAATGGTCTATACAACGACCGCCTTCATGTTGATTGGAGCATACATGCGGAATACACCATTGCAGACAACATAGCCCAAGGTTTTGCAGAGGAGCTGCCAGAACTTGGAGGAAGGCTTCACATACACCTCGCTGAAACCAAAAAAGAACAGGAAGAGTGCATCCAAAGGCGTGGAAAGACACCTGCTAAGTGGTTCTATGACATGGGGTTTTTCAACGTTCCATGCTATGCCGCACACTGTGTGTGGGTCACTGAGGACGACATGGACCTTATGAAGGAGAAGGGTGTGAGCGTTGTCCACAATCCATCGAGCAACATGAAGCTTGGAAGCGGTTTTGCTCCAATCCCCCGTATGATTGAGAAAGGCATCAATGTGGCGCTTGGAACTGACGGCAGTGCCAGCAACAACAACCTGAATATGTTCGAGGAGCTTCATCTTGCTTCGATCATCCACAATGGCTATACGGGAGACCCTACCATAATGAAGCCTGAGACTACAATCAAAATGGCTACGGTCAACGGAAGCATTCTCCAAGGCCGTCCTGACACCGGGGCTCTTGAAAAAGGAAAGAAGGCCGATATCATAGCACTCAACCTTGATGCTCCTCATCTTGTTCCAGACTACGATACGCTTGCGCTTGTAACATATTCGGCACAGGGAAGCGATGTCTGCATGACCATGGTGGATGGAAGGATCCTCTATGAAAATGGACAGTACCTCACAATGGACAGGGAAAGGGTGTTCCATGACTACAGAAAGTCCTGCGAATACCTTGGAAAGGAGTAACGCCAATGGGAAATGCTGGACCTTTTTCAAATCAGTCCTCCACGATGTCCAAGACATTCAAGGAACCTAAGACTTTCACGATTGGCATAGACATAGACGACACCCTTGTAGATACCTTTGAGTACTTCCAGCCTCTTGTGGCAAAGCTTACAGGCCAGCCTTTGGAGTATCTTATAGAGAACGATATTTCGTATGAGAACACTCCAAAGGAGTGGGGCATGGACTCCTTGGATTTCGCCCATAGGTTCTTCGACGACTATGTTCCCAGCACTCCTGCAAAGGAAGATGCGGCCCAGGCCGTCGCAAGACTAAGGAAGGCCGGCAACAGGATCATCATAATCACAAGCCGCACCAATATGCTGTACAAGGACTGCTACTATACTTCAAGACTTGAGCTTTCGAACTGCGGTATAGAGTACGACAAGCTTATATGCACGGTGGACAAGGGGCTGGCCTGTAAAGAAGAGAAGGTTGACATAATGTTCGATGACCTTGTGTTCAACTGCGATGCTGTCTCAAAGGTGGGAACAAAGGCGATCCTCTTTACAAGCAAGGAGAACAAGAACCAGGAGTCGGCTTTTCCTCGTGTAGAAAGCTGGAAGGAGGCCTTGGAGCTTCTTGGAAAGCTGGGCGTACCCTGCTGAAATCGAATGAGAAGGCACCCCAGAACTGGCCACAAGGACATCGGTTTTGACATTTTTGACCCAACAGAATCGGCCTAAATCGTAATCAGGCTTGCAATCAGCCTTCCGTGTAGCGTGGGAACTTTAGGGTGAAGACGGTGCCCTGCCCGGGTTTTGAGTCCACGAGGATGTCTCCGTCGTTGGCAATGCAGGCGTGCTTTACGATTGCAAGTCCAAGTCCGGTGCCTCCGTTGGCCTTGCTGCGCGATTTGTCCACGCGGAAGAACCTCTCGAAGATTCTGTCCTGGTATTCCTCTGCGATTCCAATGCCGGTGTCGGCGACCTTTATGTATGAGAAGGCCTCGTCCTCAAGCGTGGTGATGCTTACTTGGCCACCGTTGTCCGAGTATTTTATTGCGTTGTCAACGAGGTTGAAGATTGCACTGTAGAGCATGGAGCTGCTTGCAAGAAGCTTCGTGTGGCCGCCCTGCACCGTAAGCGTGATGCCCTTTTCGTGCGCCAACTGCGAGAGGCTGTCCTTGATGGTGAGTGCGAGCTCGTGCGAATCCACCGCCTCCTTGACGACTCCTCCCTCGCGTTCCTCTATCTTGGAGAGTCTTATGATGTCCTCTATGAGACTTTTCATGTGCTGGCATTCGTTGTATATCTGCTCAAGGAACTGCTGTTTGTCCTCGTCCTTTACGATGCCTGACTTGAGAAGCTCTGCGCTGCCGGAGATGACATGAAGGGGTGTCTTGAGTTCGTGAGAGACGTTTGCCGTGAACTCACGTCTGCGGTTCTCTATGTCGAGCTGTCGTGTTATATCGTAGAGAAGAATGGACGTTCCGCTTTTGACGCCATGGGAGACGAGGGCTGTAGTCTCTATCCTGTATGTGCGTGATTTGCTGTGGAGGAATCCAGAATCCTCAAAACCACCTTCTTGGCAATCAATGGCCTGAATCATTTCTTCTGGTAGGATTTCATTATAATTCATGCCAAGTGGGCTATTCTTCATACCAAGAATTTTCATTGCAGATTTGTTTATGAATGAAATTTCACCCTTTGCCCCAACAAGTATGAGCCCCTCACGTAGAGAGTCCGATATGGATTGGAACTCCGCCTGGTTCTTCTGAAGTTCCTTCTGCTGCTTGGATATGTCTATCTTCTGGTCCCATATCTTTGCAAGCAGCGGACGTATCTCCTTGTATTCGCTTGAAGGGTCCGGAGTCTCTATGTCTATCTCGTTCAACGGCTTTACGATGCGTATTGAAAGAAGTCGTGCAATCACAGCCGCAAGAACTATGGACAGCATTGCAACGAGGATTATCTCGAACCTCATTTCGAATATCGTGTCCCCAAACGTCATCATGGTGGTGGTAGCCACTATGACCGTTCCGTCCAAAAGGCTGCGGCCAGCCATGATGAGCTCGCCGAACATGAAAGGCGTGTGAGTGCTTATTATGCGGTTGTAGTCCTGGACGACCTCTGACAGGAACGCCACAAGTGCGTTGTGGTCGGACACAAGGTACCACACGTCATCGGACGAGTCGTTGAGTATCTTGCCCGTTGGTGAGATTATCGTGATTCTGTAGTCGTGGGTGTTGAACTTTTCGACGAAGTCCTCTCCACCTACCATGTAGCCGTTGGAGACTATGTCAACGACCTCTCTGAGCAGCAGTTCCTGCCTGCCCGTAAGCACCTTTGAGGTTGCGGAAACCGTGAGCATCACGGACACCGTCATGATGACGAGCATTGCAAGAAGAAGCGACCACATGAGTCTTTTCGTCATACTTCAAGGAACCTGTATCCTATTCCGCGGACCGTTTGTATGTACTGCGAACACGGTCCAAGCTTTGTCCTTAGAGTGCCGATATGCACGTCCACGGTCCTTGATTCCTCGCTCTTCTCCTGGCCCCATATGGTCCTGAATATCTCTTCGCGTGAAAACAGGATATCTGCATTGGATATGAGAAGCCTAAGCAGCTCGTACTCCCTCCCTGTAAGCTTGAGCGGGCTGCCGTCAAGGTATGCGCAATGTGCCTTTTCGTCCAACGAAAGCCTTCCTATTTCGAACGACGTGCGCTTGTCTTCCTTGGGGGCGCATCTTCGTAGCACGGCCTTTACCCTTGAAATCATCTCCATCATACCAAACGGCTTGCAAAGGTAGTCGTCTGCACCGTCATCCAGGCCGATGACCTTGTCGTATTCCGTTCCTCGCGCAGTCGCGATTATAACGGGTATCTTCTGGAACCTCTCGTTGGCCCTTATCTTCTTGAGTATGGATATCCCGTCCTCTCCCGGCAGGTTGAGGTCAAGCATTATGAGGCTTGGAATCTCATTCTCCAAGGCATCCCACAGAGCCTTGCCGTCCTCAAGCCCTTTTGCATCGAAGCCCGATGCCTTTAGGCTATAGACCATCATCCCCTGTATGGATTTGTCGTCCTCTACGCAGTAGATCATCGAAGGCCTCCTTTCCGTCCGTTACTCCTTGGGATTCTGCTATCCTATTCTATTTCTATATTCGCATTGTTTGTATTCTACATTAGCGCGTGCGTATATGTAAAGTTTTAACCTGTTCTTAACCCAATCTAAGCCAAAACCATATCAAATCTTTGGTTTTCTATAGGTTTTCTTGATGTTTTTCGCATATTTGAAAAGAACTATAAAAGAACTGTAAGGATTTTGTAAAAAAATTGTTGCGGAAAACCAGAACGTGGTTTACAGTTTAATAGAATCACACAAGAAGTCCTGCGTTCTGCGGATTTCCGAGTATATTCGAAAGGAGAAAAACGAATGCGTAAATCAATCATCGCTTTGGTTGTCGTCGCTCTCATAGCGGTCGCAGTTCCTACACAGCTCTTCGCTGCAATCAGCGGAGCACCTTTGAAGCAATATGAATGCCCGTTCCTTCTCACCTCCGGTGGACAGGGTGCAGGTTCCAAGATGCTCAGGCTTCTTGTCAACCAGTCCAAGAAGTTCACGCTTGGAACGGATTTCTTCCTTGAAGACGAGACCCCTGCAAGGTATGACTACATTGACAGCGGCAAGTACAAGGCCCTTGTAGTAGTCATGTCCGTTACAGAGAAGGGACTTGGTGCTTCCGGAATCACGATCGAGGACGAGATTGGATACCTCAAGAAGGTCGTGGAGAAGGCTCAGGCGCAGAACATGCCAATCATTGCGGTTTCAATGGAGAAGGATGCCCGTAGCACAATCAAGACCAATGGAAACGAAAGGGTCATCGACACCATTTGTCCAAACGCAGACTGGATCATCACCATTGCAGACAACAATACAGACGGCAGATTCACAGAGCTTGGCAAGCAGTACAATATTCCTGTGACGATCATCGACAAGCCTCTTGAGCTCGTCAAGGTCCTTCCGGACATTTTTGTAAAGTAATTCTTGTAACACAATTCAGAACAAACAATTAGGAGATATTGAATGTCAGTAACAGCCTTGACGTTTATTCTGCTCCTCATAATGATTGCATCATTCGTGTTGAGCAGCATCAAGCTTAAATCACCGGACATCTCCATGGTTGTCGCGGCAATCGTGATAGCCGTTGTGGGCATGTTCATGTTCCCAGACCTTGGAAGTCCTGTGATGTACCTCGTTGAAGGTCTGTTCGTGAACCTGGACCTTGCAATGCTGTTCATAGCAGCATCCATCTTCGTGAACATCTATTCGTATTCAGGTGCGGTTTCCACAATCACAAGGGGAATCGTAGAGAAGATAAACAACAAGTGGCTCCTCATCACCATCATGGGTGTGCTCATGCTCATCCCTGGTGCACTCACCGGTGCAGGAAGCGTTGCAATCTTCGTCCTTGGCGGACTTGTGAACACAGTCCTCGAATCCCTTGGCGTGTCCAAGAGAAAGAGAACGGTCTTCATATTCTTCTTCGCCATACTCTCTGCCGCAGCACCTCCAATCAACCTTTGGACCATGCTCATGACGGCGCAGGCCAACATGCCTTACGTTGGATTCACATGGCTCCTTCTGGTTCCAATCTGCATAGCCGGTGCAATCTGCATCGTGTACGTAGGTTGGGGTGCAAAGCCTGAACCAAAGGAAGAGACTCTCAAGAAGCTTCCTGAGAGGACGGAGGGCATGACATGGTGGAGGATCCTCCTTCCTGTCGCAACCATCATCGTCCTTTTCGTGCTCGCACTCGTAGCACCTTGGAACCTTCCTGTCCTTGGACTTCCACTCATGTTCGTCATAGCTGCAATCGTGGCGCTCCTTTGCAACCCAAAGAAGACCACAGGCAAGCAGTACCTTGGAATCCTTGACGACACAATGGAGCAGGTGTTCCCGCTCGTCGCCAACGTCCTTTCCATTGGAGTGCTTCAGAGCGCAATGGCCGCAACAGGTGTCAGAGGCCTCATTGGAAGCACATGCGTAGGTCTTCCTCTCGTGCTCATCTACAGCCTCATCCTCATCATTGGACCAATCTGTCAGGGATGCTTCAACTACGGTTGTTCAGTCGTCCTGGGCGGACCTCTCATCTTCATGTTCAACACGCTTGGTATGGACGTCACCGTCATTTGTGCAGCGCTTTCGCTCATATTCCCAATTGGCGACTGCCTTCCACCTTCGCGTATCGTTGGACGTCTTGCATGTGAAGAGACCGGCTACACGGATTCCTACCTTGGATTCCTCAAGGCTGCACTCGTTCCAATCCTTGCGATTGGCCTCATAGCAGTCTTGATGATCGTCAAGCCGCTCTGGTTCACATTCTTGTATTAAGGAGGCCAAAGTATGGTATTTCTAGAGAATCTTATACACATTCTTTACTTCGTCATGGCAGGCCTCATTGGACTCAGCATGGTCAAGAGCCTTTTCAAAAGGAAGAAGAACGGTTCGATAGTCTTCGACATCATGTATGCCTACTGTCTCATCCCGTTCCTCCTTCGCGTTCTTTACATCAAGTGAGGTAGAACATGGAAGCAACAAAGAAAAGGTTCATACTTAAGATTGCAATTCTGGTCGTGATGCTGGTCTTCGCAGCCATAGCAGGTGTGAAGTTCTGGCAGCTCAGACACTACAAGGAGACCATAGTCCTTTCAGAGGACATCACTGACGTGAAATGGCTCTCCGACTACTGTCCATCGCTCAAGGATACTTGGCTCGATACGCCCGTCTTCATTGCAGATTCAGGCGTAGAGGGCGGTACGGTGTTCCTCAACGGATGTCCCCATCCATATGAGCCTGCATCCACAATGGCTGCATTCCTCATGCTTGAGAACATCAAGGTTGAGAAGGGCAAGGTCATCATCGTTCCAAGGGCCAACTACTCGGGTTCCACTGAGGGAATGGTCGGTGATGCATACCCAAGGTTCTTCACGGTCGAAACCCAGTGGGGAGGAGAGACGTTCCGCATTGGCGACAGATACACCAACCCTCTTGACCAATGGCCGGATCCATTCACATACGTGAACTATCCATCTGGTCAGAACCTTGCATACCAGGATATCAGAAACCTCAACAGAACATATCCTGGCCGCGAGAACGGAACCATCACGGAGCGTGCTGCATACGCAATCATGGAGATAATCAGACAGGAAGACGTCGATATCGCCATTGACATGCACGAGGCTGAGATTCTCTATCCTGTTACAAGCACATACGTTGCACCTGCAAAGGTTCTGGATAGGGAGAAGTTCCTTGAGACCGGTGTCATGGAGTACATCGAGCCTGAGAGGAACTCCCTCGACGTCGCCATGATGGCTGCAATGAACATAGACCAGTTCTTCATGAAGTGCGCAGCTTCTCCAAACACCCTCCATGGCCTTAGCCACAGAGAATGGGCTGACTGGTCAGATGCCATGACGTTCCTCATGGAGACCCCTGAGATCTTCATTGACAAGATCACAGGTCCAAGGACGGAGGCCCTCCTTTACGAAGGCAAGGACGAGTTCCTCCAGAACGTCACGGACAAGGGTCTTACATACTTCCCATACGACATGGAGTTTGGAACTCCAATGTGGTACAGGACAGCCCGTCACCTCTCTGGTGCAATGGAGATCATCAACTGGGCGGCTCTTTTCTACGATGATGTGGAATGCATCGTTTCTTGGCCTCTCTACGAGGAGATGGCTGAGATAGAGGAGCAGGGAATCGATTCCATTGGATACTTCCTCAAGAATCCAGATGCTCCAGAGAACGAAGCGAACAGATTCGTGATCTACCACAAGCCTGTGGAGAAATAGAAATTGGTATTCTTGCACCCTTTGGTTGGCAGCCTGCCGACTAGGGGTGCATCTTTGAAAAAAAGAAGGAGAAAAACGTATGAAGAAATTTTTCTTGGTTCTGACCGTTGCACTGCTTGTCGCAGTTGGAACGCTTGGAGCTTGTACTATCTTTGCAGTAGGCAAAGGTGCCACGGTTGACGGTTCGACCATGTCCACCCACTCCTGCGACTCGACAAGCGATGACCTTCGTGTTTGGCTCATCCCAAGCATGCCGGCAGGTACTGAGCGCGACGTCGTCCTCGACGGACGTGCGGGTGCCGACTATTCGCAGTTCCCAGTTGTCAAGGACTATGGTAAAAACGGAATGGTCCTTGATACCTATACAACTGAAAGGGATACGAACAGATACATCCACGCAATGTATTCCTTCATGAACGACAAGGGCCTTGCAATGGGTGAGTCCACATGTTCCTACGACAGAAACAGCGAACAGGGCAAGCTCGTCAAGAAGGCTTTTGCAAACAAGGAAGGCATCTACGACTGCTACATGCTTCAGGACATAGCTCTTGAGAACTGCAACACAGCACGCGAGGCTGTTGAGTTCATGGGCAAACTCGTAACCGAGTACGGCTGGAACGGCAGTGCAGAGTGTATAGATATCTGTGACGGAAACGAAGCATGGGTCTTCGAAGTCTACGGTGCAAACTATTGGGTTGCAGCTAGGGTTCCAGATGACATGATCTTTGTGGCCGCAAACAGAGCAAGGATCAACTTCTTCGTCGAAGACGATCCAGACAACTACCTCTATGCCCCTGGCATCAAGGAGTTTGCAATAGAGAATGGACTCTGGGACGGCGAAGGCGACTTCATCCCTTGCTACACATTCGCTCCATATCCATACAGACCATACTCCACAAGAAGAGAGTGGGTTGCAATGATGACGCTCGATCCAACTCTCAACCTTGATCCGGAAGAGAAGGACACGGACCGCAACTGGCCTTGCTTCGTCAAGCCTCAGAACAAGGTCTCAGTCCAGGACATCTTCGAGCTTTACGGAAACTACTATCAGGGCACAGAGTACGACACGACCAAGTCCATTTGGGCAGGTCAGTTCGGCGATCCTCTCAACCCAGCACAGGACTGGACGCAGAGAGCCATCAACAGCTATCGCTGCACGTATGTTCAGATTGCAAACGTCAAGTCATGGCTTCCTGAAGAGGCAAGATGTCTCGTATGGTTCGGCTGGGGCGCACAGTCCTGCACATACCTCACACCGCTCTTTGGTTCACAGCTTTCACTTCCTGAGCACTTTGGCCGTGGATTCAGAAGCGAATACGACGAGAACTCCGGTTGGTGGAACAACGTCCTCGTACAGCAGCTTGCAAGAATCAACTATACAGCTGCAATCGAAGACATCAAGGCCGCTAGGGACCAGAAGATGCTCGACCAGTACGACATCACATTTGCAATCCAGAATCAGGCTGCAAAGATGATAAAGAACGGACAGAAGGAAGCTGCTCTTGAGCTTCTTACGACCTACTCCAACCAGCAGGCCAACATGTGGTTCGAGACATACGACGATCTTGCAAAGACCCTCATCTCCAACTACATGCTTGGTGCCGTCAAGGGTTCGACATGGGGCATTCCATATACCGATTTCTGGAACGAGCTTTCAGCATCGGAATGGGGCCAGTACAAATAATAGGAGGATTGTAGAATGAAGAAAGTGTTTTTGGCGGTTCTGGTAGTCCTCCTCGTGGCTGCTCAGAGCGTAGCTGCATGCACCATATTTGCAGTTGGAAAGAATGCAACGGTCGATGGTTCGACCATGACGAGCCACACATGTGACTCAAACTCGGACGATGTCAGAATCTGGCTCATCCCATCCATGGAAGCAGGTACTGAAAGGGACGTCGTCGTATCCGGTAGAAAGGGTGCCGACTACTCGCAGTTCCCAGCAGTCAAGGACTACGGTACGAACGGCATCGTGCTTGATTCCTACATAAACGAGAAGGCTACCAACCAGTACGTCCACGCTATGTACTCCTTCATCAACGACAAGGGCCTTGCAATGGGCGAGTCCACATGCGTATACGACTGGTCAGCTGAAAAGAGCAAGCCTGTCAGAGAATGGATGAGCAAGAGCGAAGGAATCTGGGACTGCTACATGCTTCAGGATGCCGTCCTTGAGAACTGCTCCACAGCCCGTGAGGCAATCGCATTCATGGCAGAGAAGATCGAGAACGACGGTTGGAACGGATTCTGCGAATGCATCAATCTCACAGACGGAAACGAAACGTGGATCTTCGAGGTCTACGGCGGAACCGCTTGGGTTGCAATGAGAGTTCCAGATGACTGCGTATTCGTAGCTGCAAACCGCGCTAGGATCGACTACCTCATCGAGAACGACCCAGACAACTGCCAGTACAATCCAAACATCAAGCAGATCGCCATTGAGAACGGTCTTTGGAACGGCGAAGGCGAGTTCAGACCAAACGATGTGTTCTGTCCAAACGCAGTCGAGAACATGGGATGCACACTCAGAGAGTGGAGAGCGATCACTCTCCTGAACCCAGAGCTCTACGGCGACCTCGATCCATGGGGAGATCCGGACGACTACCCATTGTTCGTCAAGCCTGACCACCTCCTCACAGTCGATGACATCCATCGCTTCTGCTCCGACTACTATGCCGGAACGCAGTTCGACCTTTCCCGCACAGCCGATGCCGGTGATTTTGGCAACGTCCTCAGCAACTACCACAACAGCCTCAAGAAGGCCACAAGGGAAGGTGTTGCAAGACCAATCAACATGTTCCGTGCAACATACGTCCAGATCTCCCAGATCAAGGCATACCTCCCAGAAGAGGCAAGATGTCTTGTGTGGATGGGTTGGGGTGCACCAAGCACAACATACCTCACTCCAGTGTTCGCTTCTGCAACGGAGCTTCCTGAGCACTTTGGACGCGGCGTGAGAACGGAATACGATGAGAAGTCCGGTTTCTGGAACACCGTCAACGTACAGCAGCTTTCAACCATCAACTACCGCTCTGCAATCGAGGACATAAAGGAAGTCAGAGATCCAAAGATGGCATCCATCTACGAGCAGACAGCGGTTGCACAGGAAGTTGCAGCTTCCATGATCAATGCCGGTCAGAAGGACCTTGCAGTCAAGTACCTCACAGGCTACACGGCTGCGGTTGCAAACGACTGGTTCGATACATACCAGGCACTTGGTGACAAGCTCCTTGCAAAGTACATGTTCGGAAACGTCAACATGAAGGTTCCGGCAAGGTCCGACTGGTGGAAGAACATCGTATTCGAGACTGTCAGCAACAACCTTAGACCAGAGGAAGTCTAATTATTCAGGTTATTCAAGAGGGGTTGCAAAGCCCCTCGACGATTCAGGAATCCCAAGGGTTGGCCACTAGAAACGGTCGGCCCAAGGGAATCGGTCTTGGCGAATCGCTATTCGCTATAAGGAGAAGATGATGAAGAAAAGCAGACTTATGATTTTGGCGGCCTTCGTGGTCATGGCATTGACCCTTGTAGGCTGCGCTTCCTCCATCTCAGGCGAGCCAATGAAGGCTCAGGACACATACGAGATAGTTGGCTACAGCTACGTCTTCACCCTTGATGGAAACAAGGTTGAGGTGAACTATGTGGACTGGTATGGAGACGAAGAGATAAAGGGCATGGAGGAGGCCTTCATGTCAATGGTTCCAAAGGCACGCAGTGCAGAGAGCCCCGTCTCCGGTACAATCGTCGTGACGGCCAAGAGGAACCTTACGCTTGATGAGTTCGCATCCTTCGTAGAGGGAGCCAAGGAACTCGTCTACAACCAGATATTCTGATTGATTTTCTAATGGATTCTCCATCCTTTGGAGAAATCCTTTTTGGAAGGGAGTTTGATTGGCGTCCCTGAGAGGTCCTGGATTCCAATTGAATCATAGAAAAGCACAAAAGGAGTGTTTTATGAAGAAAATCGTCATTACTGCATTGCTTATTGCATGTATTGCCGTTCAGAGCGTCTTCGCCTGCTTCATCACAGGAGTGGGAAGACTCGCCTCCGCTGATGGTTCGACCATGACGTCACATACATGTGACAGTGCCAGCGATGATCTTAGACTTTGGCTCATCCCTTCAATGACTGAGGGAACTGAGCGTGAAGTCGTTGTTGATGGAAGAAAGGATGCCGATTTCTCCAATTTCCCGGAAGTGAAGGACTACGGCGCAAGGGGCATCGTCCTCGATTCATACATCAATGACAAGGATACATATCAGTATCTCCATGCAATGTATTCATTTGCAAACGAAAAGGGCGTCACGATGAACGAGTCCACCTGCGGATGGACCAAGGCTCAGAGAGAGACCCTTGCTGCATACGAAGGAATCTGGGACTGCTACATGCTCCAGGACGCCGCTCTTGAGAACGCCGCAACCGCAAAGGAAGCTGTTGATTTCATGGGTGCAAAGATCACCGAGCAGGGTTGGAACGGCTGGCCAGAGTGTATCGTCGTAGCTGACGGAACGGACGTTTGGGTATTCGAAGCATACGGTGGACACATGTGGTGTGCATTCAAGCTTCCAGACGATGCGTTCTTCTTCTGCGCAAACCGCTGTAGGATAGACTTCTGGGAAGAGAATTCCGACACATACCTTTCCGCTCCAAACATGAAGGAGTTCGCTCTTGAGACCGGTCTTTGGAACGGCGAAGGCGAGTTCAGACCATGTCAGGTCTTCGCAGCTGGAAACTACTCCTTCAACTGCATTGGAAGAGAGTGGAGAGTCCTAGTGACGCTCGAAAGCGACTACACGGCAGATGTCATTGGAAAGGACGAGCTTGCATACTGCGAGACTCCAGACGATACATTCCCACTTTACTTCACACCTTATGAGAAGATAACCGTTGGAACCATTGCAAGGATTTGTTCGGACAACTACGAAGGAACAAAGTACGACGGAACCAAGTCCGCATACGCAGGCATGCACGGCAACGTCCTCTCCGTTCCATACGAGTACAGACCAACCAACGTCCCACAGTGCACGTACTTCCAGATCTCCAACGTAAAGGCATGGCTTCCTGAGGAGGCAAGATGTCTCGTATGGTTCGGCTGGGGTGCACCAAGCACGACATACCTCACACCTGTCTTCGCTTCCCAGACTGAGCTCGCACCTCACTTTGGAGTAGGAACAAGGTATGAGTACGATCCAAATTCCGGTTGGTGGAACGAAGCCCTCGTGCAGACGGCTGCAACGCTCAACTATGCCGATGCGATCGAGGTCATCAAGTCCGTCAGAGATCCTCTCATGGAGGCTCAGTACGAAGCCACGTTCGCAATCCAGAACCAGGCTGCAAAGATGATCAAGAACGGCCAGCGCGACGAGGCCATCAAGCTTCTCACGACCTATGCGAACTATCAGGCCGAGATGTGGTTCGATCTCTACGGAGACCTTTCCGAAGAGCTTCTTGCCAGGTATGTCGTTGGTAGAGTCAACATGAAGTCTTCTCCTGCCCTCCATAAGGATTGGTGGAAGGAAGTCGTGTCAGCTGTTTCAGCTTTGGACAAGTAGGTTTGGACAAGTAAGTTTGGGAGAAAGACATAAATGAAAAGAGCAAAGACAATAACAATCCTTGCAATCCTGCTGGTTGTACTTTGTCTTACATCCTGCTCCACAACATGGAAGAAGACCCAAGGGCTCAATGCCGAGGTCGCATACCGTCTTGTAGGCTATGACTATATCTTTAGCCTTGACGGCAACGAAGTCACTTTCAAGTATGTGGATGCAGTTGGAGACGATGAAGTCCCTGTAATCGCTGCGGCTCTCATGGGAGTTCTCCCTGGCGCCGTTGGATATGAAGCCCCAATTGGTGGAACCATTGTCCTCAAGGCAAAGGCCAACCTCACTGAGGTCCAGTTCAACGAGTTCGTAGCCGCCGCCCAAGCGCTTATCTACGATACCATCTATTGATTTGACTTTGCACGGCATGCTTGGTTTCATCTATGATTCCACGTGTGCCGTGCATTTATATTCCAGGGAAGCTGTCGAATGAAGCTGTCGAAGTTTTCCTTCCTGTGGTATTATGCTATGGTATTGAGGGGTGCTGGATCTGGTCCGGCACCTTTGTTGTTGGTGGAAGGCTTGCCATGGTTATTGTTTTCACATTGACGGCGGTGCTTCTCGTCCTTGGATTGGTCGAAGCCCGCAGACACAGAAAGAACCTCAACGATGTCCCAATAAGGATTCTTGTAAACGGAACACGGGGCAAAACCACGCTTGCAAGACTTCTTGTCGCCAGCCTCAATGCACAGGGCATCCGCACAATGGGTCGTACAACCGGCTCAGAGGCCACCATCATATACCCCGATGGCTCTGTAAAGCCAATCGTCCGCAAACGGCGTGCACGAGTCTATGAGCTGGTGCCTTTCTTCAGGGAGGTCTCATTGGAATCCTCTAGAGGCGTTTCAAGCGGTCTTGGTCCTGTCCAGTGTGTGGTGGTGGAGTGCATGGCTCTTCAGGCTGAGAACCAAGTGGCCTTCCGCGACTGGCTTGTAAGGCCAACCCATGTATTTATCACGAACACCTATGTAGACCATGTCCCTGAGATGGGTCCTACACGGGAGAGCACCGCACAGGTTTTGGGTTTGAGCGTGCCTAAGGGTGCATCGTTGTATGTCTCCGATTCCTTCTATGATAGGCTCGATGCGAGAGTTGTCCATGTGTGCGAAGAGGTCCCAATTGAAGATCCCCTCATCCATCCTTCGTGCATGGCAATGGCGTGGGCGTTCCTCAAGGACATGGGATTTGGAATTGAGACGCTTCAGGCCGGTGTTTCGGCGTTCGTTCCAGACAAGGGTCTTCTTGAGCCGTTTCCGTTGCGCGGGGGTGGGGTCTTCGTTCCAAGCTTCAGCGTAAATGACGAGACCTGCATGGAGGAAACCATACGCAAATGGAGCTCTTCGTGCGGAGGAAAAGTCAATGTTGTATTCAACAACCGCAAGGACAGGGAGCAGCGGATTCTGCTGTTCAAGAACGTTCTGTCTAGGGTTTGCGATTTGGTGGATGATGTCCTAGTAATTGGAGACTATCCCAAAAAAGTGGCTTTCTATATTGGATATGGTGCTGTTCCGTGTTCCGTAGAAGAAGTCTTTGATAAAGTGTCGTCCAGCTCTGGTGCTGTTTTCGTAGGTCTTGGAAACATCAAGGGAGCCGGCGAGGAGCTTATTGGAAAGCTTCAGAGTTGTGATGGCGGTTGTGATGGAAAGGGGGCTGTATAATGCTTTTCGAATTGGTGTCGCTTAGCGTCGTACTAAGCCTTGTATGTACTGAGTTCACTGGTCTCTTCGTCGGAGGCTTGGTCTCCGCAGGGTACTTTGCGTACTACTTCCATGAGCCTTCAAGGATTGCCTCGTCCCTTGTGGTCGCCGTTTTGATATGCCTTGTCGTCAAGCTCCTGCAGCATGTGCTCATATTGTATGGAAGAAGACGCTTTGCTTTGTCGTTGGTGCTGTCGCTTGCCGCTGTGTGGGCTTTGGAGAAGACCTTCTTCCTGTATTCAGGTCTTTCCGTCGATATCCGTGTAATCGGATACATCATCCCAGGTCTCATTGCCTCTGACATGGAGAAGCAGGGCATTTTCAAGACATTGGGAGTGCTTGCCGCCATAACATTGGTCATAAGACTCATCGTGGTCCTTGGATTGTAGATTTTAGGTGTGATTTGGGGCCTGATATGCGTATAGGAAAGCCTTTCTTGATTGCCGCTTTGGTTGTTCTGGTGATTGGTACATGTCTTGTGTACTTTTTGGCCCAGAAGTCCGATTCCGATTACAAGGACCTCCAGTATGCCGCCGCACGGCGCATGGAGGAGGCCGAATCGTTCTTGAAGGAACGTATCGTGTCCCTTGGAATCCCTTTCGAGGACACTGATTTGAACTCCACCGGTTTGATTGGGCCAGAGTTCACTGAACTTACATCCACACCTGGGGACGAAAAGGCAAAGAGATCGGCCTTGAATCCATTGTTCTCCGCCGCCATGGTGCGCTATTTCCATGAAGCGGGCTTGGAGAAGGGAAGTGTAGTCGCTGTTGGAGCAAGCGGCTCGTTCCCAGGCTTCGTAATTGCAGTGCTTACCGCCGCAACGGAGATGGAGCTTGATACTAGGCTCATCGTTTCGTGTGGTGCAAGCATGCACGGTGCAACACGGGTGGAGTACAACGTCTTCGACATAGTAGGGGATCTTCTGGATGCTGGGCTTGTTGACTGCAACGTCCTTGCCGTATCGCCCGGCAGTGCAAACGACAAGGGCGGTGGGGTGTTCGAGGATTTCCTTTACTTTGGAAGTGCAGATCTTTCAGTGGATCTGTGCAAGGTCGCCTCCGCTAGGTTTGATGCTGAGTTCATCTACTATGATGACCTGGCTCAGAACATAGCCCATAGAAAAGAGCTCTATGGTGACGATGTGGACCTCTTTGTGAATATAGGTGGTGCCGCTGTAAACAACGGAACCAGCTCGTATTCGTTGGCGTTTCCACAGGGTCTGGTGATGCCGGACCAAGCTCCAGAGGCCCCTTCCTCTCCAACCCGTGGCTTGAACTATGAATTTTCCTCAATTGGCATTCCCGTAATAAACCTCTTGAATGTGAAGCTTCTATGCCAGGAGAATGGGATCACCTTCGACCCTGTGCCGTTGCCTTCAGTGGCTTCGTTCGATTCGTTCGATTGGCCTGGCCTTCAGACCGTTTCATATAACAAGTTCACTGCTTTTGGAACGCTTGCCGTCGCATTTGGAGTACTTGCCGCAGGTGTTGTCGTCGATGTGAGGAAAAGAAGGATTCTGAAGAAGGAGAGTTGCAAGTGAGGAGAATCCTTGGCCTTGTATGTCTTGTCCTCTTTATGCTGTGCCTCCTTGTTGGATGTTCTTCTTCCGCCGGTGTCGTAGATGGTGGCAACGTTGTCAATGATGAAGTTCTTGGCAGTGATGGCAAACCTCTGGTGGTTGGGATTGCATGGAGGCAGGATGTGAAGAGTCCTGCTTTCATGCGGGTCGTCGATTATTTCTCCTCCGCTGGCTTTGAAGTCGTTGTTTTGAACCAGGCCACTTCTTCGTCCCTTGAATACTATCCTGATGGGACTTTGTCCGATACCTATGTCAATCTTGATTTCTCCTTGACGGATGAGTGTGTGGAAATTCTTAGAACTTGCTCCGTGGATGTTCCTTCAGGGGTTTCAGATGTGGATTTGATTGTATTTACAGGTGGCGAGGATATATCTCCAACGCTGTATGGAAAACCCTTTGATATGGATTCCTTGGACTTTTCAGACATGTATGTCTACAATGCCAATCGTGATGTCTCGGACTACCTTCTTATGCGCTATGCTTTGGACAACGATATCCCTGTTTTGGGAATATGCCGTGGAATGCAGATGCTTGCAATTGCAACCGGCTATTGTTTGATAGAAGACATACCTTCGTACTATACTGCAAACGGGGTGTCTGATGCTGCCATGCACAGAGCTGTGGATGGAGGCTATTCGTTCCATGATGTCTTTGTCGAAAGCACTGACAGCCATGGTCTTTTTGAAGCAAGTGAGGTTTTCACCGTTGCCTCGTCACACCACCAAGCGGTGGATATGATCAATACGTACTCAGGCTCTAGTTCACCTTCATGCGTCTCATTCACCGCTTTCGATTGTCCTGAAGGTGTACGCATCCCAGAGATTATGGAGCGTACGGACAAGTCCTTTGTCGTTGGCATCCAGTTCCATCCTGAATACTTCGTAGACCACCTTGACGGACCAGGCCATGAAGCCTCTGTCCGCTTCCTAGAAAGACTTAAGTCTTCATTGATGTGCGATTTTTAGCATTTTTTACTCGTTTTCGCACAACAATGTGCGAAAAACTCTAAAAACGAAGCAAAATAGCACATGAACCATTGAAGCTACATTGATTGCCTTTGTACTACAACAAATCGTTGGTTTTTTGTTTTGGGCTTTTCAGGGATTGTGCATCTTAGTATTCCATTATCTATCATGGGTTGGATGTACTTTGACATTATATGATAGCGTGTCATTCCTGAAAAAACCACGAGCTCCTGACGTGTTCTTGGGGTTCTACAGAACTCTACTATTTGTTGTTCCAGCGTAATCTTTTTGTTCCTTGCTTGGTCTTGTCCGTATTTGCCATAATCTGGTGCTTTTTCATGCACTTCATTTGCAGTTGCCAGTTCGTTGTATATGTTGTTCCTGAAAACGACCTTGAATTCCCCTCTTCTTTGGCTGAACTCTGGCCTTGGAAGTCCTGCATTGCGCATTTCTGAAATCATCGTTGGAATGCCGGAGTATCGGTTCTCTGTGATTCTGAGAAGTTCAAGCATATTGGCAAGTATTGGGTTGCGTGTTTCCAGTCTGGTTTTTCCAAGTTCATCAACTGCAGCATGCCCATACAGTTCTCCGCTACTCTTTATCTCTATTCGGTCTCTGTACATTTCTATTGAGATTGGGGTGTTTTCAGTATAGATGCTGTAATCCCTATGCACCAATGCGTTGAGAATCGCCTCCCTTATTGCAGCAATTGGGTATTCGCTTCTATCCTGTCTTCTGCCGTTTTTGTCTATTATGGTCATGTTCCTGCTGTTCCGTTTTACGAAATCCACTGCATCGTCCAGCATTTCAGGGATTGCTCCCGTCAACCGTTTGTTGTCTATGAACCTCTCTTCAAAGGGACCCGTATCTCCTATTTCAATTCCTGGCAATGAGACTGCGGTTATGCTGAGTTGTGGGAAATATGCCTGTGGATATAAGGAGAATACCATTATTCCAGCAAGAGTTGGCTTTCCGTTATGTGTCACTCCCATGAGTTCCAATATGTCATCGTCACTGACGTTCTCCCTTAGATTGCGTCTGTCTTCTTTGACGGCATTCAGGTACTTTGCAAGCTTTTCCTTGTCGAAGAGCTTCATGTCTGCATTGTCTATGGTTCTCAGCTCGTTTCTTTCCTGCCTTCTGAAAGCTTCATAGCTGTATATTTCATATTGGGTCATTTGTCTGTCTCCATCTCCAACCCTTACGAAAGAACCTTTTGCAATGCCTGTTCCTGCGTAGTAGACGGGGCGGTTTGATGCCTCAACTCCTGGAATCTCGGCGCAGACTACAGTTTTTCCTTGGATTTCACACATTGTGATGACTGCTCTTACGGGAGGCTCCATCTGTAGACAGTTTTCCATTATCTTGCGTTGTACATCATCTGCATCATAGACTCCAACGATTTCAAAATTTGGTTTGTCTGATACGCCAAAGACGATTGCTCCTCCCGAATCTTGGTTTGAGAATGATGACAGGGTATCGTGGATATGTCTTGGAAAGTCTACATTGGCAGACTTCAGTTCCACTGTCTGTCTTTCCGCTTTGAAGTATTGAATGTCATAAACCAGTTGTTCCAATTCTTCAGTCTGCATTTTGACAACTCCTTTTGGCAAATATGTCTTAATTATAGCAACTTTATTGCCAAAATCAAGAAATTTGACAACTTTATTGCTAAAAAGGAGAGCTTGTTACTGGTTTGCCAAAAAACTATAGAAATCACTCAACAAGACAATACAAGATAAAAGAGGAGATAAAAGAGGAGTTGACAATGTGCTGGGGGGGGGTATTCTAGACTAAGTCAATTAAAGGGGTGTTTTTCAAATGAAAACAAAACTGTTTTGCTTGGTATGTGTTGCCTTACTTGTTATGGTAATGGTTTCTTCGTGTACATCCAGTGTCCAGAGGCTTAGTTCTGATGTGGAAATAGACTTGACAGGGGAGTGGAATGATACAGACGTGAGTATTGTATGCAGTTCTCTACTGGATGATTGTCTTTCATCTCCTAGACTTGCAAAGTTCGAATCCGAGAATGGTCGCCTTCCTTATATTGTTGTTGGCAATTTCAGAAACGACAGCGAAGAGCATATCGATACATCAATAATAACGTCAAAGATGCAGAAAGCAATAATTGACAGCGGCAAGGCCGACTTTATTGTAGATATTAAAAGAAGGCAGGAGACTAGGTCTGAAATCATGGACCAACAGGCATGGTCGAACTATGACAGTGCTAAGAGTGTTGCGAACGAAGAAGCAGCTGATTATATGCTTCAGGGCTCGGTAAAGTCGATAGTTCAGAAGAATGGAAAGAAGACCGTTAGAACCTATTTTGTCTATTGTGAGCTTGTTGATATTGAATCTGCAGTAATTGTTTGGACTGGTGAGAATTCAGAAATAAAGAAGGTTTTCACTCAGGCCTCTGTTCGTTGGTAACTCTAGTAATTAATAAAGGGGAAAACTATGAAAAATCTTAAAATTATTTCGATTTTATTCGTTGTTGTTGCCTTACTCGTTTCCTGTGCAACGGGAACAGGCGTTAAGAAGTCGGGCTATGATAAGGGTACGAAGAGTTTAGAGGAGGAAAATCCTAAAGCCACAGTTGATACAATAAAGTCACAGAAGGACGAATACAAGGATGCTGTTCTTTACTTTTTGGATTTAGGAATGGCTCAATTCTATGCAGGAAGCTATGAAGATGCTTTGGAAAGTTTTGATTCTGCAAAAGAGTTCCTTTCTGTCTATGAAGTGGAGAGTGTTTCGGAAAACGTCAATGCAATTTTGACCAACGACTATGCAAAGTCATATTCAGGCGAAAAGTATGAAGCCATTATGATCAATGTATTCTCTTCCTTGTGCTATAAAAAGCTTGCCGATGAGGGAGTTGATTACAAAGGATATGATTGTAAGAAAGAATCCTTGGTAGAAGTTCGCCAAGCAGATACTTTGATGACGGACTTCTCGGTTAATGCCAAGGAACAGGAATCCTTTGTCGAGAAGCTCGTGCTTGCAATAACTCCAAACCCATTCGAGTACTTCACTGTTCCATCCGTTAATGATTTCACAGGTTCTGCATTCGTGGATTATGTAAGTATGCTCGCATATATGGACAATGATGATTCTTCCAATGCAAGAGTCGATTACAACAGAGTTGTATCCAAATTGGGTGCTTCTGCTGCGGAAATGGAAGATGTTGAGGTTCCTGAAGGAAAGGCAAGAGTCAACCTTCTTGCTTTTGTTGGACATATTGGGGAAAAGGAGTCCATTGTTGCAAAAGCAACTACGAAAGCACCTGAAGACCTTGAAATTTCTGATGTCGAACACAACGTATGTTGGCCATGGTTCGTTCCAAACGAATCCGATATTGAATCTGTGGAACTGTCATGTAGCAATGGTTTAAGCACAAAAGCCATGGAAATAGAAGACTTCAACGAACTGGCAATGGAGACTCTTGCAATGGATGTGAAGAGTTCATATTTAAAGAGCTTCTATAGAGGCTATACAAAGGTGCTTGCTGCACAGAAGGTCGCAACTGAAACGAGGAAGGTCGCTCTTGAGGCTGCCGAAAAAGCCAGAACCGCTGCTCTGCAGGCTGCACAGTCTGCATACAACACTGCATCCAGTAGTTCCAGTAAGTTGCTTAGTATTGCAGCCAAGGCAACATATAACAGTGCAGTTAAGGCAGCTGATAAAGCATACCAGTCTGCGTGTGATGCGGCAAACAAGGCATATGATTCAGCCCTCAAAGAGGTGAATGATTTGGAGATTGCAGATACAAGAATGGGCAGGTATTTCCCTGCAAGTGTTTCCGTTGCTGGAATGACACTCGATCCAGGTGTCTATGACTTTACTGTGACTTACCAATTGAAGAACGGTAAGAAGATTGTCAAGAACTATTCAGGTGTCAATGTGGAATTTGGTCAGGTCAATTTGGTTGTTAGCTCATGCGCAAAATAATCTTTGCACTAGCTGCTCTGCTTTTCATTTCGCTTCCCATATGTGCTTCATCACAACCAAGGTGGGTTGCGAATTGGTCTGCGGATTATCCTGAAAGCGAATACCTCTGTGCCGTTGGGTTTGGTTCAAGTTCCAACGGTGCAGATTCAAATGCTTTTGAAAATTTAGCTGCAAGCTTCAATGCAAGCGTTTCCGCTGTTGCTACTACACATATAGTTGAGGGGAGCGTGACCTCTTCCAATTCTGAAAAGGCCTCAATACAAGTAAACGATTTCGAATCCCAAGCAGTAGTCAGTGTCAAAGCTTCTCAGATAGTATCTGCGAAAATTCTTGAAAGATGGAATGATGGCGATGGAAACTATGCTTCACTGGTTGTTGTTCGAAGGAGTGAGGCTGCTCAATTCTACTTTGAAAAAGCATGTTCCTGTGCTGACATCATATCCTACTACAGGAACATCGCCCCTTCGTCGATTCCTTTGAATTCCGTGGGAATCGTTCAAAGCCTTGATGATATGGCAATCGAGTATTATGAATGTCGAAACATGCTTGCTGTGCTTTCGCCACAATTGTTCAAAAGGCTTCCTTCCATACCTTCGGATCCAGAAATTGCAATGATGATTGATTCCTTTATGTACAACTTGAGCTTTTCGATACAAGCGGAAGACGATGCTTGGTACAAGATAGAAGGAGCAGTTCTTGATGCCCTTAATTCCCTTGGCATAACGCCGATGGATGAAGAGAGTAGATATACATTGATTGAAACAATTGATGTGGAGGAGACCACCCTTATGGGGAATCCTCTTAAGTTCGTATTGTCGTCAGGGCGGATATTCTTGGTAGCCAAGGTATAGTTGCCCGACAGCATGTCC
>OQVQ01000106.1_pt1 | contig 39680 bp, 38 predicted proteins | sample 1691491 | NCBI WGS metagenome assembly OQVQ01 (sample SAMN03418252, study PRJEB22391) | human gut metagenome | biome: human-gut; feature: organic feature; material: feces | host: Homo sapiens | place: Tanzania | collected 2013-01
CGGGCAAGGCGGAAAAGGAGCTGCGGGGCGTAAAGCGCTACGTCAACCTGTTCTACCGCATCTACAACGGCAGGCGCAGGCACGAGATCCTTCCCATGAAGTTCTGACCGCCTGCACAGCTTCAATTCAACCATAAGGAGGTAATCCATGCAGGAAAAGCGGACAAAACCCGGCGAAATAGCAAAACATGATCTGAATGAGAAAACGACCTATCGCTTCGGCAACAGGTCGTTTATTGTTGAACCGGTGTTCAAGGAGGAGACGCAGAACACATTGGGCTGCGTCCTTCTGCGCCTGATGAAATCGGAATCTGCGGGGGCGTAGTCCCAGGCGGCGGGGCGTATCCCCGCCGCATACATGACAACAGGGCGAGGCAGTGATATACTTGTTGTGGAATACAAGTGTTGCTGTTCGGCTGCCCGGAAAGGAGGACTGCATGAAACAGTCGAATAACAACAAAAAATCCCGTGACGTGACCGCCTTTCTGTATGAGAGGCTTTCCCGTGACGATAACATGGACGGCGAGAGCTACAGCATAGGGAATCAGAAAAAACTGCTCACCAAGGTAGCAAAGGAAAAAGGGTACACGAACCTGGTTCATTTTTTTGACGACGGCATCTCCGGCGTTACGATGGATCGCCCCGGCTTTGCCGATATGATTCAGCAGCTGGAGCAGGGAAAAGCAGCAGCCGTGTTTGTAAAAGATCTCAGCCGCCTGGGTCGTAATTACATCGAGGTCGGCAGACTGACCGAGGAGTTCTTCCCCAATCACGACATTCGGCTGGTCGCTGTTTCGGACAACATCGACACCGACGAAGGTGAGAACGAGCTGGCTCCCATCCGCAATCTTTTTAACGAATGGTATGCGCGAGACATCAGCAAGAAACGGCGCATCAGCAACAAGATCAAGGGCAATGCCGGCGAACCCATGGGGCAGCCTCCTTACGGGTACATCAAAGACCCTGAGAACCCCAAACGCTGGATCGTGGACGAGGAAGCGGCGCAGGTCGTGCGGCGGATTTACCGCATGACGCTGGAAGGGGTCGGAACGGAGCAGATTGCCGCGAAGCTTGAAGAGGACGGCGTCCTGACCCCGCGCGCTTACTGGCACTCCAAGGGAATCAATCGCCCCGGCAAGGTCAAGGATCTGCCGCCCACCCATTGGAACAGCTCCAGCGTCATAAAGATGCTTTCCGTGCAGGAGTATTGTGGGGACATTCTCAACTTCAAGACCTATTCCAAGTCATACAAGAACAAGAAACGACTGGAGAATGACCGTGAGAACTGGGCGATTTTCAAGGATGTGCATGAGCCGATCATTGAGCGAGCCGTCTTTGAACAGGTGCAGCAAAAGCGCGGCAAGATGAGAAAGCGTCAAGCGAAGGACGGGGAAAGGAGCATGTTTTCCGGGCTTCTGGTCTGCGCCGACTGCGGGAGCAACCTTCATTTTCATTTCAATCAGGGAAACCCGGAGATCAAGTATTTCAACTGCTCCAACTACAAGGGCAATCGCGGCACCTGCGGCTCCACGCACTATGTCAGAGTGGACTTTCTGGAGCAGGTCGTTCTCGGCGAAATCCGTCGTCTGACGAAGTATGCCGGCCTTTACGAGGACGATTTTCTCAAGGAAGTGATCGGTCACTCCCGGCAGGCGGAGGAAACGGAGCGCAGACTGAAGGAGAAGGAGCTGAAATCACTCCTTGCCCGCGACGATGAACTGGACGGCCTGTTCGAGCGCATCTATGAGGACAATGTTTCCGGCAAGCTCAGCGACGACCGCTTTGCGAAGATGTCCCGCCGCTATGAGGAGGAACAGAAGGAGCTTTCGGAGAAAATAAAAAAGCTCCGTTCCGAGATAGAGAAGCAGAGCAGCCGCGCAACCTCAACGGATATGTTCGTGTCCATCGTCCGCAAATACACCCGCGCCAGAAAGCTCACGCCGCGGATGCTCAACGAACTGGTGGAGAAAATCGAGGTCTACAATGCCGAGAAGATCGACGGCGAGTGGGTACAGCGGCTTCGCATTCACTACAACTGCGTGGGGGAAATGAACATTCCCAACGAACCGGCACTGCCCATCCCGGCCGTCACCGTCAACACCAGAAAAGGCGTGTTCGTGAGCTGCACAACCGACGACAGACCCGCTGTTTGAGCAGAAAAAAGCGAGTGTCCTCACAGCTTCTCAAATGCCGTAAGAACACTCGCCATGGTGCGGGAAACAGGACTTGAACCTGCATGAAGTTGCCCCCATACGGACCTGAACCGTACGCGTCTGCCAATTCCGCCATTCCCGCAAAATAAAAAAAATGGTGGACGGGGATGGATTCGAACCATCGTAGTCTGTGACAACGGATTTACAGTCCGCTCCCTTTGGCCGCTCGGGAACCCATCCACGGCAAATCATTTATCAATGGAGCTGGTGAAGGGACTTGAACCCGCAACCTGCTGATTACAAATCAGCTGCTCTGCCAATTGAGCTACACCAGCATTAGGATGTATCGGCAACGCATTTTTACTGAAAAAAATGGCGATCCGAAGGGGGCTCGAACCCCTGACCTCCAGCGTGACAGGCTGGCATTCTAACCAACTGAACTACCGGACCGCGGTGTATGCCTTGGTGGGCCTTCAGGGACTCGAACCCCGGACCAATCGGTTATGAGCCGACCGCTCTAACCAACTGAGCTAAAGGCCCTCTCAAAAAGAGTGGTGACCCCTAGGAGACTCGAACTCCTGTTACCGCCGTGAAAGGGCGGTGTCTTAGACCGCTTGACCAAGGGGCCACAAAAAACTGGTCGGGGTGAAGGGATTTGAACCCTTGGCCCCATGCTCCCAAAGCACGTACGCTACCGAACTGCGCCACACCCCGTTGAGCTCACTTTTTGCAACGGTGTGTATTATACAGCTATGCGCCTCGTTTGTCAACACTTTTTTTCAATTTTTTTGATATATTTTTTAGTATTCAGTTTTGATTTCTTATTTTTGTTTATTTTATTTAGCATTTCGATTTTCGTTTTTATGCATAATTTGTTAAAAAACAGGGCTGTTCAATGCCGAAATGCATCAAACAACCCGTTATCAGTGTTAAATATATTCAATATAATCCGTTTATTCGATGAAATCAAACTCCCATTCACCCATGCGCACAATACTCTCGTTGCCCGCTCCGGCCTCGCGGAGAGCATCAATTATGCCTTCAGCCTTCAACATACGCTGGAAACGCCGCATAGATTCCTCGTCATCGGCATCCGTCGTGTCCAAAATATATTCAACGGTTCCGCCCGTTACGGTGTAGACCTCACCTTCCCTGCTTATTGCAAAGCCGCGTTCGTACTGCGGGGTTTCAATTATATCATCCTCAGCAAACTCTCTTGTTGCAGGCAGCTCCTTAAGCATTTCAACAATTGCATCAAGCAAAGGCTCAAACCCCTTGCCGGTTGCAGCCGAAACGGGGAAAATACGCGGCAGCTCGTCCTGTCCGCTGTTACCCTGCGCTTTATCCTCCTCAATATGCATTGCAAGCTCTTCCCGGAAAATCTCAAGGTTGTCCTCCGAACCGGTTATATCCATTTTATTTGCAACAATAAGCTCCGGCAGTTCCGCAAGCTTGTCGCTGTAGCGCATCAGCTCACTGCGAATCTGGCAATAATCCTCAAACGGATCACGCCCTTCCGAACCGGAAATATCGAGCACATGCACGAGCATCCGTGTGCGCTCTATGTGACGCAGAAAATCATGCCCAAGTCCTGCGCCGTCCGCTGCGCCTTCGATAAGGCCGGGAATATCAGCAACAACAAATGATGTGTCATAACGCTTTACAACGCCGAGATTCGGTGTCAGCGTCGTGAAGTGATAATTCGCAATTTTCGGCTTTGCGCTTGTGACAACAGAAAGAATGGTGGATTTGCCGACATTCGGAAGGCCGATAAGACCTACATCCGCAATCGTCATCAACTCCAACTCAACCTCATATTCCTTTGTCTTTTGTCCGCCTTGGGCAAAACGCGGAGCCTGCTTTGTCGGCGTTGCAAATTTGGCATTTCCCCTGCCTCCCCTGCCGCCGCGCAGAACAGTACGTTCCCTGCCCGGGCTGTTCATATCCGCAATAATCTTGCCTGACTCGACATCGCGCACACGCGTTCCGACAGGAACCTTGATTACAAGGTTCTCACCGCTTTTGCCGTACTGCATGTTTCCTCTGCCGTTTTCGCCGTTCTGTGCGCGGAAGAATCGTGCAAACTTGAAATCAAGCAGTGTGTTCATGTTTTCATCGGCAAGGAAAACAACATTGCCCCCCCTGCCGCCGTCGCCGCCGTCCGGTCCGCCGTGACTGACGTATTTCTCTCTGTGGAAGCTTGCGCATCCGTCGCCGCCGTTGCCCGCTTTTATAATTATCCTCGCCTTATCAACAAATTGCATTTTATCTGTTCTCCTTGTGGTATTTACATAGTTCCTTCAGTGTGCATATATCGCATTTCGGTTTTTGCGCAGAGCAAACGCGTCTACCGTGAAATATCAGCCAATGGTGTGCAATTGACCATTTCTCCTCAGGTATGCATTGCATGAGCTGTTTTTCGGTCGCTTCAACGTTTGCCGCACAGGCAAGTCCCAAACGGTTGCTGACGCGAAACACATGCGTGTCAACAGCAATCGCCGGAACATTAAACGCATTTGAAAGCACGACACTTGCTGTTTTTCGTCCCACACCCGCAAGCGACTGCAAAGCCTCCCTGTCATTCGGCACAACACCGTGATACTTTTCGGTCAAATCGCGGCTGACCGCCAGTATGTGTTTTGCTTTTGTGTTAAAAAACCCGCAAGGCTTAATGTATTTTTTCAGTGTTTCTTCATCGGCTGCCGCCATGGACTCCGCATCGGGATAAGCCTTAAAAAGCTGAGCAGTACACTTATTTACCTGCTTGTCCGTACATTGCGCGGAAAGAATGGTTGCAATCAACAACTCAAACGGGTTGCTAAAATTCAATTCGGGCTTTGCATCCGGATGTGCTGCGGCAAGCCCTTCAAGAATTGCCTGCACCTGCTGCGGACTGCACCGAACCGCACATTCGTTTTCATTTCTTTTTTCTTGTTTCATGTTTACACCATTGCACCGATTTTGTTTTGCCGAAAAACTCCCGTAAAAGAGCTTACCGGTTTCGGCCGCACCGATACACGCATAATTTAGCACATTCGGGCGCATTTGTCTATCGCCCGCCCATCATATTCATTATCCGGGAAATATCGCCTTTTCCGCTCTTCATAATATTCTGCATTCCCATAAGCATTTGAATAAGCTGCATCTGTTGTCCTCCTGCTGCGCCGAACGGATTCATGCCGCCGAACGGATTCATGCCGTTCATTGCCGCACCCGAATTCATGCTTCCCATGTTTCCGTTCACCGCACCGCCTGCGCTGCCGAAGCCGCCGAACGGATTCATAAATCCGTTCATGCCGCCGGCATTCACATTCCCCGAGGCACTTTCCCCGCGGTTCATCCTTGAAGCTTGCCTTGATGTCTGTTCGTTTCGAAGCAAAACAATCGAATCATAGTCCAATCCGAACCCTGTACATACGCCTTTCAGCTCATTCGGTGCAACAAAGGGAACCATTGCGGCAAGGAAGGCTCGAAGCTGCTCAATGCCCTGCTCCTCCCGAATTCGTCTTGCGATTCGCAGGAACGGCGAAGCTTCACCTCCCTGCGGACGTTTTGCTGCGTTCCCGTTCGGAACGAATTGTCTCTGTCTTGTCGGCACACGCTGCATGAATAAAACCTCGCTTCCCGGTGTTTTCTGCAATTGAATCGGAATTAAACCGCCGAACACATCCTTCGGAATACATTCTATTCACAAACCTGTCTGCATGTGCATATTATTTATTGAGAGCAAGCGGTGCGGTGCGTTTCAGTGCGTATTAAGTATGCTGATGCGCTTCATGCCGTCTTTCTCAACATCACAAGTTGCAACGGAGGTGTCGCAATGGCAAAAAGTCTGAAAAAATCAGCAAAAAGAGCAGCCGACGACAGGCAGCAGGATCCGTCCGCTGCCAACATTGACCCGCGCACTGAAGCGGATATCGGCAGACTGGTGGACAAATATAAGAACCGCAGCGAAAGTTCGCTCATGGATGAGCTGCTCCGCGTCACAGAGCAGCAAAAGCAGGACGGAACTCTCGATTCGGCAGGGATACAGGCTGCCGCAAACAGCATTTTGCCGATGCTGAACGCCGAACAGGCAAAGAAGCTGAACGCGATCCTCAGCAAAATCACATAAAAACGCTTTGTTCTTTTCGAACACCAGAATTCGCTGAACAATTCGGGTTTATGCAGGAAAAAGCTTCAGCTAAATCCTATCGCAAAACTCAAATCGGATTTTTCTCGGCATTGTTTTTCGCGGAGCTGTCTGTTTTTTTCAGTTCCGCAACCGTATTATCCATAAGAACCATAACCATGGGCTGCCCCCTGCCCGCACGCGGTTCAATTCGAACTTCCTCCGTGTTGAACACGGTTTGCGTTCCGTCTTTTTGAACTGCTGCAAGGTCAAGCGGATCGGTAACATGCATTACGGCGGCAATACGCGTTCCGTTTGAGCCGTTTTTCTTAAAGCCGAAGCATTGCAGTCCCTTGCCGTTCCTGCCCTGAATTTCGTGGTCGAATATGAAACTGCGCTTCATGTAACCTCGGTCGGTAGCAACAAGCAGCTCACCTTCTTCCGGAACATGCCCTGCAAAGATAACACCGTCTCCGTCATCAAGCTTTATGCATTTCACACCTGCACTTGCGCGGCCTGTGACGGGAACTGTGTCGGAAGCAAAACGGATGCTCATCCCTCCCTCCGTCACAAGCAGGATGCTGCTGTCGGCCGTTGTTTCGCGCATGTATTCGACACGCACCAACCCGTCGCCCTCCTTCAGGTTGACGGCGGCAATGCGTTTCATCTTTGTTATGTATTCGGAAGCCTCGGTGCATTTGACCAGTCCGCCGCGGGTATAGAAGAACACCTTGCCGACAGAAAAATCCTCATCGCATATCGCGAGAAGCTTTTCGTCCTGCTCAAGTTCGAAAACTGCGGAAAGGTTTGTCGGCTTTGCCTGCGGCTTGGTTTCGGGAATATCTTCAACGCGCAGCGTTAAGCATGCACCATGCGACGTGAACAGGCGCAAAACGCCGTCCGTTGAAGTATCAAAAGTTCGTATCGGCTGCTCCTTTGCGATAAAATCCGCCGCTGCAAGTTTCGGAGGCAGCCTGCGCAGTTTGTTATCGGGAAGGAACATCACAAAAGCGGGTTCCGCAGTCGCTTTTTCTTCGGTTTCGTCGTCATTCGGCTGAACTGCATCTATAAGCTTAGTGCGTCTCGGGGAAGCCAGCAGCTCCCGAACTTCCGTCAGTTCATCAATGATGAGTTTATCCAACTTTGATTTTGACTCAAGTATACCCTTCAGCCGCTTTATTTCCTTGCTGAGCCTGTCGAATTCGCGTTCAATCTCAAGCTGCTCAAGGTTGGTGAGCCTTTGCAGACGCAAATCGAGTATCGCATCCGCTTGGACCGCCGTTAAATCAAACCGCTCCATCAAGCCCTGCTTGGCAGCTTTCGGAGATTTCGACGCACGAATCAGCGCAATTACTTCGTCAATATTCAAAAGCGCAATGATAAGCCCCTGCAAGACATGGGCGCGGCGTTCGGCGGCGTCAAGTTCGTATCTGCTGCGGCGTGTTACAACGTTCTCGCGGTGTTTAATGTAATAATCCAACACATCCGAAAGCCCAAGAAGTTTGGGCTTTCCGTCCGCAATGGCAACCATAATAACGCTTACGGTTTTTTGCAGATCGGAGTATTTAAACAGAGCATTCAACACTTTCTGCGGATCGAAATCCTTTTTGACTTCTATAACGGCGCGAACGCCTGTTCTGTCGGACTCGTCCCTTATATCGCTGATGCCGGCAAATACCGATTTGCTTTTTTGCTGAACGAGCGCAAGCACCTTCTCAAGCGCGGCAGCCTTATTGACCTGATACGGAAACTCTGTTATTACTATATTGGTTTTTCCGTTTTTGAGCGGTTCAAAATGTGTTTTTGCGCGATTGATGAGCTTTCCCCTGCCCGTTTCATATGCCGTGCGAATTTCCGCTGTGTTCAAAAGATATCCTCCGACGGGAAAATCCGGACAGGGCAATATCTTCATAAGGTCATCAAGGCTGATTTCGGGGTTTTTAATTTTCGCGATCACGGCATCTATCGCTTCCGTCGGGTTGTGCGGCGGAACGGAAGTCGTCAATCCGACCGCAATGCCGTTTGAGCCGTTAACAAGCAGGTTCGGGAAACAGCCGGGGAGCAAATCCGGTTCTTTGAGTGTGTCGTCAAAGTTCAGGCTGAATTTGACCGTGTCCTTTTCAAGGTCACGAAGCATCCGCATCGCAGCTTCCGTCATTCTCGCCTCGGTGTAACGCATTGCAGCAGCGGGATCGCCGTCCATGCTGCCGAAATTTCCGTGCCCGTCAACAAGAGGTATGCGCATGTTAAAATCCTGCGCCATGCGAACCATCGCGTCGTAAACGGAACTGTCGCCGTGCGGATGATATTTGCCGAGGCAGTCGCCGACGATACGCGCCGATTTTCTGTGCGGCTTATCGGGGGAAAGCCCCAGTTCCATCATTGTGTAAAGAATTCTGCGCTGAACGGGTTTCAATCCGTCCTCAACCCGCGGCAGAGCACGTTCAAGAATTACATGTTCCGCATAAGGCATCATTGAAGAACGCATCACATCGTCCATGCTTTGGACAATTATCGGATTCTTCGGGGTTATATTTTCATTTTGGTTTTTTTTTGCCATTACCTGTTATTTCGTTCCTTTATTGCATCGTAAAAGCACACACAGCAAACGCAAGGTGTGTGCAGCCGCCGGCCAAACCCGCCGCAAATATGTTTAATTCTGCCCGCGAAGGGTTTTTATCATTGCGGCAGGGTCGGAAGCAGAATAAACAGCATTGCCGGCAACGAGCACATTGGCTCCGAATTCACGGCAGATTTTTGCGGTTTCAGGGTTCACGCCTCCGTCAACTTCAATTTCAACATCCGTAAGGCCGCGCTCATCCAGCATTCTGCGTATGGTTTTTATCTTTTCCGCCGCAGTGCGGATAAATTTCTGCCCGCCGAACCCGGGGTTGACTGTCATAACAAGCACAAGGTCGCAGCTTTCAAGAAGATATTCCGCCATGCAGGGCGGTGTTGCAGGATTAAGTGCAATTCCTGCTTTCATACCGAGCGAACGAATGAGCTGAAGGGTCCTGTGCGCATGTTTATCCGCTTCAACATGTATCGTTACAATATCCGCACCCGCCTCTTTGAACGGCTGAACCCATTTTGAAGGATTCTCCACCATTAAATGAGCATCAAAAACAAGCTCCGTATGCGGGCGCAATGCTTTTGTCATCGGTGCGCCGAAAGTGATATTCGGCACAAACGCACCGTCCATAACATCAAGATGAACATAATCCGCCCCCCAATCGGCAAGCACATCCACCGCGCTGCCGAGTGACGCATAATCCGCCGAAAGTATTGAAGGTGCAATTTTTATCATTTTTCCTGTTCCCCTTTTATTTGTCTTAAGCAGTGTTATATTTTAAAATCTGTTGCGTTTGTTTTCTTCCGCCTCTTTAACAAGGTGGACATACCGTTCGTATCTCCCCCGGCTTATGACGTTTTCGCCGCCTTTTTTGACGGCACAGCCGGGTTCGGAAACATGGATGCAGCCGTTAAACCTGCATTCCCCGCGCACGGCGCGGAACTCCGGATAGCAATTTTTTATTTCCCGCGGTTCAATTTCGATATTGTCCAGCAAGCTGAACCCCGGAGTGTCCAAAACCGCACCGCTGTTCCCCACAGGTATAAGTTCCGTATGCCGCGTCGTATGCCTTCCGCGCTCCGTCTTTTCCGAAAGCGAACCCACTTTGAGTGCGATACCCGGCAGCAGCGCATTCAGAAGGGAAGATTTCCCGACGGCGGATTGCCCCGCAAGGCAGACAGCAGCATCTTCAAGCTCCGCTTTAAGCTCGGCAATACCCCACCCGCCCGCAGCTGACACTCTGTGAATTCGGTAGCCCGTTCGTTCGTATTCGGCCGCAATGCGCTCCGCCGAACCTTCGGCATCCTCATCGCATTTATTGATGACTATAACAGGGTCTATTTTAAGTTTTTCACAGCAGACAAGGAGCTTGTCCGCCAAAAGCAGATCCGGTTCCGGACGGCTTGCCGCAACAACTATGAGCAATCTGTCAATATTTGCGGCTGCGGGGCGAATAAGCTCGTTTTTTCTCGGAAGCAGGTTCATAAGATATCCGTTGCTTCCTCCGGCGGTATGGGCCGCATCGCAGAAAGACTCCGAAGCCGTGCGTTCTCTTTTTTCGCGTTCTTCATCATATGAAAACTCGACAATGTCTCCGACAAGAGGCGTTTTTGCCTGTTTGCGAAAAAGTCCGCGCGCCTTGCAGACGCAGGTTGAGCCGTCATCGGCGAGCACGGTGTAAAACCCACCTATGCCCTTAATGATTCTTCCCTGTTTGGTTACTTTCATACTTTTTGCTCCTGTGCAGTGCATGTTCGAATCGGGTCGCCCTCCGCATCGGCAGAGTGTGCGCTTTCGTTCCGATTTGCACCGCCTACGTCTTATTCAAACCTGACGGGCATACGTTTGATTTCCGTTCCGTTCATATAGATTATGCAGTCAAACAGGCCTTCCGCAATAAAACCCGCATCAAAGCTCAGGCTGTGCAGTCCGGCACCGAGAATCTGCTCGTAAACTACGAATCTGCTTCCGCCGTTTTCGGAAGGTCCGATGTTTGAAATCAGAACCACAGTAAACGTCGAATCGGCTGCATCGGCGAGAACATCCGTTGACATATGAGCAAATGTTGACTTTTTTATTTGCTCTCCGAGATAAACATCAACATGAACCGACCCGGGTAAAACGGGGATCCCCGCATTCGGGTTCTGTGCCGCAGCCAACACGTTTGACGATTGAACCGCAACGGTGTTTATGTTTGAATTGCGGTAATCCTCCACAAACCTGAAACAGTAATCGCTTATGCCGTATGCAGCGAGTACCGCTGTTATTTCCTCAAGGCTGTCGTAATCGGACAATTCCGGCATCGGCAGCATTGTTTCCCCCGAAACGCCGCTTATCCGAACATCAATTGTTTCCTCGCCGGGCAAAATTTCGCTTCCGTTCGGCACCGATTGCCAGATTATTGTTCCGGGTTCGGCATCATTGGGCTCGTATTCCACGGATTCAATATACATTCCTATCTCACTCAATAACAGTGACGCTTCGTCAAGCTTTTTTCCGGTTAAATCGGGCATTAGTACGGTTTCCTGCGGAGGTCCGCTGCTCAGCCAAACATCAACATAACCGTTTTTGTCGTGCGCCGCACCGTTTACGGGCGATTGACGGCAAACGGTTCCCTGCGGATAGTCCGCACTTGCTTCCGTTCCCGCAACCCGAATCCTGAATTCCCTGTTTTTAAGCACCCTCTCCGCCTCTGCACTTGTTTCACCGAGCACGTCCGGCACACGGGACAGCTTATCGTTGCCCGCACCGCCGTACATGTAAACATACCACAACACGAACATTCCAACTATGAATGCAACCATCAGCGATACGGGAAGCACAACATGCCAAAGCTTTGCCCGCCTCCCATGTTTTTCGGTCTTTTGCGCATTGCGGTTCGCATTCCGAACCGCGTTCTTCAGCAGAATATGCCTTTTGGGCTGAGCCATTGCGCGTTCCAGATCCTGCCGCATCTCTGCTGCCGAGCTGTATCGCTCCTCTCTTTTTTTTGCCGTTGCTTTAAGCACAACATCGCTTACAGCCGGAGGTATTGCCGAATCAAATTCTGTCGGTGCGGGAACGGTATCGTTTATATGCCGCAGTGCAACCTGCACGGGATTTTCCCCTTCGTAAGGCGGTTTCCCCACAAGCATTTCAAAAAGCATTATTCCCACGGAATATATATCGCTTTCCGTTCCGACTTCCTCGCCCTTCGCCTGTTCCGGGGAAATATAATGGACCGAACCCACAACGTTTTTCCCATCGAACGTTTTTGTTGTTGCATCGGCATCCTTGGCAATGCCGAAATCTGTGAGTTTTATCTCTCCCGTTGTTGAAATCAGTACGTTCTGCGGCTTTACATCGCGATGAATATATCCGGCGTTATGTGCGCACTCAAGTGCGTCAAGAATCTTTTCTGCAATTCCGACGGCAGTTTTCACATCAAGCTTTTTCTTTGCGGAAAGATACTCTTTCAGTGTGCATCCTTTCACAAACTCCATAACGATAAAGCTTCTCGAATCATATGTTCCGTAATCGTAAGCGCGCACGATATTGGCGTTTTTCAGCGACAGCACCGCCTGCGCTTCGCGTTCGAATCTGCGCACATATTTCGGATCCATGCAATAGTCTTTTTTAATAACTTTCAATGCAACGGTTCTGTCGGTCTTTAAGTCATGGGCTTTATACACATCCGCCATGCCGCCGCTGCCCGCTTCGCATTCAATGCGATATCTTCCGTTTATCAGTTCACCTATCATGCGCCAATCCCCCCGGCATTTTTAACAAGCACAACGGTCACATTATCCGATGAACCCGCTGCAAGTGCAGCGTCCGTCAGTCTGTCGCACGCCGTCAACAGATTACTTTCGCTGCTCAGTATCTCCTCCGCCAAGCTGATATTCATGCTTCCGTGCAGACCGTCGCTGCAAAGCATGATTATGTCCCCGTCTTTCCATTCAACAATCCCCGTATCGGCCTTTATAAACGGACTTGTTCCGACTGCACGCATAAGGATGTTTCTCTGCGGGTGCGTCTCCGCCTGTTCCCGAGTTATAACTCCGGAACGCACAAGTTCTTCAACGAACGAATGATCCCGAGTGATAAGCTTCAAACTTTCGCCGTTAAAAAGATAAAGTCGGCTGTCGCCCACGTTTGCAAAGGTGAACCTTTGCGGGCGAACATATGCCATAACGACCGTTGTTCCCATTCCCGCGCAGCTTTCATCCTGCTGCGCTGCATCAAAAATCTGTTTATTGGCATATGAAATTGCATGCTGCAAAAGCATTCTTGTGTTTGTTATTGTGCTTGTTTCGACGTATTTCACAATCGACTCAACCGCAATGCAGCTCGCGATATTTCCCGCGCGGTGTCCGCCCATGCCGTCGGCAACGACCGCTATCGGTTTTTCGTTTTCGGCAGGTATGCTGCAATAGTCCTCATTCGCACTTCGCCGCCCCGTTTCAGTTCTGTAAGCATAAATCATCTGACTTTCCTCGTTGAATGTTTCGTCGGTTATTCCGACAAACACATTTGTTCGCTCAACCGGTTCCGAGTTTGTTATAATAAACCGATTGCGGCCGGAATCAAATCTATTCTTGTTCGGGTTTGCTTATCAACCCGTCCTGACCGATATGCTTGCTTCGGAGCTGTCCGCATGCACCGTCAATATCGGTACCCAATTCGCGCCGAACCGTTGCGGAAACATGCCTCTTTTCAAGCCACTCCGCAAATTTGTATGCATACGCACGGCTGACCCCGTTAAGGCTGCGTTCCTTGACGGAATTCAGCGGAATAAGATTCACATGGCAATTTATGCCGCGAAGCTTTGATGCAAGCTCAGCTGCGCATTCTTCGGATGAGTTCACGTCCGCAACCAATGCATATTCAAAAATCACCCTTCGTCCCGTCACGTCCGCATAGTGTTTTGCAGCAGGTATCAGCTCCTCCATTCGATAGCTCCGATTCACCGGCATAAGTCTGTCTCTGATATCGTTGTTCGGCGCATGAAGCGAAATGCAAAGCGTTACATGCGGCGCATCCTCGATGAGTTTATAGATTTTCGGTACAAGGCCGCATGTTGAAAGCGAAATATTCCGCGGACTGATTCCGAGTCCGTCCGCCGCCGCTGCACGCTTCAGAAACCTGACGGTGTTATCGTAATTGTCGAGAGGTTCTCCGCAGCCCATCATTACAATGTTTGTGACAGTTCGTTTTTTGTCGTCAGCGTGCGGGAAAGCGCGCTCAACAGCGGTTATTTCCGAAAGCATTTCCCCCGCCGTAAGATCTCGAACCTTGCCGTTCAGTGTTGACGCACAGAAAGCACAGCCCATGCGGCAGCCCGCCTGGGTTGAAATACAGAGTGTGTTTCCGTACGAGTATCGCATCAAAACACCCTCAACAACGTTGCCGTCCTCGGTTTCGTAAAGCATTTTTGCGGTATCGTCTTTTTTTGATTGTTTGCATTCAATGATGCCGACGCCGCCGAAAGGGAAGGCGGAAAGCTTTTCGCGCAGCGTCTTCGGGATATTCAGCATTTCTTTGGGCGGCACACCTTTTGCAAGCCATTTCATGACCTGCGATGTGCGGAATTTCGGTTCGTGCAGTTCCTCAAGCAGCAAGCCGAGTTCCTCTGTTGTAATTGATGCAAGCTCGTTCATTTTTCTCTCTTTTCGTTTTTGCCTTTCGGCTTATCTTTTTGCGTTCCGATACGTTCAAACGATACGGATGTCAAATTTCATATCACGTCAGGATTCCGATTTTGCATTCCGCATTTCTGCCCCGGATTTTACCGCCGCAGCGATAAAGAACCCATCCATTCCGTCAAGGTTCGGAAACAGCTGAAGCATTCCGCCCGCCGAGCGTCGGCGAATATCCTCATTCTGCCGCAGCTTATTCGAATCGACACAGTCAAACGGCGAAACGGCAGTGAATTCCGTATGATTCATCAGAAAGCTTTGCACCGTATCCGCATTCTCGCGTTTTGAAACGGTGCATGTCGAATACACAAGCCTTCCGCCCGGTTTTACGCAGCGGCAGCAAGCCTCAAGGATTTTTTGCTGTAGGGAAGCTAATTCGCAAACATTGTTTTCCGTTCGATTGAGATAGGCATCGGGCTTCGTCCCTCCGCCCATGCCCGAGCACGGCGCATCAATAAGCACAACATCGAACGCATTTTCAAATTCGGGATTGAACTCCGCCGCATCCACACATATGCATTCCGCAATTGAAACGCCGAGTCTTCTGAGTGTCGCTTCCGTCAATTTCACGCGGTGCGGATGAAACTCCTCTGCAACAATATGTCCGTTGTTTTTCATCAGTGACGCAAGGCAGGCGGTTTTTCCGCCCGGTGCGGAGCAGGCGTCAAGAATCTTCATCCCGGATTCCGCGCCGCAGGCAAGGCAGCAAAGCATCGCGCTCTCGCTTTGAATTGCAATTTTGCCTTCGTTAAACAATGCACTCCCGCTGATATTCAATTCGCCGGACTTCGTGATTACGAGTGCATCCTTTACATATTTTCCGCGACGATATTCAATGCCGAGCCTGTCCAATTCCGTGCAAAGCTGTTCGGTCGTGAAAGGATACTGTGCTCTCACCGTGAAGTTGTGCACGCGCGATGCAAGCATTTCATCGGTAAAATCAAACCCGTATTCCCCAATGTATTCACGAGCCATAAATTCCGGCACTCCGTAAAGAACATGCAGTTTTTTCGCCGATTCGGACGGAAGTTCGGGCAGACCGTCGGAATTTTTGCCGCGTGCAATGCTGCGCAGAACGCCGTTGACATAGCCGGACAGACCACCTTTGCCGATGCTTCGTATAAGTTCCACGCTCTCACTGCAAACGACATGATCCGGGGTGTTCATAAAAAGCATTTCCGCAATGCCCATCTGAAGCACGATCCGCACGCTTCCGTGAATGCGTCCCTTTGCGTAATGAGCAATCAGGTAATCGGCGTAGCTGCAATGTTCGACAGTGCAGTAAACAAGTGCCGTTATCCGCGCAGCATGGTTATGCTCCGTGTTTTTCAGTGCTTCCTTCAGCGCAAGGTTTGAATATGCTCCTTCCCGCATGATAAGGTTCAGAACATCATATGCCTGTTTCCGTGTGCTGCATATCTTTTTTTGTGTCATTTTAAATTCCTTTGCGCGGACGTTTTGGGAAAGTTTTGCGCTTTTGCTTTATTCGGCATCGATTCAACCGTTAAAAATGCAGCCGAGCATTTTTTTCGAGTTAAGCGCAGCTTTTGCATTCATGCGCTTTGAATTCGGAAACTGCAATTCTGTGATTTCCGTCACACCGTCCCCTGTCCGAACGAAAAGACCCCTTTTCGAATCGGCAATGACGCATTCACCGCATACCGATGCATTTTGCAGAATTTGATTCTGCTTCTCATCGGGAACAAGCCGTGTTGAAATTATTTTGATTTTCTGCCCCGAGAGCATCGCAAATGCGCACGGCTCCGGATTAAACCCGCGAACAAGGTCGTGAATGCGTTGTGAAGATTTTGAAAAGTCTATGCATGCATCCTCTTTTTTAATTTTTGCGCATTTTGTTGCAAGCGCATCATCCTGTTTTGTTCGCGGCAGCGTTCCGTCAGCGAGTCTTTCAATCGTTTCGCGCAGAGTTTCCGCGCCGATAACGGCAAGACGGGAATAAAGCTCGCCGTACGTTTCGTTCTCTCCGATTTTTGTTTCATGCTGCAGCAGCATATCTCCCGTATCCATGCCGATATCGGTCAGCATCGTTGTGACACCCGTTACCTTTTCGCCGTTGATGATTGCAGACTGCACCGGGGAAGCTCCGCGATACTTCGGCAGAAGACTGCCATGAACGTTTATGCATCCGTATTTCGGAATTTCAAGGTTTTCCCGTGAGAGTATCTGTCCGAATGCAGCCGTGACCATAAGCTCCGGCGCAAAATCCTTCAGCGCACGGACGCCCTCTTCGTTTTTTATCCGTTCGAACTGGTGCACTGCAATCCCCGCTTCAAGTGCCGCAGCCTTCACAGGCGGCATTGCAAGCCCGTGCCCTCTGTCGCGCGGTCTGTCCGGCTGAGTGAAAACTTCGATTTCATGCCCCTGTTCAATGAGCATTTTGAGTGAAGGAACAGCAAATTCCGGCGTTCCCAGGAAAGCGATTCTCATATTGTTATTGTTCCTTATCTTTATAAAATCCGAGATAGGAATCAGCCCCGCTCTTTCGCGGACGCTGTTTTATTCCTGCTCCTCCGCCTGTCCCGCGTCAAACCCTTCGGGCGGTTCCGTCACTTTTTCAAGGTAGACATGCCCGTCCAGATGATCGCATTCATGCATTATGCAGCGCGCAAGCAAACCCTCCGCCTCGTATTCAATAAGGCTGCCGTCACGATCATAGGCGCGCATCACAACATGGTTCGGGCGGACTACATAACCCGATTTCCCGGGGAACGACAGACAGCCTTCCAAATCACCCTGTTCTCCCGAAGTGCTGATGATAACGGGATTGATGGCTTCAATTAATCCGTCACCGCAATCCATTACAACAACGCGGCGCAGAATGCCGACCTGCGGCGCTGCAAGCCCGACTCCCTCCGCATTATACATAGTCTCCGCCATGTCATCCAGCAAGTCATAGAGCCGTTTGTTGAAATGCTCCACAGGCCTGCAAACTTTGTATAAACACTCCGCATCATCGGTAAAAATCTTTCGTATAGCCATTGAAATCCGAACCGTCCTTTCAAGCCGCGCACTGCACCGTTTCAGCGATAAATCTTTTTCCGCATAGTCGAAACGGACATACTGCACTCATGTTATCATTGGGTATTATAACATGGATCGCGGCTTATTAAAAGGCTTTTTTCGTTCCTATGACAGTTGTATCCCTCTCACGGTTCAATCCGACTCCCTTAAAATAATCGAAACATCCGAATGATATGTATTCGAAAAATATGTTAAACGGTGTATACTGCTTTTCAACATTCTGTCTTATACTCATGAGTTCATTGCTTGCTTTACCGCATAACGCGGCGTCAGGGTCAAGGAGCAAACAGAAAAAAATTTGACAACAACGTTCACGGCATGTTAAAGTAGGCTGAATAAACAGTAAGGGATTCAAAATGAAAAAGATTATTATCATCGGATGCATGGGCAGCGGAAAAAGCACCTTTGCCGAAAAGCTGCACCGCAAAACAAAAATACCGCTGTTTCACCTTGATAATATATGGTGGAAGGCGGACAGAACTCACATCTCCCGCGAAGAGTTCGATTCGGAGCTGAACCGTATAATGCAGGGTGACTCATGGATAATTGACGGGGACTACAATCGAACTTACGCTGCACGGTTTGAAAAATGCGATACCGTGATTTTTCTCGATTACAGCGAGAAACAGTGCATGGAGGGTCTTCGTTCACGGGTCGGAAAGGTTCGCGCGGATATGCCGTGGGTCGAAACCGAGCTCAGCGCGGAGCTTGTTGAGCTTGTGAAAGGGTACAGAGTTCAAACCCGTCCCAAGGTGCTTGAGCTTATTGCCGCACACGGGGATGTCGAATGCCGCATCTTCAGCCGCCGCGAACAGGCAGATGCATGGCTTCGGTCTTTGCCGCCGCAGCTTTAATCCGCTTTTCGGAGCGCATGTTGTTTCCGCAGCAGAGTACTTGACTGTTAAATACGGCGTTTGATATAATAAAACACGCAGAAAATGTCTTTCGGCACGGCTCTGCGCAGAAAAGAACTGTTAGGAGAATTATGGTTACAGCAGAAAAAAGCAGAATAGACTGCAAGCACATTGATGTTCTTGACGGAATTCGGGCTGTCAGTGTTATAATTGTTTTGATTTTCCATTTTTGGCAGCAAACATGGATTTTTCCCGTAATTAAAACGCCGTGGCTTGCCTCCGTCGGAATAACCAAAATAGATTTTTCAAATTTCGCAGAAGTCGGATATCTTTTTGTGGATATGATGGTTCTTATCAGCGGTTTCCTGCTGTTTTTGCCGCTGATGCGCAGCATTATTCTCGGCGAAGAGATGTCAGGTTGGAAAAACTATGCGCGCAGACGCATTGCGCGAATCGTGCCGAGCTATTATTTTGCCGTGCTTCTGCTTTTCTTTGCCTCCGCACTTCCAACCGGGGCATATGCAACAACGGCGGACGCCTTAAAGGATCTTTTTGCCCACCTGACCTTTACCCAAACGCTTTGGGTCAACACATATATTGCAACTCCGCTGGATGTTGTGCTGTGGACGGTTGCAATCGAGGTTTGGTTTTATGTTCTTTTTCCGTTCGTTGCCGAATTCATCAAAGGACCGCGGAACAAAAACCGACAGAGTTTCACCCCCGCATACGGAATCTTCTTCATTTTTGCCGTTTTTAACATAATTAATTATGTCTATACCGAAAACTTTGTTCTTAAGGGCGATGTATATCTTGCGATGCGTATAAACCAGTTCCCTGCGTTTCTCGGAGTTTATTCAATCGGAATGCTCGGAGCGTCGGCTTTTGTTTTGATTGCAAAAAATTGCAGACGCAGCAGAATTTTTAATGCGGTAAACACCCTTTTCTCTGTTTGCAGCATTTTGCTCATCGTTTACTTAATTAACGATTGCGCCGCCACGCAGGAACGGCAGGTTTGGCAGGTTACGGAACGTTCAAAGCTTGCCTTTGTGTTCATGACATTTATTATCACCACTGCTCTGTCAAGCAAATGGTATCGCTGGCTGTTCTCAAACAAGTTCATGCGTTTTCTTTCAGGAATATCCTATAATTTGTACATTTGGCATCAATGGCTTGCCGTTCAGTGCAAAAACACCTGGCGCATTCCGAAATGGTCGGGAGAAATTCCTCCGAACATGCTGAATATCACCTACTGGATGAACAGATATGCTGTTGTAATAACAGTGTTCGCATTTGCGGCAGCAATACTTGCAACTTATTTAATTGAAAAGCCTTTTGCAAACCTGATTATGGGCCGTCCCGTGTTTCCGTTTTTTGCAAAGAAGCACCTGAAAACCGCCAATTCGGCTGACGAAGAATGCATCAACGAAGAAGAGTCCGCTCCGCTCTCTGCTGAAGTCGATTCGTTCGCCGATACCGTCGATTCCGATGAGCCGACCGAGGATGCCGCCGCAAATCCCTGGGGCGAACAGGAACCTGCCCGAAACGATTCGGATTGTGATTGATAGGATATGTTGTAAGTTCAAAATCGAGTTTTTGATTTTTGAAAGAATCGAGGCTTTTCCATGCTGCACCCCGGCCTGTACGAACAAGTCATCAATAACGCATTGACCCGCGAGCTTGCGGAAATTCCTGAGGCTCGCAAGGCTGTTGCCCCGATTGACAAGGCGGAAGCCTCCAAGGTGTTGGCGCAGTATTTGGCAGATGTGGTTCAAAAGGGCTTGGATAACGTTCTTGACAACGGTGGCGACATCTCGGCTCAGATAGAATTGAGCAACAGAATCGTTAACCTAATTCAAAGCACAACGAAGGAGCCCGACTTTGCCGCGCTGGGCGTTGACGAACGTGCCGAGCAGCTTTTTGCGCTTTTGCGGGAAACCGATCCGCGGCTTGCCGTGGGAAAAACTGCGGCGAACCGGACAACCCTTCGCAAGTTGCCCGGTTTTGTTCTCGAAACCGGTAGAACGGTTCATTTTTCAGAATAGTTCGACCATTGTATTTATGAAAAGATTACGAGAGTTTATCTGCTGTATTCCGATAACCGGAATGTGTAGGATTCGCCGGGAGTAATGTCATAGATCACAACGGAGTTATCCTTGAACTTATCTCCGACACTCAAAGAAGAAAGGTATATATTGCCGGAGTCTACCAGACAACCCGCACTGTCATACAGCTTATAACTAATCATGTCATACCCTGAATCCCTGCTCCCGCTTTTCTTTTCTCCGGTAATCGTAACGGTCAGCTTCGGAATATAGTCCTTGTCAAACTTAAACTCAGCTCCTTGAATTTGAATCACGGATGCCGTACCGCCCATGAAGTCCTTCATCTTCAGATCCAGCGGAAATGAATCAAACGTCACTTGAACCTCTTCAATAGGCAAGCAGTACAGAGCATCGCAATTTACTTCGTCAAACCGAATCGCGTTTCCCTTGTACACGGTGAAATAAACCTTCCCGCTTTCGGACTTTCCTGCCTTGATCTCAGCGGCAGGGATTCTCACATTGGCAAGATACTGTTCCCCGGCAGCCCGGCTGGTATAACAGCCGAAATCATCGGGCGAAACGGACTTTGTACCGGTATAGACTTCTTCATTTTCATCGTTTACAATACGAATATCAACATCAACACCGGCTGACAGGGGTTTATCATTTTTATCAGCCAAACCAAAGAAAAGGCTGTAATCGCTTGTGCCCTTGTTATACTGAAAAGACCAGCTTTTCAGTGTTTCAACACGGGACGCCGACGATCCGCACCCACTCAGCAACAATGCAATTACAAGCCACCACATAAGAAAGAATCGTTTCATTTCTGCGTCTCCTTATCTGTTTGCGTCTTTATTGCACGGAACATTTCTTGTTTCCCTGCGCTCCGACTGCCAGAGACTTTACGGCGCAGACCAATCCGCCGAACATCATTTTGAGAATGCCCCATATAGCGAGGAAAAAGCTGCCCGCCGCCACGCCAACAATACAAGCTCCAATGCCCTTAAAGCCGGCTTTATAATAATCCAACCAAAGCCTTGGTGCAATTAACAAGCCGTAGAATTCAAGGAAGAGTATCGGCAGAGCCAACAAAAGCGTAAAAATCATTCCTCCGACGCTCGTTCCTCCGTCCGCCAACGTTGCGACTGCCATTACAATTGCTGCAATTGCTGCAATTGCGAGTGCGATGAATAATCTGGTTCTGAGTTGCCTGATGTTTTTTCCGTACATGATGTGTATGCTCCTTGTGAACGTGTATTATACTAATTTTTTAGTACAAGTGAATGATACCATACTTATTTTAGTATGTCAAGGGGATATGAGTAATTTTTTGGTATAATTCCGCAAATGACAGTCGCATTATGTCGAAAGAACGAACAGCATCGAATTCCGAGCGCATAATAAGACTGCATTAAACCATGCATTGAAAGAAGGCTTTAATCGTAGAATGGCGAACAGAATACGTGAACTGCGTGAAGATCGCGATCTTCGTCAAATAGACGTTGCTCGCGCAACCGGCATAGATCAAAAAACTTTGTCCAATTATGAAACCGGAAAAACGAATCCGGACAGCACAGCTATACTGCGTCTTGCTGATTTTTTTGATGTCACAACGGACTATCTGCTCGGACGCAGCAATTATAATCTGAATAACACGAAAAAGCTTATTTCCGCACTGCACGAAATAGCCTTGGATTTGGATGATATATGTAATCAGCTCAAACAGGAATAATTCTTCTGTTTACCCCTGTTCACATACGGGTTCGTTATAGCTTGTTATAGCCTGACGATATTTTATGACATATTTATGCATCTTCAAGCCGTTCACCGTTCCTTCGGATTTGCCGACACGTCTCAGCTGCAAAGCTGCATTTCGCATCTCACTTTTTCTCGTTTTATATTTTTACCTTGTTTCCGTCGTCTTCGCTTACGGCGCTGCCCTCCTCAGCACATTCGTCCGAGCAAAAGAGTTTTGAATGTTTCACAATTACAATTGAAGAAACCAGCAGGCATCCCATTGCAAGCGGCGCACGCCGTTTTAAAAGCAGCATCACGGCGGCAAAAGTTCCGAACAGTGCAAACGTTACTGTGCTGCGCACACGATTCGGAGAAATCCTGATTGCAGTTGAAAACAGTATATACAGCCCGGCAAGCAGGAACACGATTTTTGTTTGCGGAATCAGCGCAAGCAGGACGCCGAAAGCTGTTGCAATGCATTTGCCGCCCTTTGAACGGTCGAACGGAGCAACCGCATGACCGAGCACCGGGGCCGCAATCAGAATCGCAAAGGACAATCGACGAACATCATAGTTTTCTTCCGCAAGAAGCACGGGCAGGAAACCCTTGAACATATCAAGAAACAGGCACAGCAGCCCGAGCGGTATCCCGCAATTTATAAATACGTTTGCAGAACCCGGGTTTCCGTCCGAACTGAGTTTTGTTATATCTTTTTTTGCGAGCAGCAGCGGCATGAATCTGCAAAACATAACTCCGCCGCAGGCAAAGCCGAACGCCGCATATGCCGCACACCGTGCAAAAGAACTTATATCCATCCTTCAGCCACCTTTGCCGCAATATCGTCCGCCGCATTCGGGTTTATGCAGGCGCGCTGCATTGCACGCATTTTTTCCGCTTTTTGTTTGTCGTCCGTTAAGCTCCACATTGCCGAAACCGCTTCGCGCTCATTCGCAGCACGTATCGAAAGCCCGTGAGAGGTGAAAAAAGCAATGTTTTTTGCTTCGCATGCCGCATATGTCAGCATTTGCACGAGCGGTACGTTTGCAACAGCGGCTTCCGTGCTTGTCAATCCTCCGGGCTTGGACAGCATTACATCCGCCGCATTCATATAAAGATTCACCTGTTTTGTGAAACTCACGGTTTTTATCCGCCCTGCCGAAGCAAATCGTTCATCAATGCTCTGCTTCAGTGAAGCGTTATGCCCCGTCAGAACGCACGCAAGGTAATCCCCGCTGCTGCACCGCTCAAGCGTGTCGCAAAGCTCAAGGATGTTTCCGCAGCCGACGCCCCCGCTCATGATGAGCATAACGGGTTTGTCCGCCGGAAGCCCGAGTGCCGCTCTTGCCGCCGCTTTTGATTCGTGTACAGCGAATTTTTTGCTTACGGGAATGCCTGTTGCGAACAGCTTCTCTTTCGGTATTCCGCATTTTGCAATTTCATCGCGCAGCTCCTCATGCGGAATAAAATACCCGTCCAGTTTTGTTTCGCCGAAAAACGGAATGCAGGTGTAATCCGTCAGCACACCGCAGCACGGAATGTTGAACCCTCCCTTTTTTCGGATTGCCGTCAACGCTTCCATCGGAAAAAGGTGCGTTGAAACAACGGCATCAAATCCTTTATCTTCGATATACTCACGCAGGCCGGGAGCATACTTTGAGTTTGCATAATAAACAGGGGACACGATTCTCGTTGAACTGTAAATATCGCCTGCTTTATAAATAATCCCGAACAACGCCGGCGCTTTTCTCAGCATTGCAGTGTAGGAAGCAGCGACAATTTCACTTGCTTTGCGCCCGCGGAATATCAGCGGATCAATCAAAGTGCAGTCGATATTTCGTCTGTTGAATGCACCCACGAGCGCACGCGCCGCACTGTTGTGTCCTTCCCCGGTGTCGCAGCTCATTATCAGAACTTTCATTTTTTGTGTCCTTTCCTTTGTTTATTCTTATTCTGCCGCCCGAATCGCCCGGCAGAACTGCATTCTCTCCGCAGGCTGCGGCAAGCTCACTTGTCAGTCGTTATGTTTGTTTCTGTTCTTCCTGCGCCGATTTTCGACGTCTGCAATCAACCTGCGAACATCATTCAGAATATCGTTATGTTCCATGGTTCGAAGTTTCGGGAATGCCGCAAGTATACGCCGCTGCTGCGCATTCAGTTTTTGAACAAACACAGCCGCTGCATTATGAACAGCGTTGTACACTTCGCTTCCGAGCCCTCCCTTATCGTGCAGCTTCAGTCCTATATCCGCCTTTGCGTTCTCTATCGCTGCGGCAAGCTCCTTAAGTTTTTTATTAAATCCCGCAATGCCGCCGATCGTGACGCATTCATCCGCCGCAATTATTGCAAACATCACCGCCGCAAGCCAATGCAGAGCAGCACGGGGGAGGCTGTTCGTAACATCGGACACAAGCGGATGAACAAGTTTTATCAGAATAACCGAAAATGCTCCGAACACAACCGCACCGAGCAGGCAGACGCGTCCGTTAATGTTGAATTTGCGTTTTGAATAATCCCACCAACGCGCATGAAATAGTTTTTCCATGATGTATGAGGTGAAATATTCCAGAGAACACGTTACAATTGCACCGAGAAAAAACAGCAGCACAGGGTTTTGAACTTTTCCGAGTATCAGAATGTCGAGCACTGCCCCCCAGCCGTAAATCGGACAGTACGGACCGTTAAGGAAGCCGCGGTTAATGAACTTATGCGCACGAACAGAACACAGCGTGCTTTCATAAATCCAACCTACCACACTGTAAAAGAAGAGCCAAATTATGTATTTTTCGACATTTTCAAGAAGCATATTTCTCTCCGTATCCGTTTTAACTGCGCCGCAGCACAGGGCCTTCGGCTGTTTTGCGGCAAATTCAGGCACAGGGCTTGACCTTTTGCCGTCGGTTACATTATAATTCAATTGCGGAGTTTCGACAATGGTTTAGTTGAAATACATTCGTCAGCGGATAACCCAAAAGTTCTGAAGTGAGCAACGGTTTGCAGTTGTTTCACATTTCATACGTTTTTTTATCCGTTGCCGCTCCGTTAAGCGGTTATTGCCGAATCCTTGGAAAGGTTTTGATTAATATTGGCAAACATCTTTGACTATCTCATATGGCGCGGCGACCTTCCTCTCTCCGTCAGTCCCTTCAACGAGGTTGACGGTGCCGTTTTTGCACGGCTGAGCTATTTGCCGTTTGAGCTTATCATGCCCTGTGACTCCCCCGTTTCCGTCACCATTGCGGATGCCGCAGCGGCGCTTATTTCGCTGAACATAAAAAAGCCGGGCTCTCTGCGCAAGGAAAACGATGCAAAACTGCTTGAAATGCTTTTAAACAGCCGCCGGTTTCGGGATATTGAGCTCTTCGGCTACTCATACCTTTTTGATGCCGCAACGCAAACTCAGTTTTCCGCCGTCACATTCCGTCCGAGCAAGAACAAGCTGTATGTTTTTTTTCGCGGAACCGACAGCACGCTTGTCGGTTGGAAGGAGGATTTCAACATGTGTTTTGTCTGTCCCGTTCCTGCCCAAAGCAATGCCGTTGACTATCTGAACCGTATTGCCGCTTCAAACGGCGGCGATATAACCGTCGGCGGTCACTCAAAAGGCGGCAACCTCGCCGTTTATGCCTCCGCATTTTGCGAGCAGGCTGCCCGCCGCCGAATCACTCATATTTATAATTATGACGGCCCGGGCTTCACGGAAGATGTTTTGAATTCGGACAGCTACAAAAGCATCTGCGTGCTTGTGAACACTTTCGTTCCGCAGTCATCCGTCGTTGGCATGCTTCTCGGTCACGAAGAAAAGTATACAATCATTCACAGTACCGAAAGCGGCATCATGCAGCACGATATTTATTCCTGGGAACTGTTGTGCGACAAGTTCACCTATCTTGAAAAGGTCAACAACAGCAGCATGTTTATCGACTTCACGCTCAAGCATTGGCTCGCAGGAATGGATAACAGGCAGCGTGAGCAATTTGTCGATACCGTTTACGCCGTTATGCAGGATACAAATGCAAAGACGCTCCGAGATATTTCAGACAATTGGTTCGTATGCGTAAAAACAATGCTCCGCTCGCTTAAAAATATGGATGAGGATACCCGCAAATCCGTTTCGCATGCACTTCGTCTGCTTCTGCGCAGTGCAAAGATCGGACTTGCACAGATGATACAGAATAAGTAATTGTTTTGAATTAAGTGTGCGAATTTCGACATTCATCGGCTAAGGTCAGTATTTAATATAATGAAACGTTTTTTTATCAAGAATGCCTCTCTGCTGCTCCCCTGCGGACTGCAAACGGGGAGTATCGAGTTTGACAGCACAATAACTGCATTGCGCCGAAGCAACGATTCCTGTGCGCCCGATTACGAATGCGAAACGCTCGATGCGCACGGCGGCTTTGTTGTTCCCGGACTTTTTGATATCCACACGCACGGGGCATACGGCGCAGATTTTTCGGATGCGGATTTTTCGGACAGAAATGTATTGAACGACATTCACGAATGCAGCATTCACGAATGCAGCATTCACGAATGCAGCAATTACAAATGCAATGAGTTTGATGTCGATAGTTTTCCGCTCAATTCCCCGCTTTTCCGCCTTTCACGATACTATCTCAGCCAAGGCGTAACCTCCTTCCTTGCAACAACAATGACTTTATGTGCAGAGGAGCTTTTTGCCGCCATGCATTCAATCGATGCGTTCTGCCGTATGCGCGATGAATTTATCAAGCGCACTCCGAATAAGCTGCATCACCTTGCCGGCGCAAAATGCATCGGCATAAATCTTGAGGGGCCTTTTCTCAGCAGCAGTAAGCGCGGGTCGCAGGCCGAATGCAATCTTCTTGCGCCCGATGCAGCATTGTTTCATCAGCTTAATGCCGCAAGCGGCGGTCGGATAAATATGCGTAACATGGGAAGCTCCGGCTCGAAATGCGGCAATTGCCGTGTTGTAGTCGTTTCGTTCGGCATTTCGCCGTCCGACGCATTCTTTGCTGCATCGTATGCACCTTTCGCCTCCGTTTTCGGCGATTCCGTTCCGTTTGGACTTGAGTGCGGCCGCGCTGCGGATCTTGCTGTGTTTGATGCGAATTTAAACCTTAAAGCCGTGTTTATGGACGGCGAAAGAATGCTCTGAGCAAAAGGGTCACCGGCGCAGCTCCTTCTTTCCGCGAAATATATTTGCCGTTGTAGTTTTTTTTCGGATATCAAACAACGGTTGCTTGCGGATGATGCTTCTTTTTGATACAATAAATATAATGGCTTCGGAGAGCCTCGGGGGTATGCGTATGAAATACAGCATTGCAATATGCGACGACAGCAAAACCGATGCAGCACTCGTGCAGTCGTTTTTGCTTGAATGGGCAAAACAGCGCGGTACGGAGGTTGAGATTGAGGTTTTCCCTTCTGCGGAAAGCTTTCTTTTTCGTTACGACGAGTATAAAGCTTTCGATATCCTGCTTTTTGATGTTGAAATGAGCGGAATGGACGGTGTGTCGGCGGCGCGTAAGGTTCGCCGCGAAAATGAAGCTGTTCAAATCGTGTTCATCACCGGCTATTCGGATTATATTGCCGAGGGCTATGATGTTGCCGCACTGCACTATCTCATGAAACCGCTCAACAAGGAAAAATTCTTCTCCGTTTTGAACCGGGCGGCTCAAAAAATCACGCAGAACGAACGCTGCATATGCTTTGAGAGCGGCGGCGAAATGCTTCGCATTCCGGTATACGAGATACGCTACCTTGAAGTTTTCCGCAATTATGTTACCGTTCACGCAAAGCGCGAATACACGGTCAAGCGCACATTAAGCGAGTTTGAGCAGGAGCTCGGCAGCGGTTTTCACCGCATCGGAAGAGCCGTTATTGTGAACCTTAAGTTCGTTGCACACGTTACAAAAACCGAGGTTCAGCTTTCGGACGGAACCGCGCTTCCCCTTCCCCGCGGCGCATACGAACCGCTTAACCGTGCGATAATTGCGCACTTGTGAAACAGATTTTCAATATATACGGAGTGAAATCGATGAAAAGCCTTTTAAAGTGCATTTTAAAAAAGCATTATGACAGGCAGCTTGAAGCCGACCAAAATGAGTTTATTGAGACGCATTATCGCGAAGTTGAAAACATGTATCAAAAAATGCGCGGATGGCGGCACGATTATCACAACCATATTCAAACGCTCAAGTTTCTTGCCGCAAACAATGATATTGTCGGAATAAGGGAATATCTGAACGAGCTCGATACGAACCTTTCGATTCTTGACAGTTCGATCCGAACGGGAAACTCCATGGCGGATGCAATTTTGAACAGCAAAGTTTCACTTGCAAAAGCACGGGAAATCGATGTCCGCGTTGATGCACATATTCCAGTGAAACTTAAAATATCCGAAATTGACCTGTGCTGCATTCTCGGAAATCTGTTCGACAATGCAATCGATGCAAGCATGGCTCTTCCGCCGCAAAACAGGCTCATCCGTGTTTATATGGACATGAAAGGCAGCCGACTCTATATCTCGTTCACAAATTTCACCTCTCAAAAAAAGCTCGGCAAACTCGGCCGCGTTTTTGCAACAACAAAGGGTTTGGGGCATGGGCTCGGACTTTCCCGCATTGAGAACATCGTTGAAAAGCATGACGGATATTTGAGCTTTAACTCCGAAGACGGAGCGTTCACTGCGGAAATACTTCTTCCGCAGGAATAATTGCCTGTATTTTCACTTATCTTTTTCACACATTCGATGCAGCATTGCATTCGAATGTTTTTTGCTGCATATCACGCAGCCGCCCGCCTTCCGCTGCGGCAAAACTGCAATTCGTCCCCGCCAATCAACAATTCGTCCCCTAAATATGCAGCTCGAACGAATTTCGGCTATAATGCAAACATCAAAAAGCTGAAAGGCGGTTGATACAATGGACAAAAGAACAAAAAAAGAAACTCAATCCAAACCCGGCGCAAAAAAAGCACCGAAACCGAAGTACAATCTTTGGCAGAACACGGGATTCATGCTGCGCACATCCCGAAAGTACGCAAAGAGTGTTTTCCCGCTCTGCATCGTGCTTGCATTGCTCAGCGCAGGCAAAAGCGTTGCCGAACTGCTTATTGCACCTGCAATTCTGAACAAAATCGAGCTTTCCGCATCCCTCGGCAGTGTTGTTTTCACAATTGCGGCATTTGCCTTGGTGCTCATGCTGCTTTCCGGGCTTCGGTCCTATGTTGATACGAATGCACTGTTCGGAAGAATCGCCGTTCGGAGCCAGGGAATCTATCTCAGCATTTCCCGCAAATATGCCAAAACATCCTATCCGAACCTTTTGAACACGGATTTTCTTGCCCTCGGAGAAAAGGCAAGTGCTGCCTGCTCCGCCAACTCAGAGGCCTCCGAAGCCATCTGGACAACTCTGACGGATCTGATGACGTCATGTATCGGCTTTATCGTTTATCTTGCTTTGCTGACGAACCTTAACCTTTGGCTTGCCGCACTTGTTGCCGCAACAACGGCTGTCAGCTATTTTGCAAGCAAACGAATCAACGAATGGGGCTATATTCATCGCAGCGAGGAGCTTGAGCTTACAAAAAAAATCGAATACGCAAACAAAACCGCAACATCGCGCGAGTTTGCTAAGGATATCCGCATGTTCGGCCTGCGCGGCTGGCTGGAAGATCTTTGGGGCAGCACAATGCGCCTGTACAGTGCGTTTTGTGCAAAGCGCGAGCGCAAATATATTTGGGCAAATATCATTGATATCGTTCTGACTTTTTTGCGCAACGGCATCGCTTATGCGTTTCTTATCGGAATCACCGTCAAAAACGGATTGCCTGCCTCCCAATTTCTTCTGTACTTTGCGGCACTGAGCGGCTTTGCACAGTGGGTCGTTGAGATTCTGGATAAGCTTTCCGTAATGCACAAGCAGAGCCTTGATATTTCCACGATTCGCGAATTTCTTGATTGGGACGAGCCTTTCGACCTTAACGGCGGCGAAAGAATCGCTTTTGAACCGAACAAACAATACGAAATCAGGCTTGATGATGTTTCCTTCCGCTATCCGAAAGCGGATAAAGACACGCTCTCTCACATTAATCTGACCGTTCGTCCGGGTGAAAAGCTTGCAATTGTCGGTCTTAACGGCGCAGGCAAAACAACGCTCGTGAAGCTTGTGTGCGGTTTTCTCGACCCGACCGAAGGACGCATACTGCTTAACGGAGAAGATATCCGCAAGTTTAACCGCAACGACTATTACGCTCTCTTTTCGGCTGTTTTCCAGGAATTCTCCGTGCTTGACGTCACCGTTAAGGAAAACGTTGCCCAATGTGTTGACGGAATCGACGAAACCCGCGTTTGGCAATGCATTGATAAGGCAGGTCTGACCGAAAAAATCAAGTCCCTCCCCAAGGGCATTGAAACGCATCTCGGCAGGCGTGTGTTTAAGGACGGAGTTGAGTTCTCCGGCGGGCAGACGCAGAGGCTCATGCTTGCAAGGGCATTGTATAAAAACGCACCGATACTTGTGCTTGACGAACCTACCGCTGCACTTGACCCGATTGCAGAAAATGACATCTATCAAAAATACAATAAGATGACGCACGGACGAACCTCGTTCTTCATCTCTCACCGCCTTGCCTCAACGCGTTTTTGCGACAGAATCATTTTTGTTGACGGCGGAAAAATTGCAGAGGAAGGCACACATGACGAGCTTTTGAAAAAAGGCGGAGGCTATGCCTATATGTTCGAAGTTCAAAGCAAGTACTACCGCAGTGATAATCAGGACGGCACGTCAGACGGCTCTCCCGACGCCGCAATCAAATGAAAGGAGTGAGTGAAAATGAGTAACAATACCAACAAAAAAACGAGTTTCGCCGCTGCGTTCAAAAACAATTTGCGCGCATGGAAAACACTGTTCAAACCTTGCAAAGGAGCATTTGTTTCGATATTTTTGAGCGCATTCACAGCCGCCGCAAGCCCGCTTGTGACGATCTGGTTTTCAGCTCAGCTGCTGAATGAGCTTGCAGGCAGCAGAAACCCTGCCGCACTCCGCAATTGGGTTTTGCTGACGCTCGGCGCGACCGCCGGGATAATGCTTCTCAATGCGATTTTGCAGCATTGGCGCGAAGCGGAGGAATCCACTTTTTATGCCAAGATGCAGTCCGTATTCGGCAAAAAAAGGCTTGATATGGATTTTCCGAATGCTGACAGCCAGCGCGTTTACGAGCTTCAATCGCAGATATGGCAAAGCCAGAACTTCACCGGATACGGCCTTATGCAATCGATTGAAATCTTTCGCTCCGGCTGCAATGCACTGTTTCAGATCATCGGCGGCATCGGACTTTCCCTCGGTTTGTTCTTTGCGAAGATTCCTCAGGCATCCGGGCTCGGCTTTCTGAACTCCCCGCTCTTCACCGTCGGTTTTATTACCCTTCTGTTTGCGGCTGCACTTGCTGCACCCGTCTGTGCAACAAAAGGCAACTCCTATTGGGAACGCAACGATGAACAGGGCACTTTCGGCAACCGCGTGTTCGGTTATTTTTCAAGCGCCTCCTCCAACAGAGCCCGAATGGCGGATATGCGCTTTTATAAGCAGCAGGCCATTGCCGAGTATTACCTTGAAAATAACAATACATTCAGCATGAAATCCACCTTTGCACAATATGCAAAGGGACCCATGGGACTGCTCATTGCGCTTTCAAGCTGCGTGTCCGCATTTCTGACCGGTCTGATTTATCTGCTTGTTTGCATAAAGGCGTGGGCGGGCGCATTCGGTCTCGGCACCGCAACGCAGTATATCGGTTCGGTAACAAGCTTTTTCGGAGGCTTCTCGGAACTGATGAAATGCATCGGCGTGATGCGAATCAATTCAAGTTTCCTTGACACGGTGTTTGAGCTTTTGGATACTCCGAACACAATGTATCAGGGCAGCCTCACCACCGAAAAGCGCAGCGATATTCAGTATGATGTTGAATTTCGTGATGTGTCGTTCAAATATCCCGGCAGTGAAGCGTATGCACTCCGCCATGTGAACATGAAGTTCAAAGTTGGCAGCCGTCTTGCGGTTGTGGGAATGAACGGCAGCGGCAAAACAACCTTCATAAAGCTGCTTTGCCGTCTGTATGACCCGACTGAAGGCGAAATACTGCTCAACGGCATCAATATTCGAAAATATCGTTACGATGACTACATGAAGATATTCTCTGTGGTATTTCAGGATTTCCAACTTCTGGCACTGCCCCTCGGGCAGAACGTTGCAGCAAGCCAAACATACGATGCCGCACGTGTGCTCGACTGTCTTAACAAGGCAGGGTTCGGCGAGAAGCTTGCAAAAATGCCGCACGGACTTGATACATATCTTTATAAGAGCGTTGATACGGAAGGCGTTGACGTTTCCGGCGGTGAAGCGCAAAAAATCGCCATTGCACGCGCATTGTACAAGGATTCGCCGTTCATTATCCTTGACGAACCGACGGCCGCACTTGACCCGATTGCCGAAGCGGAGATTTATTCAAAATTCGATGAAATTGCAGGTGATAAGACTGCGGTTTACATCAGCCACCGCCTCTCCTCCTGCAAATTCTGTGATGAGATCGCCGTGTTTGACAGCGGCAGCGTGATTCAGCAGGGCACCCATTCCGACCTGCTTGCGGATGAAAGCGGCAAATACTTTGAACTTTGGAATGCTCAGGCACAATATTACAAAAAAGATACCGTTCAGTCGGCATAACGCCGTCATGCTGTTCAGTTCCGTTCAGTCGGACCGCATGCCCCTTTCCGGCTGAAATTTAAGAGCGACGATGCACAAAGCTGCACCGCCGCTCTTTTGTGTGTTCTGCAAACGACTTAAGTGGTTTTTAATTTTTCATAGATTTATCTTTGCTTATTGTACCTGCACACAGTTGCCGCGGGATCTTTTCCGCACTTCAGCTCTTTAATGCTGCGCAAAATACGCCTTGCCGGTGCGCGGCATTTCCGCTCTGCTAAGATTTTATCAGGAAACTGAGTGTTAAATACATCGCTTATAACAGCCGAAATTTGCCGAACATTCATGTTCGGTTCGATCCGCACAGCTATCATTGCCGCCTCAGCCCCGAATTCATGGACCGATGCACAGCAGCAGGACACAAGTCCATGGAGATACCATTCATCTATTATCGTCTTTACAGCTTCGTAGATCGAACTGTCAAAGTCCATATTCCCCCTCCTGCGAATTCAAAAAAATAATATGTTTAAAATTTGAAAACAAACAATAAAATATTTCAGGTTAACTGTTTGAAAAATAAGCGAACAGTCAAGCAGTGTTATGTTTTTGAAGGCAGGTGCAGTTTCACGCACCAATAAAAACCTTGCCCGCATTCCGGTGCAACAGTCTTCAATGATGCTATATTACAACATTTATATTCTCTTGTCAAGCATTTTTTTACCTGAATATCAATTTCGGCATTAATTATTTTTCAGTTGTTGACATAAACACGGTTTGCACGCTCAGTGACGAGACAGGTCAATTCATAGTTTATGGTTCCCACAATTTGAGCCACGTCTTCAATGCTCATGCCGCCCCGTCCAAACAGAATCGCTTCATCACCCTGCCGCACATCGCCGCCGGTTACATCCGCCATGCAGACATCCATGCATATGCGCCCGATCTGGTTGTATGCTTTTCCGTTTATGAAAACCTTTCCCATGTTCGAAAGCCTGCGCGGATAGCCGTCCGCATACCCCGCAGGAATTACGGCACTTGTGATGCCTTCCTCGGCGCGATATGTTCTTCCGTAGCTCACGGTTGCGCCCTTGGGCAGATTTCGAACCTGTGAAACGCGCGCTTTGAGCGTCATAACCGGCTTAAGCGGGCCGTTCTCGACCGGTTCGCTGTCGGGGTACATGCCGTAAAGCATAATTCCCTCGCGGACGGAATCGAAATGCTTCACATCCGTCAGTATTGCGGCAGAGTTGCTCACATGGCAGTTTTTGATTCGGATACCGTGCGCGGCAAGTCCGTTAAAAACGGCAAGATAATTGTTGTATTGAAAATCGGTGAAAGCCTTTTGCGAAGGGTCGTCCGCAACGGCAAAATGCGTGTACATTCCGACAGTGTCAAGGTTTTCCATGTGATAAATGCGCTCCGCCGCATCAACAGCTTCGGAGTGATTGCTCTGTGCGAATATGCCTATGCGTGACATACCCGTGTCAAGTGCGATATGAACCATCACCTTGACCCCGAGCCTGCCTGCCGCACAATTCAGCGCAGCAGCATGAGCTTCGTCCACAACGGTCTGTTCGAGATTCAGCCTGCTGAGGATTTCAGCATATTCGGGAGCGGTGTAACCGAGTATCAGAATCGGAATTGTGATGCCGTTCTCACGCAGTTCGACAGCTTCGCTCAGCGCCGCAACCGCGAACATTTCGGCTCCGTTCCGCTGAAGGAATTGCCCGCATTTAACCGCGCCGTGTCCGTACGCATCCGCTTTCAGAACGCATATAACCCTGCGGTCGGAACGTTTTTTTGCATATTCAAAATTATGCTTAAGCGCGCCGAGATCGATCTCCGCCCAAGCTCTTGCTGTTTCGCTTACTGAATCATTATAATTTGCGGAATACATCTTTTTGAATTCCCTTCCCCCGTCGGCAGCACGGGCTTGTTTTGCCTGTTTTTATATCTGAAGCCGATACTTTCTTACGCCGCATTATGTGCAAGGCACTCCGTCACCCCTTCATACGCGAGATAAAGCGCAACAAGTATGATAATTATGCCGAGTACAATGCGAATTACTCTGCTTATTTTTTCATACTTTGCATTTGAAGTTAATCTTTGAACAAAGCCAACGCTTGTGCCTGCCGCCACAGACAGCACTGCATGTCCTGCCGAAAACAGGAGCAAAAGAATAAATCCAAACAGAACATTCCCGCCGCCCGCATCAGCTGCGATCGCCATCAAAGCAAAAACTATCGGCAGCGCACAGTGCGAAGCAAACAATCCGGCAATTATTCCGGATATGAACGCACCGATGCCGCCTGTTAAACGGCTTTTTGCCAGCACCGAATTGCCGGAAGGAATGATTCGAATTACCTCCCACATCTGAAGTGCCATCAGCACAAGCAATATGCTCATCGCAAAATGAAGGACGGTTTCGGCGCGTTCCAAAAGCCCGCCCAGTGCTGAAGCAAGCATTCCGAGAATGCAGAAAGTTACGGTTGAACCAACGGCAAACAGAATGCTCAACAGCAATGCACGGCGCGAACTCTTTCCGTTCTGCGGCAAATCCTGCCCGCCGACAAAACCTATCACCAAAGGTATAGTTGACAATGAGCACGGCATGAGCGAGGTCAACACGCCTGAAACAATTGCAATAACAGGTGCAAGCCAAAGCTTGTCCGCAACCGCTTCTGCCAATGATTTCAAGAATTCGTTCATCCTCTCCTCCTTGTCCGATCTGTTCTCAGTGCTTTTGCGTCAGTCCGCACAGGCTGCCGCTTCTGCCGATTATTTTCACTCAATTGTCTGCGACTGCCTGCGGGATCGCAAGCAGTTGTTTCTTCAAATCAGTTTCGGTCGATTGTCTGTGACCGCTTAATTTTACTCGGTTGTCTGTGACTGCCTGCGGGACCGCAAGCATCCGTTTCGGCGAGTTAATTTTACTCGATTGTCTGTGACTGCTTGCGGTTAAATTCCTTTATCCGCTGGTCCTTCGTCAAAAGGCGTTTACGCATACGGATATTCTTCGGCGTTACCTCAACCAGCTCATCGTCACGAATGAACTCCATGCACTGTTCAAGGCTTAAATCAACCGGCGGTGTAAGACGCAGAGCTTCATCCGAACCGGAAGCGCGCATATTCGTGACATGTTTACGTTTGCAAACGTTAACAACAATATCTTCGTTGCGGGAACATTCACCCACAATTTGTCCCTCGTAAATCGGATCTCCGGGACGAACAAACAGTCTTCCGCGTTCCTGAGTGTTAAACAGACCGTATGAGTTCGCCTCGCCGGATTCGGAAGCGATAAGCGAACCGCGTGTACGCTCCGCAATTTCGCCCGTGTAAGGTTCATAATCCTTAAATATATGGCTCATTACGCCGTTGCCCCTTGTGTCGGTCAGAAGCTCACTGCGATAGCCCATCAGTCCGCGCGCAGGTATATCGAAAATTAAGCGAACACTTCCCTCGTTTTCGTTAATCATGTTGTTCAGAACAGCGCGCCGCGTTCCGAGTTTTTCCATAACCGTGCCCATGTATTCCTGCGGGACGTCGATTGTCAGCTCCTCAATGGGCTCAAGCAGATGCCCCTGCTCGTCGCGCTTCATTATTACTTTCGGACGGGAAACTGCAAATTCAAAGTCCTGCCTGCGCATGGTTTCAATAAGAATCGACAAATGCAGCTCACCCCTGCCGCTGACTTTGAAAGCATCGGTTGAAGAAGTGGGTTCAACCCGCATTGAAACATTCGTTTCCACCTCTTTAAACAGGCGGTCGCGCAGATTGCGTGAAGTTACATATTTTCCCTCTCTGCCCGCAAAAGGACTTGTGTTGACTATGAAATCCATGCTTACAGTCGGTTCGTCGATATGAACAAAGGGCAGCGGTTCAACACATGCGGTGTCACAGACCGTTTCACCGATTGAAATCCCGGGAATGCCCGCAACGGCAACGATATCACCCGCGCCGACGGACTCTGTCTCAACGCGTTTCAATCCCTCGAACCTATACAGGCGGGAAAGCTTTGCCTCACGGGGAACACCGCCGAGGGCACAGACCGTCACGGCACGGTTGCGGTTTGCAACACCGCGTTCGATTCTGCCGACGCCTATCCTGCCGACATAGTCATCGTAATCAATCGTTGAAATAAGCAGCTGAAGAGGTGCGTCTTCATCACCTCCCGGAGCGGGAACATGGTTGATAATCGTGTCAAACACAGGCTGCATGTTCTCGGTCATTTCATCGGGTTCAAAGCCTGAAACTCCGTTGCGTGCCGAAGCATATACTATCGGGAAATCCAGCTGTTCTTCGCTTGCGCCGAGTTCGATGAAAAGATCCAGTGTTTCGTCCACGACCTCGTACGGGCGCGCACCGGGACGATCAACCTTGTTGATGACAACAACAGGCACCTTGCCCAGTTCCAATGCTTTGCGCAAAACGAACCTTGTCTGCGGCATACAGCCCTCAAATGCATCAACAAGCAGCAGCACGCCGTCAACCATTTTCAGAATGCGTTCAACCTCGCCGCCGAAATCGGCATGACCCGGAGTGTCAACAATGTTGATGCGGTAGCCTTTGTAGTTTACCGCCGTGTTTTTGGAAAGAATTGTGATGCCGCGCTCACGTTCAAGGTCATTGGAGTCCATTACCCTGTCCTGCACCTGTTCATTGGTGCGAAAAACACCGCTCTGCCGCAGAAGCTGATCAACAAGGGTCGTTTTACCGTGGTCAACATGCGCAATGATCGCAACGTTGCGAATCTTTTCGTTCATAATATTACAGTTACCGCTTCCGCCGCTGCGAAAGCGTCCTTTCAGCTATTTTTAATATTCAAATGCTTCACTTTCACCGAAAATATCGGCTCAGCAATCGGTGTTTTTGTTCATCTTCCCGATTTTTCACAACTTATTATTTTACAACCTCTTTTGCGGCATTGCAAGAGGTTTAAGCATTATATCATCTCGGTTCCTGTTATTGCACAATAGAGCGGCAACAAAAAGGGCAAGAAAACTCGCCGATACACAGTCCATATCGACGTTATATTCTTTCAGTTAATTGACCCGGAGCTTCGCCCGGAGGTCTGCCGCACACCGAATCGCTGATATTTAATGAAAGGATGTATCTGCAATGCAGGTTAATACAGGTTCCGAAATCGCTGCATTTTCCAACTCCTGTCCTCAACCGATAAAGTGATAGGAATTTTCACTTTTTTATGCTATAATATTTTCATTATAAACAGAACGACAAGCCAAGGTTACAAGGTTAATATAGTTAATATAAAGGAGAATGCTGATGGGTTTATTGGATAAGTTGAAAAAAGGGCGAACGAGTAGAGGACAAAAAGAAAAACAACACCAGAAGCAGCCGTTCCAACAGAATTTGTCACAAAAGACAGATCCGGCAATATGCCCCGGCGGCGCGTTCATGGTGCAGCTTTTGATGAAAGAGAAAAGCGAGATGCCCTCAAAGGAGATGTTTGCGGAGATATTGTCGAAGCATCTTGGAAAAACGGAGCAGCTTGGAGATTGCGAATCGCATGCAGGTTTTATTGCTCATGACTATATTTCCGAAACGAATGACGACACTCTTCCGGTAATGCTGCTGATTTCCGAATGCGCTGAGTTTGAGCCAAACTCAATTGATGACTTCAGGCGCGGTCAAATGTGGGATTGTTTGAGCGACCGCGACCGCATTCTTTCCGAATGCAAATATCAGATTTCGGCTTCTGATAAGCTGGGCGGCGGTCTGCCCTCAAAGGAACGCGCAAATATGCTTATGGACTATCTTGAAGCACTGGTGGAATTATATCCTCAGTGCGAGGCAGTTTACAACCTTAACTCCGGAAAGTTGATTATGGCTGATGATATCAGAAAAAAGGAAATAACCGGTGTTGACCGTTTTATCAGTTATGCGGTGAATGCTCGTTTTTTCAATGTTTACGGTACTGAAGACTGCGTAGTGGACACGCTTGGTTTGAGCCTTTTGTATATAGAGGATTTGCAATATCATTTTCATGATATCGACCCCAACCTGGTAGTAAACCATGCCTATAATCTGGCATCCTATCTGTTGAACAATGACAACCCCATGAAGGACGGAGATACCGTCGATGGTATTCGAAATGGACGGATCGTGCAGGACATCCAGTGGAAATGTCAGTATGAGGATGCGCTGATTCAGCCGGCGAGGGCAGTCCTGGATATCTGTATGGGAAAGTATGCAGCCGGATATCGCGGTTGACATATTGCATCATCATTTTTAAAGGAAGTCGCACATATTTTCGACCGCCGGGCGTACGAGTCTTTCTCGGACTGAAAGCCCATTGAAATGCTGTCGAGTTTTACAGTCAACATTTCAATGGAAACACAAATCCAATAAAGCAGGAGGCGCATAATGCAATTTGACATCATTTATACCGGCGATTGCCTCAACCTTATGAAAACTCTGCACGATGACAGCGTTCATTGCTGTGTGACGTCCCCCTCCGTATTACGCGCTCCGCGATACCGGCCGGTATCCGCACAATGACATCATTCGGATGAAGGATAAGATTGCCCTCTTCTCATAAAAAGAAAGATGCTGCTGCAAACATGACTTGATTTTGCAGCAGCACCTTTTGAGTTTTTGTGTTGCAGAAAGAATATGTTCGGTTAACGCTTGCTGAACTGAGGAGCGCGACGTGCGGCTTTGAGACCGTACTTCTTCCTCTCCTTCATTCTGGGGTCACGGGTCAGGAAACCTGCCTTCTTGAGGGTTGCGCGATATTCTGCGGAATCAACGTCGAGAAGAGCACGGGAAATGCCGTGACGGATTGCGCCTGCC
>OQVQ01000109.1_pt1 | contig 38480 bp, 38 predicted proteins | sample 1691491 | NCBI WGS metagenome assembly OQVQ01 (sample SAMN03418252, study PRJEB22391) | human gut metagenome | biome: human-gut; feature: organic feature; material: feces | host: Homo sapiens | place: Tanzania | collected 2013-01
CTGACATTACCTCTTGGCGACGACCAATTTGTGTGAGCATGCGCTCCTGTTCTGGTGTAGACTGGAGCTGACCTTGATAGAGTTGGTATTGTGAGCTTACCGCATCACGCTGTATTTCTACAGAGCGACGAGCCTGTTGCATAGCTCTACGTATGCTACTTCTTAGGTCGTCAAGTTGTGATGTGAGAGGTGTTACAGTAGGTGAATTCTCACTGGCACTCTTCAACAAACGATTTCTTTGCAATACGATATCATTGTAAGTCTTGATAAGGTTGGTTGCCGAAATATCTGTAAGACCAACGTTTGATGGAAGCGTTTGGTACTTGTTCTCAGTATGGTTCATGAAGTCGTCGATGCTCTTAAGAAGCTCAATTTGAGTGTTTGCTTCAGCAAGCTTCTGAGTGTACTGAGATGCATCTTTGATAGCTTGGTCTGCATTAAGCTTCAATTCAACCATCTTGTGAGCTTTCTTGTAGCTCTCAAGTTCACCTTCTGTGTTGCCCAATTCTGCATTGATTTTCTCCAAGCGGCCATTGATAAACTCCTCTGTTCTGATAGCAATCTCGTTCTTGTCGTCATTGGCTTGGCGGTTGTAGCAGAATATCAACTGACGAAGATAATCCAAAGCTCGCTGTGGACTCTCGTCCTTAAGAACGAGCTGTGCAATGGTAGTCATCTTGCTGGTCTGAGATACATCAAGGTTTGCTACGTATTTATATGCAGCAACCTTAGGAGAATTGATGACAACTTTTATGTCATCGCCATCTTCCATTGGCTCGTTGGCTGTAGCCTTGAATGTAAGTATACCTGCACGTGTACCAATAGTGGCAGGAAGTTTGTCAATGGTTCTATCTATATAATAAGGACCATCTGCTTCTGTCTCCTCTAATGGTACATAATATTTACCCGTTACATGATATTTGCCATCACTCTTTGTGATTTTAAGCTTGATACTTGTATTGAGCTTTTCAAGGTGAGGGGCGTCTACTTCTACTTCGATAGGGTTGGTTTTGTACTGGAGACGATATTTTACCTTACCTTTCTTATAATAGTTGGCATATATCTTCAAGTCTCTGATAGCTTCTTCGGCAATAGAGTAAGAATTCAATATTTCAACCTCGTTTTCAATACCATTTGAATTACTCATCAAACCCAATGTGCTACTGCTGTTGAGCAACATGTTGCCATAACGGCTACTTTTCTGACTGTCGTTGTCTTTAATAAGTAACTTTGTACTTGCCTTATATACAGGAGTCGCATAACGAAGGTAAACTGCTGCTAAACCTATACATAGGAGCATAGAAAGTAGATACCATTTCCAATTAAGGATAAGGGTAGTGTAAATGGTAGTGAAATCAATGGATGATCTTTCTTCAGTTTCTGTACCGTTGTAAGAAGCGTCAATTTCAAGTTTCTTGTTTTCTTCCATTTTCTGTTATATCGTTATATTATTATTCTGTTAATCTAAGAAGATATTGACCATATTCGTTTTTAATCATTGGTTTGGCCAACTCTTTAAGCTTCTCGACTGTTATCCATCCCTTCTTGAAAGCTATCTCTTCAAGACAAGCAACTTTCAGTCCCTGTCGCTTTTCAATAACTTCTATAAAAGTACTTGCTTCGCTCAGACTGTCGTGAGTGCCTGTATCAAGCCATGCAAAACCGCGTTGTAGGGTTCTTACCTTAAGATTCTTTTGCTTTAGATACTCTTGGTTTACCGTTGTTATCTCAAGTTCACCACGTGCACTTGGCTTTATGTTTTTAGCAATTTTTACAACGCTGTTAGGATAGAAATATAGTCCTACAACTGCATAATTGCTCTTAGGATGTTCTGGCTTTTCTTCTATACTTAAGCAATTGCCTTTATCATCAAATTCGGCAACTCCATATCTCTCAGGATCATTGACGTAATAGCCGAATACGCTTGCTTTACCTTTCTTTGCAGCTTCAACACTCTCTTTAAGTAATGCACTAAAGCCTGCACCATAGAATATATTGTCGCCCAAAACAAGGCATACATCGTCTTCACCTATGAAGTCTTCACCTATAATGAACGCTTGAGCCAATCCGTCAGGACTAGGCTGCTCTGCATACGATATGTTTATACCAATGTCTTCGCCTGTGCCAAGCAAACGCTTGAAGCCAGAAAGATCATGGGGCGTAGATATCACCAAGATATCACGGATGCCTGAAAGCATCAATACCGACAAAGGATAGTATATCATCGGTTTGTCGAATATTGGTATCAACTGTTTGCTTATACCTTTCGTTATTGGGTAGAGGCGAGTTCCTGAGCCGCCTGCCAAGATGATTCCTTTCATATCTTTATAATATAATTACGAATATATATACTGTAACTGTGATTAATACGCATTCTTATCAGGGATGATTATGGTTTTTGCTGTGAGGAAAATAATCTTAATATCAAGCCAAAAAGACCAATTCTCAATATACCATATATCACGTTTGACGCGTTCTTCCATCTGCCAAACTTCTTTTGTCTCGCCTCTGTAGCCTGTAACCTGTGCCCAACCAGTTATTCCAGGTTTACAGAAGTGACGAACCATATACTTGTCAATAATTTGGCTATACATCTCAGTGTGCTTCAGCATGTGTGGGCGTGGACCTACAATACTCATGTCGCCTTTTAATACATTGAAGAACTGTGGAAGCTCGTCAATGTTTGTCTTGCGCATGAAATTACCGAATGCAAACTTTCTTGGGTCGTTCTTTGTTGCCTGTATGCGGTCTGCATCTGCGTTGACATGCATTGAACGGAACTTTATACAATCAAAGATTCTACCATCCGAACCTGTTCTCGCTTGCTTAAAGAAGATAGGGCCTGGGCTCTGAAGCTTTATAATCAATGCTATAATTGGTAAGAAAGGTAATAGACATAGACAAACGCAACCACTAAACACAATGTCAAACGCTCTTTTAAGAGCATAGTTCTTAATCTCAAGAAGTGGTTCCTTGCGGTTCGTATAAAGTCTGAATTCTCCTAGTTGTTCTGGTTTTAAATCTAACTGATAGTTACCAAACTGTCTTGGTACATAGTGGAAATGAATGACATTTTTGTCGCAGAAATGCATGATACGTTTTATTTCTTCGTTTTCGTCATGCGATAAACAGCAGAAAATCTCTTGGACTCCTGATAGTTGGAAATTCTTGGAATTGATATCGTTATTGTTTATAAGTTCTTTCGATAGCTCTTTCTTGTCGTTTTCTGATACTTGTAAAGAATCTTCCATGAGATCATTTAAATCAGACATAGAGCCTAATCTGATAAAGTTGGAGCTTACTCCTGTAATATTCTTGTCGGCAAAATATCCTAGTACACGATATCCTGTAGAGATATCTTCCATCAGCTTGTTGTATATCTCCGCATTTGCATAGTCGTTGCCTACGAAAATCACACTTGTTATGTTTCCACCAGATTTTCTGTAGAATTTAAGCAAATTGTGTTCTGCACACCTTGCACAAACTATTATTATATGGCAAGTAATACTATACAATATCATGAAATCAAATAGATTTCCACCATTCGATAATAGACGAAGACTCAAAAATAATATTAATGCATACGAATAGGTTAATTTGCATGATTGCTTTACTGCATCTAAGAATGAGGTGTTGCGAAGATGTAGGATTGTTGAATATTCGCTTTGTGATATTATCATGGCAAAGTTTGCCAACATTATAGTAAGTCTTGAATGATTTAGAATATATGAAGGTACAACAGAAGGCGTTAACTTTATTAAAGTTAACAATATAGCGTTGATTATTATGAAATCGAAAAGTATAACGAGTATCTTTATTAAGTTGCTACCGTTTCTGTTCAAAACTTGTGCCATGTATTAAATTCGTATTATAAAAAACTTCGTTTGATTTGAAATTCACTGCAAAATTAAATATATTATTTGAAATAACGAAATGAGAATGCGATTTTTTTGTACTTTTATGATATTTGTGAGCTTTGTAGCCAATATAGTTCTTAAATAGACTTGTTTGAATAGGGTTAGTTTTTATAATAATAAATTTTGAGTTTTGAATTATTTGCATTAATTTTGCATACGACAATTATATTATTTGATATATTTTATAGTAAATTATTATGAACTTTATACAGAAATTGTTAGGCAAGAAAGGCTCGGAAGAAAATACTGGAGGAATGCAAGATTACATGACTTTAGTTAGAGTGTATTTTCAGGCTTCTATTGCTGCTAATGTAGGAATTACTAATTTGGCAATGGTGCCAGACTTGAGGGTCTTTAAATCTTCTTTCCATGTTCCAACAGTAAATAATAAGTTGGGTATTGGTGAGAAAAAATATTGTCAGAAGATGATGCAGGAAATCTATGGTGTCAACGATAACTTCTTTAAGGAAATAGATCAAAGCATCAGAAAGAACTGCAGAAAGATGCAAGATGTACAGATTTATCTTCTTCAATTCCAGAATTTTACACAGGATTTGATGATGCTTACTGGTAACTTGATGAAGTTTAAGCTTCGTCTTCCATCATTCTTTAAAAAGGCTATTAAGGCAATGACCGAAAAGACAGTTCACGAAATATTTGCTAAGAACGATTATACAGATGCTAGTGTACTGAAGACTGTAGTGGCTATACGCCAGTATAACAAACGTTTGGGCTTTAGTGAATCGTGGGTGAGCAATTTCGTATATCAGGTTGTTATGTTGGCTAAAAAGGAACCAAAACAAGCAGAACAATAGTAATCTGAAAGAAATGACAAAGATAATTAACATATAAAAATAAAATAATGTGAAATTATCTTGCTGTTATAAAATAAAAATGCTAAATTTGTAGCCAAATTGAATTTCCTATGGATGCCAATGAGAAGACTTTAACAGCTTTTACCACTCGCGTGAGGCAGATGATTCTCCAATATTCAGACTTGAAGAAGGAGAATTCTGAGCTTTATGCTATGGTCGACGAGCGCGATGCCCAAATCAAGGACTTGCAAAAGAAGTTGGAGCAGGCTGATAGGGAATATCAGTTGCTAAAGATGGCAAAGATGCTCGAAATAACTGATGGAGACATGGAGTCTGCACAGAAGCGAGTAGCTAAGCTAATCAGGGATGTCAATAAATGTATAACGCTGTTAAGCGACAAATGACACTAAAGATGGCTGAAGATAACAAAGAAAAACTCAACATAAGATTGTTTGTCTACGATATGGAGATGCCGCTAAGATGCGATCGAAGCGACGAAGAATATTATCGTAAGGCAGGTAAACTTATAACCGAAACCTTGAATACTTATTACTCTTATTTTAAAGGGAAAAAGAGTGATAAGGAAATTTTGTATGCAGCTCTAATTGATATCGCTATTCGATATGAAAAAGAGACAGGACATAATGACCTTGGACCGGTGACAGATATTCTTTCTAAGTTGACTTCAGAAATCGAAGATGCCCTGAAGAAATAAAGAATATCCACATATTTATATAAATGAACAATCAATGACACTATTTATTATTATTACAGCCGTTGTGGGACTTCTGCTTGGAGGTCTTGGGGGCTACTCTCTTTTCCGATATGTTATTACCGGAAAATATAATCAAATGGTTGAGGCTGCCAAAAAGGAAGCTGATGTTATAAAGGAGAAAAAACTCCTTGAAGTAAAGGAGAAGTTCCTTAACAAGAAAAGCGAACTTGAAAAAGAGGTTCAGCAACGCAACCAGAAAATTCAACAGAGTGAAAACCGCTTAAAGCAGCGTGAAATTTCTCTTAATCAGCGTCAGGAAGAACTTGGACGTCGTAAGCAGGAGGTTGAGCAAAACCAACAGCGTATTGACAACGAGAAGAAACTCATAGCTATTAAGCAGGAAGAACTCGACAAAATGCAGAACCAGGAGCGCGAAAAACTTGAAGAGCTCTCTGGTCTTAGTGCTGAAGAGGCAAAGAATCGTTTGGTAGAAAGTTTGAAGGATGAAGCTAAGACGGCAGCATCAAGCTATATCAACGAAATCATGGATGAGGCTAAGCTTAATGCTAATGCTCAGGCTAAGAAAATCGTTATCCAGACTATTCAGCGTGTTGCTACTGAAACAGCTATCGAAAATTCAGTTAGCGTATTCCATATCGATAATGATGAGGTAAAGGGACGCATCATCGGTCGTGAGGGTAGAAATATCCGTGCTATCGAGGCTGCAACTGGAGTTGAAATTGTTGTCGATGATACTCCTGAGGCTATCGTTATCTCAGCTTTCGACCCTGTTCGTCGTGAGGTTTGTCGTTTGGCTCTTCATCAGCTTGTTGCTGATGGTCGTATCCATCCAGCTCGTATCGAAGAGGTTGTTGCTAAGGTTAAGAAGCAACTCGATAATGAGATTATTGAAACAGGTAAGCGTACAGCTATCGACCTTGGTATTCATGGTTTGCATCCAGAACTTATCCGTATCATTGGTAAGATGAAGTACAGAAGTTCTTATGGTCAGAACCTCTTGCAGCATGCTCGTGAAACAGCTAACCTTTGTGCTGTTATGGCTTCTGAGTTGGGATTGAATCCAAAGAAGGCAAAGCGTGCAGGATTGTTGCATGATATTGGTAAGGTGCCTGATGAGGAGAGCGAATTGCCACACGCACTCTATGGAGCCAAGATAGCAGAGAAGTATAAGGAGAAGCCTGATATCTGTAATGCTATTGGTGCTCACCACGACGAAATGGAGATGAACACTCTTCTTGCTCCTATCGTACAGGTTTGTGATGCTATCTCTGGTGCACGTCCTGGTGCACGTCGTGAGATTGTTGAGGCTTATATCAAACGTCTCAATGACCTTGAGGCTATAGCCATGAGCTATCCTGGCGTTACTAAGACATACGCTATTCAGGCTGGTCGTGAGCTCCGTGTTATCGTTGGTGCTGATAAGATGACCGATGAGGAGACAGAAAACTTGAGTGGTGAGATTGCTACAAAGATTCAGAACGAGATGACTTATCCAGGACAGGTTAAGATTACCGTAATCCGTGAGACTCGTTCGGTAGCTTATGCTAAGTAAACATACACACGTATACATTAAATTAATAAAAGGCAAGGTGAAATTATCATCTTGCCTTTTTTATTATTCTTTATCTAATTCTTTTTATATTAGACGATATTTTATATATATTATAAGGTATACAATATCATCTTTAGAAATTTCTGAATTCGTTCTTGGCTTCTTTTATGCATATACACTCCATTTCTATTAACCACCCAGGACGACATACAGGAGCTTGCACAATTGCTTTTGGTCGAGTAGGGAATCGTTTCTCGAATAGACTCTTTACAATGTTGTAGTCTGCTATATCACGAAGATAAACTGTCATCATAGCTACATCTTCGTCAAGGTGCATATCTACTTCAGCTAATAGTGCCTCCACATTCTCCCACATTCTTTGCGTTTGCTTCTTAATATCGTTAGGGTAGAGAATGTTTCCCATGTTGTCGATAGAAGCCGTTCCTGATATAAAGGCATGAGTGCGGTCGCCATATTTTATTGCAACGCCACGTTCGAAGCGAACTCCATATTCTGATGTGCGATTAAGATTAGATAGAGCATAAAGATATTGTGTTTGATCTGTTTGTAGCCCTTTTATAGAATATGTGTCGAGTTTCACATTAACTCCTCTTTTACCTGTATACCCAAAGATGCCAGTACTTGCTATGTAATGAGTTTGTTCTGTGAGTTTTTCTCTGTCGAATACATCGTTTCTTCCATTAACAACATCTGCATAGTGGTTGTCTATGTCGTTCACATATAGCCATGTGCGTTTGCAGTTGTCGCTGATGCTCATACCTTCGTTTTTTAGCATGTTACTGCTATTATCAAGTAAACTTACTGTTTGTTGATAAGTACTATCTTCTGAGTTGCCATTTTCTGTGGTCCAATAATGTTTGTAGCCGTTATGGTATAGTTTGCATATCCCGTTTATGTATTCTTTTTCTACATTGCTTACTGCATAAATCCATAGTGCAATCTTGGTACCATCGAGAGGGGGCTGCTGAATTATGGATAATGTACTGTTGAGTAAGGGAGAAAGAATATTCTTTATTGTATCACTTTGGTTGGCGGCATCGCTGACATGACATCTTGCCATAAAGCATTGGCTACCTTGAGGGGCTAAGGATAGTAAGTCTTTTGCAGCCTTAGCCAACGACAGAAGTTGCTCTTGGAATGATAACGAACTGTTTGTGGCATGAATATATGCATGATATTCTATAGCTTCAGTTCTACCTTTAAATTGGAATAGTTCTATTAATGCGTTGTTAGATGTAATTGTTCTTTCTATAGTCATGATATTAATGAAATCTTTATATAAAAACGATATATTCTTATGTTTATTGCATGTAATTAATACCTTAATGTAGGTATTATTTTATTGTAAATGATTGATTAATGAGTAAAAAGTACTACTTTTGCATTATGAAACATACCATACATGATACTGCACAAATGCCAAGCATCGCAATAATCGATCCTAACACACTTGCTGTTGTAGGATTAAGAGCTATATTGCAGGATGTCATGCCTATAATAGAGGTTGATACATTTGGTTCGTTTGCAGAACTTCAAGCAAACCATCCAGAGCATTATTTCCATTACTTTGTGGCTATGAATATAGTTATAGAAAACCGTGCATTCTTTGTTGATAAGAGAATGAAGACAATTGTTCTTACCTCTTCAAACGATGTTTCTGCGTTTTCGGAGTTTCATTGTCTTCAGGTTAATGTATCTGAAAGCGTTTTGCTGAAGTCTATTCTTACACTAGAGCAACATGCTCATGGCAGAGGTCAGAATCTTCCTTCCATGCCTTCACAACAAATAGAGCATTTACTCTCTTTACGTGAAGTTGAGGTGCTGTCGCTTGTTGCTCAAGGCATGATTAATAAGGAGATTGCTGAGAAACTTAATATTAGTATTACTACAGTTATAAGTCATCGTAAGAATATCCAAGATAAACTTGGTGTAAAGAGTGTTTCTGCGTTGACTATATATGCTGTTATGCACGGTTTTGTTGATGTCAACAAGATATAATGCATATAAAGTGTATTTTTTTTATATCACAGGCGCTAGTAAGTGAGCAAACCATCCCACGAAGCGTTGCCATGGTGTGCGGAATTTCTTCCACTTCTCTGGTGTAAGCTTAAAGCTATCTGCCTTTTCACTATCGAACAGATCGTTTAGCTGTTTAGTTGTTTCTTTGTCTATGATAACAGCATTCTCTTCGTAGTCAAAGTTTAGGCTTCGCGAATTTAGGTTTGCACTACCAACAGTGCAGAATTTTCCATCTACCATAATTATCTTGGTATGGTGGAAGCCTGGTGTATACATCCAAATAGTGCATCCCTTTTTCATGAGTTTGTGTACATTATAGAATACGCAATCTGGAGTAAGAGGAATATCGCTTTTAGTTGAAACCATTATTTCAACCTTTACTCCTCGTTGGACTGCAGCAACAATTTTGCGTTTTAGTTGGCCATTGAGAGTAAAGTACGGATTTATAATCTTTATGCTATCTTTTGCTGCATCTATGGCATTATAATAGAATTCGCGAATAATCTCGTTGCTTGTTCGTGGCTCGCGATTGATTATTCCCACCATCTTTTGGTACGCTGTAGATGTAGTGTCAGGTTTAAGACCTTTGAAGTTTCCACTTGGACGGAATGCATGGTAATACTTTGTGCCATGCACATTTTGTTTCGTTACCTTATTCCATGTCTTGATAAATATTCGCTGAAGTTCTATTGCCTCATAGCCTTCTATTCGGCAATGCATATCATGCCATTCACCGACAACATTTGTGCCGTTTATATAATAGTCTGCAACATTCATACCACCAGTATATGCTATCTCACCATCTATGATAACAATCTTTCTGTGGTCGCGAGAGAATACATGGTTAATCCAAGGAAAGCGTAAAGGGTCGAACTCATAAATCTCTATGCCACGTTTCCTTAATGCTTCGATATGACGCTTCTTAAGTGGACGGTTGTTGCTAGAGTTACCAAATGCATCGAATAAAGCCCTTACCTCAACACCTTCTTTCACCTTCTCTGCCAATAGGTCGAACAACAACGATGCAATAGAATCGTTGCGGAAGTTGAAATATTCTAGGTGCACAGAACTTTGAGCTTGACGTATGGCTTTAAACATATCGTCAAACTTCTCCTGTCCTGTGGTGAGTAAGGTCACAGAATTATTATGAGAGAATGTGACGCCACATTCTCTCAATCTGTTTACTAATATCGAATCGCTTGTCTGGCAATTTCCTGAAGTTGCCAGCAATAAAAATATAAAAACTAAAAAGTGTTTCAAATCATGCAACTGTAATGGTCGACGACACCTAGTAGATGCTTGTCGTTGTCGACAACGAGAACCGTATGAATCTTGTATTTGTGCATTATGCGCTGTATCTCAGTAATCTTGGTGGTTGGTGTAACCATCTTTGGAGATTTAGTCATGATGTCCGATACTGTATGATCAAAGAACTGTGCCTGCCAGTGCTCCATAGCACGACGGATGTCGCCATCAGTAATCAAACCCTCAACCTTCTTTTCTTCGTTGAGTGAAACACCCAATCCCAACTTGCCCTTTGATACATGAATAATAGCTTCACCAAGGTGCATCTCTTTTGGAATAATAGGCATCTCTTCTGTTCGCATCACATCGGCAGCTGTTGTAAGCAATCTCTTTCCTAGTTCGCCGCCAGGATGGAACTGTGCGAAGTCACGTGGTTTGAAGTCTCTAACCTTCATCAGTGCTATAGCCAGTGCGTCGCCTAAAGCCAAGGCTGCAGTGGTAGAACTTGTTGGTGCAAGGTTCAGAGGGCAAGCCTCTTTGTTAACTTTGCATTTTAGATGTATGTTGGAGTATTTTGCAAGCAGCGAATGTTCGTTACCAGACATAGCTATGATAGGTACATTCATATGCAGTACCATAGGAATAAATCTCAGCAACTCGTCAGTCTGTCCGCTATTGCTAAGAGCTAATACCACATCGTCAGGTGTCATCACTCCAAGGTCGCCATGGAATACATCAAGAGGATTGATATAGAAAGCAGGAGTACCGGTAGAAGATAGCGTAGCAGCAATCTTTGCACCAATATGTCCGCTTTTGCCAACTCCTGTAACAATGATTTTACCATGACAGTTGTACATCATCTTTACAGCTTCTTCGAAGTTGTCGTCAATCTGCGGAATTAGTTCCATCAAGGCTTCTGCCTCGTCTTTTAGACATTGTATGGCATAGTCTTTTGTCTTGCCAAGTCTGGTGTTTATATCTTCCATGATTAGATAAGTTTCATTATTAAATCCTCAAGCTTATCGAGCTCAAGCATGTTGGCAGCATCCGACAATCCTTCGTCTGGGGTAGGGTGTACCTCAAAGAAGTAGCCTGTAGCACCAAAAGCTTTTGCTGCAAGCGCCATTGAAGGTACAAACTTACGGTCACCAATAGTCTTGCCGTTGCCAGCCGAAGGACGTTGTACGCTATGTGTGCAGTCCATGATAACGGTAGGCACAATTTCTTTCATATCAGCAATATTGCGGAAATCGACAACTAAGTTGTTGTAGCCAAAGCAGTTGCCACGTTCTGTGAGCCAAACATCCTTTGCTCCACTCTCTCGAGCCTTTTCAACAGGATATTTCATGTCAACACCACTAAGGAACTGAGCCTTCTTGATATTTACAATCTTTCCAGTCTTTGCTGCAGACACGAGTAAGTCTGTTTGTCGACAAAGAAACGCAGGAATCTGCAATATGTCGCATACCTCGCCTGCTGCTTCAGCCTGATAGCTTTCGTGTATATCTGTAGTTATCTGCAGATTATATTTTGATTTAATATCTGCAAGCATTTGCAAACCTTTCTCCAAACCTGGACCTCGGAATGAGTTTAAGCTTGTACGATTAGCTTTGTCAAATGATGCTTTGAAAATGATGTTGGTGTTGAGTTTACTGTTTATCTCTACCAGTTTCTGTGCCACGGTGTCAAGCAGCTCCATCGATTCTATCACGCATGGACCAGCTATCAGCGTTGGCTTTGTATTATTGGCTATTGTCTGCATAGTTGGTTAAATAATTAACTTATTTATTATGTCTTTATTTCTAGGTTTAGTTTATGATATGAATATCTCTCTGTGGGAATGGTATCTCGATGTTGTTTTCATTCAAGCAGTTGTATATTGCTTCTTTGATTTCACCATCAGCATATGTGCGAGTCAACACTGGTACCCATACCAATACCTTGAAGTCGATGGAGTCGGCTCCGAAGTTAGAGAATACTACATTTACATCTTTCTTCTTGTCGCGGCAATCCAACTTGCTTACAGTCTCAGTGAGAAGCGCCTTTACCTGTGCGGCATTAGAACCATAGGCTACACCTATTACTATCACATCAAGCTCATAACCATGATTACGAGTCAAATTCTTGTAGTTTTTAGTAAAGAGCTGTGAGTTTTGGAATGCTATCACCGAACCATCCGTGGTGTTAACCATCGTTGATGTATAGTTGATTGAGCTTACAGAACCACGAATACCATCACACTCTATCAAGTCGCCCACTTTGATACGACCGGTCATAAGTGAGATACCATAGTAGATATTCTCGATGATATCCTTCATGGCAAAACCGATACCAGTAGACAAACCTCCTGATACAACTACAAACCATGTGTTGTTCACCTTGAATAGTCCTAAAACTATCAGCAACCATATACCCCACACAACAACCTGTATAACATTCTTTGCCATAACAAATCTTGTTGCAGCAGTTTTGTGGTCAGTATTCTCGAAATGAATATACAGCAGAGCCATGATGGTCTTGTTGAGATATGCAAACAGAAAGTATAGAATTGCCGCTAATGCTATTGTGATGATACTTGCACGGAAACCATCTTCGTTGATATAGTAGTTGCTAAATATCTTCCAAGTAGTATCGCTGAGGTTGAATACATCAGCAGCCCAATAGATGGAAATCATTACTGATAGCACTCCCAATACAGGCATTATTACCTTATATATGAAGTTGAATATCCATGTTTGGGTAATAGGCTTCTCATCCATCTTCTTGTTTTTAGAATATGTCTTCAGCCATCCTTGCATAAAGGTAATGGTCAAGATACATGTGAGCTGCATAACCCACCATATCAGAATTTCTACAGCCAACAATGTGTAGCCTACCCATGAGCTAATGGTCGAGAATATGAATACAGCCAGCGATGCATAAGAATAGTAGCGGTCAGACATCTCTGTGTGTTGCTGATGCTTTCTTATTGCATTCCATTGCCAGAATATGCTTACAGCCAATATTGGAGGAAATGCCAAGCTAACCAATGCGTTAGGAACCAAAGCTATGCGGAATGCAATAACCAAGAATCCTATCACCATGATAGGTGAATAAAGCTTGAATCCACTCTTTATCTTATCACCATCAAGACGCAGCATTATCGACAGCAGTATTACTTCCATCAACCATGTATAGTTGATAAGCAATCCGCTCGCCATGATGATGAAGTTTTGCTCCACAATTATTCTAACCACGCCGAGTATGATAGCAAATGTTGCTACCGACATAGCGAGGTTTATACATGTCATCTTTTCTTCGAGCCAATCTTTATATTTTTCAAATCGAGAGTATCTTGTTAGTCTTCTTGCTATCCATCTAATGATTACGAAGTTGATGAGTAGCGATATTCCTGTACCTAAAGCCAATATGATGAGTAGTCCAAGCATTATTCGGCTATCCCAATCAGATTGCACCTTCTTTTGTGGCTTATATTTTTCAGTAACGGTTTCTGAGGTTTCAACAACATTATGCCCGATATTCTTTAATATGCTCAAATAGTTGTCGCCACGATTGCTGAAAATGCTTTGCTGTATATCCTTATACCTTGTGTTGGCATAGGTGTTCAGATACTTCAGTCGCTCTTCGGTCTGGTTGTATATTTTTATATAGTCACGCATCTGTACTCTGTTGTCGTTCAGAGTGTGACGGATGTTGATAGCCAATGTGATACAAACATTGCGGTCTACCTTTGCTTTCTCTGATAGACCATATTTTCCCATTGTGCCAAGTTCGTTGATAAGGCTATCATAACGCGATATCTCTACATCTGCAGTATTCAGATATTGTCTAAAAGGCTTCACGTTCTTTTGAAACTCCTGATATTGCTCAGTAGCTTCATGACAAGCATATGTAAGGTCAAAAATAAAACCATTTTTCTGTGAATACAGCATAAGTGAATTTTGACGACTTCTGTTCATTACAGATATCATATTCATCATCACCTGTTCTTGCTGAGCCTTCATCAATCCAGATTGGCGTTCTAGTTCTGTTCTGTAGTTTGTAAGCTCAAGTCTGAGAAGCGATAAAGTGTTTTCAATATTCTTCTCCTTCAGTACGGCATGAGATGGCAAAACAATCATCAATGCCAATACGAGTATTATATATATTCTTTTTTTCATTTGGATATTTATTCTAATTATTTCCTTTGTTTTGACTTTTTTGTTTTCTTAATATGCAAAATTACATAAAATGTGGGATATTTAGAAATATATTCCGTAAATTTGCACTAAAATACAGGAAAATGGTAATAATTGTAGATAGTGGAAGCACAAAAGCAGATTGGTGTATTGTTGAAGAGGGCTTTGTATTGAGTAATGTAACTACTCAAGGTATTAGTCCGGTTCATCAATCTTCTGATGTTATTGTAGATATAGTTCGCAAGCAATTGTTTGTGGATACTACATTCTGTCAAACGCTGAGTCAGTGCTCGTCAGAAAAGCATATCAATGCTTATTTCTATGGTAGCGGTTGTATTAAGGAACTTGTGCAACCTTTGAAAGCTATCCTTGAAGAAGCTTTTTCAGAATATAATGTTAACTTCCATGTTTACAATGATTTATTAGGTGCTGCTAGAGCTACTTGTGGTATAGAGCCTGGCATTGCTTGTATTCTCGGTACTGGTGCTAATTCTTGTCTTTTTGATGGTAAGGAAATAGTTCAAAACACGCCTCCACTTGGCTATATTCTTGGTGACGAGGGTAGTGGTGCTGTGCTTGGTAAACATTTTCTAAATGGTATCTTTAAGAGTTGGCTTGATCATGGATTAAGAACAGAATATCTTGCATGGAGCGGACTGACATATTCTGAGATTATTGATAAAGTATATCGTCAACCTATGCCAAATCGCTATTTAGCCTCAATAGTTCCTTTTATCAGTCAGCGAGTACTAAGATATCCTGAATTGGAACAAATGGTTGTTGATTCATTCCGTGATTTCCTTCGTCTAAATGTAGTTCCTTATCGTCGTCCAGATCTTCCTGTTAACTTTGTTGGTGGTGTTGCCAATGCTTTTGCTGTGCAACTTTATAAAGCAATAGATGCAGAAGGTTTGATGTTTGGCAAGATAGTGCATCGTCCAGTTCGTGGATTGATGAAATTTCATTTGCAATAATTGTTTTTTTTATGGAATATATCAGAGTGTCATATTTATGGCACTCTGTTTCTTTATGTCTATATTTGATAAAAAAGAATCTCTTTTTAAAACTTAGTGTAATATGCATTTCATATATTTTATCACTATGTTTTTATATGTGTGGTTTGCTCCTTTAAATAGTAGTGAGAAAGGCAAGATTTTTTTGTTAATTGTTGTCCAATAATTAAAAATATATTCGTACCTTTGCAACTGTTTTAAAACAAGCAGCCAGTAGGCTTATGAAAATAATCTAAATAACGTTATATTTTTTTTATGTATTTCTATTTATTTGTCACCGTTTTGTTGACGGCTGTCGTCTTGGTTGTTGGCGCTTATGTCGTAGCCAAGTTGATAGGACCTCGTTCGTACAATCCGGTAAAGGGACAACCTTTTGAGTGTGGTATTCCTACACGTGGCTCATCATGGATGCACGTGCATATTGGTTACTACCTCTTTGCTATCCTTTTCCTGATTTTCGACATCGAGACTGTGTTCCTATATCCATGGGCAGTTGTTGTTAAGCAGTGTGGAGTAGCCGCTCTCGTTGGTGTAGGCTTCTTCCTGTTGGTATTGATTTTAGGCCTTGCTTATGCATGGCGGAAAGGAGCATTGGAATGGAAGTAAGAAAGCCAAGTATCAAAGCCTTTCCTTACGATGAATGGAAAGACAACGACACTCTTGAGAAGATGGCCAATGATTTGAACGATGGTGGTGTAAACCTCGTTCTTGGTAATCTCGACCAACTTATCAATTGGGGTCGCAGTAACTCTCTTTGGTCATTGACATTCGCTACCTCTTGTTGTGGTATCGAGTTTATGGCTGTTGGTTGCGCACGTTACGACTTCTCTCGCTTCGGTTTCGAGGTAACACGTAACTCTCCACGTCAGGCAGACCTTATCATGTGTGCCGGTACTATTACAAATAAAATGGCTCCAGCATTGAAGCGTCTTTATGATGAGATGGCTGAACCTAAGTATGTTGTAGCTGTTGGTGGATGTGCTATTTCTGGTGGTCCATTTAAGAGTAGCTACCATGTTGTTAAGGGTATCGACGAAATTATCCCTGTTGATGTCTACATTCCTGGCTGTCCTCCACGTCCTGAGGCTATCCTCTATGGTATGATGCAGTTGCAGCGTAAGGTAAAGGTAGAAAAATTCTTCGGTGGTGTTAACCACAAGCAGAATGCAGAAGAGCGCTTGCTCGGTAAGAGTAATGAGGAGTTGATATTCGAAGATAAGCTCGGTATCTCTGTTGATGAGACAAAGGAGAAGCGTGCTGCTTCTTATCGTCCTGCTCCAAAGCCTGCTGCAGCCGCAAAGCCTGTTGCTAAACCAGCACCAGCTGCTAAGAAGGAAACTATTGTTGTAGATAAGGCTCCTACTGCTGAGCAGGTAGAGAATCTTGGTAAGGTTCTTGATCAGCTTAAAGCTCAAGAGACTAAAACTTCAACAGAAGACAATAATAATAAATAATAAGGTAGAAAATGAAATTAGAACATAAAGAATTCGGTTTTGATAACTTTGCCGCTGAGATGACTTCTCTTCATAATGAGAAGCATTTCGACTACCTTGTTACTATCATTGGCGAGGACTTCGGCGAAGAAGGACTTGGATGTATCTATATCCTTGAGAATACCAAGACTCACGAGCGCATCAGCGTAAAGCAGATGGCCAAGAAGGTGGGCGAGGAATATGTTATTCCTACAGTTTGCAACCTTTGGAAGATTGCTAACTTGCTTGAGCGTGAGGTTTACGATTTCTATGGCATCAAGTTCTTGGGTCATCCAGACATGCGTCGTCTTTATCTACGTAACGACTTCAAGGGTTATCCTTTCCGCAAGAACTACAATCCTGCAGATAATGTGTATACCACACAGGATGATGTTGAGGTTGACTTCGGTTATCAGTATTCACTTGATGCTAATGGTAAGCTCGTAGAGAAGAAGAATCCTCTCTTTGCAGATGACGACTATGTTGTAAACATTGGTCCTCAGCACCCTTCTACTCACGGTGTGCTTCGTCTTGAGACTGCTCTCGATGGTGAGATTATCAAGCGTATCTATCCACACCTAGGTTATATCCATCGTGGTATTGAGAAGATGTGTGAGGAGTATACATATCCTCAGACTCTCGCTCTTACCGATCGTATGGACTACCTCAGCGCTATGATGAACCGTCATGCTTTGGTAGGCGTTATCGAGGAAGCTTTGGGTGTAGAGCTCTCTGACCGTATTAAATATGTACGCACGATAATGGATGAGCTCCAGCGTATCGATTCTCACTTGTTGTATCTCGGTTGCTGCGCTCAGGACCTCGGTGCTTTGACAGCATTCCTCTACAGCATGCGCGACCGTGAGCACGTGTTGAACGTTATGGAGGAAACTACTGGTGGTCGTCTTATCCAAAACTATTATCGTATTGGTGGACTTCAGGCTGATATCGATCCTAACTTTGTTAAGAACGTTAAGGACCTCATCGCATACCTCCGTCCTATGGTACAGGAGTATATGGATGTATTCGGCGACAATGTAATCACTCGCAAGCGTTTCTGCAATGTTGGAGTGATGGATGCTGAAAACATTATCAGCTATGGTGTTACAGGATGCTCTGGTCGTGCAAGCGGTTGGGAGAATGATGTCCGCAAGAACCATCCTTATGATGTTTATGATAAGGTAGAGTTTAAGCAGATTACTCGCAACTCCTGCGATAGCATGGCTCGCTATTTGAACCGTGTAGACGAAATCTATCAGAGTCTTAATATCATTGAGCAACTCATCGACAATATCCCAGAGGGAGAATTCTACATCAAGCAGAAGCCTATTATCAAGCTTCCTGAGGGACAGTGGTATTTCTCTTGCGAGGGTGCACGTGGTGAGATTGGTGCTTTCATCGACAGCAAGGGCGACAAGAGTCCTTACCGTTTGAAGCTCCGCCCAATGGGATTGAGCCATGTTGCATGTATGGATGAAATGTTGAGAGGTTCTAAGATTGCCGACCTTATCACCGTTGGTGCAGCTCTCGACTTTGTGATTCCAGACATCGACCGATAAGCGATAATATTTTTTATAATCATTAATTTAAGAATTAAACAAATGTTTGATTTCAGTATAGTTTCTAATTGGATTGACTGCTTGTTGCGTCAGACCTTAGGGCTGGGCGACTTCTGGACTATCCTGATAGAGTGCGTGCTCGTAGGTGTTGGCATTCTCGTTGCCTACGCTCTTATCGCTATCGTGCTTATCTTCATGGAACGTAAGGTTTGCGCCTATTTCCAGTGCCGTATCGGTCCTGTTCGCGTAGGTCCTTGGGGTACACTCCAGGTGTTTGCCGATGTATTGAAGATGCTCATCAAGGAGATCTTTACCGTCGACAAGGCAGACAAGTTCCTTTATTTCTTGGCTCCATTCCTCGTGATTGCAGCTTCTGTCGGAACATTCTCATTCCTTCCTTGGAACAAGGGCATGCACGTGCTCGACTTCAATGTAGGTGTGTTCCTTCTTACTGCCATCAGCTCAATCGGTGTGCTTGGTATCTTCCTTGCGGGATGGGGTTCTAACAACAAGTATTCTGTTGTCTCTGCTATGCGTGGTGCTGTACAGATGATTTCTTACGAAATGTCATTGTGCCTCTGCCTCATCTGCGTTGTTATCATGACAGGTTCTATGCAGTTGAGCGAAATCGTAACAGCACAGACTGGTCCTTGGAAGTGGCTCATCATTCAGGGTCATGTTCCTGCCATCCTCGCTTTCTTGGCATTCCTCGTAGCTGGTAATGCTGAGGCTAACCGTGGTCCTTTCGACTTGGCTGAGGCTGAGAGTGAGCTTACCGCTGGTTATCATACCGAGTATTCAGGTATGGGCTTCGGTTTCTACTATTTGGCAGAATACCTCAATCTCTTTGTAATCTCTGGTATTGCAAGTGGCTTGTTCCTTGGTGGATGGGCTCCTTTGAATATCGGTATCGAGGCTTTCGACAACCTCATGAACCTTATCCCTGGTTTCATCTGGTTCTTCGGTAAGACCTTCTTCGTAGTATGGCTCCTCATGTGGGTACGCTGGACATTCCCACGTCTGCGCGTAGACCAGATCTTGAAGCTTGAGTGGAAGTATATCATGCCATTCATGCTCTTCGTATTGGTTCTCACATCTGTTTGTGTGGCTTTGGGCCTTACATTTTAATTATTAGCTATAATAAGACATAGTAATGGAAAATAAAGAATCATATTTCGGTGAAGTTGGTTCTGCTATCAAGACTCTTGCCGTTGGTTTGAAGACTACTCTTCGTGAGTACTTCACAGCAAAGAGCACTGAGCAGTACCCTGAAAACCGTAAGACAACTCTCCATGTTGCCCAGCGCCACCGCGGACGCCTTGTCTTCACTCGCAACGAAGACGAAAGCTACAAGTGTACTGCTTGTACTTTGTGCGAGAAGTCATGTCCTAATGGCTCTATCAAGATTTTGTCTCACATGGAGGAAGATCCAGAGACTGGACGTAAGAAGAAGAAACTCGACGACTATCAGTACGACCTTGGCGACTGCATGTTCTGCCAGTTGTGTGTCAACGCATGTAACTTTGGTGCCATTGAGTTCGTTAATGATTTCGAGAATGCTGTCTTCGATCGCAGTAAATTGGTTCTGCATCTCGACAAAGAGGTTTACAAGGGTGGTTCGCTTCCTAACCTCATCGAGGGTGGTGCGCCAATAACAATCGGTAAGTTTAACACTAAAACCAAGTAATAACAGATTATGGCAAATTTAGTAATGTTTTGCATCTTGGCTGTAATCATCCTTGGTTCAGCCGTGATGTGCGTATTGACAAAGAGCATCATGCGTGCAGCAACATTCCTGTTGTTCGTACTCTTTGGTGTGGCTGGCATATACTTCCTCCTCGACTATACCTTCTTGGGTGCTGCCCAGATTAGTGTATATGCAGGTGGTATCACAATGATGTATGTCTTTGCCATCCAGCTCGTTTCAAAGAATGCTTTGCAGGGTATCACTGAGCGTATCAATGGTTCTCGCATAGTATCAGGCTTGTTACTTTCAGTAGTAGGTTTGGCTACTGTAGCAGGCATCTTCTTGAAGAATGTATTTGTAGAAAAGTATGCAAGCGATGGTGAGGAAAAGATTGAGGCTATTGGTACTCAGCTTCTCTCATCAGGTGTAGACGGATATGTATTGCCTTTCGAGTTCATATCTCTCTTCTTGCTCGCTTGCATTATTGGTGGTATCATGATAGCTAGAAAAGGAGGTAACGAATGATTCCTGTAAGTTGTTTGTTGGTGCTTAGCGCACTGCTGTTCTTTATCGGTGTGTTTGGTTTCGTTACACGTCGCAATTTGGTTGCCATGCTCATCTCTGTTGAGTTGGTACTCAATGCAGCCGACCTTAACTTCGCCGTCTTCAACCGCTTCCTTTATCCAGGACAGCTCGATGGTTTCTTCTTCACCTTATTCTCTATAGGTGTAAGTGCAGCCGAGACCGCTGTTGCCATCGCCATTATCATCAACGTCTATCGTCACTTCCATAGCGATAAGGTAGACAGTATCCAAAACATGAAATTCTAATAGACAATGGATTACAGTTATGCATTTCTGATACTTCTTCTGCCTATGCTCTCATTCCTTATCTTGGGATTGGCAGGCATGAAGATGTCACATAAGGTGGCTGGTCTCATCGGTACTACATCGTTGGGTATTGTCACCATCCTGTCGTATATTACAGCATTCGGATATTTCACTGCCGACCGCTGTGCCGACGGGGCATTTGCTACCATCGTGCCTTACAACTTCACATGGATGAAGTTTGGCGCATTGCATTTCGACCTTGGCATCATGCTCGATCCTATTTCGGTAATGATGCTCATAGTGATTTCTACAGTCAGCTTGATGGTACACATATATTCTTTTGGATATATGCACGGTGAGAAGGGCTTCCAGCGCTACTATGCTTTCCTTTCTCTCTTCACCATGTCAATGCTCGGTTTGGTTCTCGCTACCAACATCTTCCAGATGTATCTCTTCTGGGAGCTCGTGGGTGTAAGCTCATACCTGCTCATTGGTTTCTACTATCCTTTGCATGCAGCTGTTGCAGCTTCTAAGAAGGCGTTTATCGTAACCCGCTTTGCCGACTTGTTCTTCCTCATTGGTATTCTCATCTTTGGTTACTACACAGAGTCGTTCAGCTTCTCGTTCGTAGACAACCTCCAGATGGCAGCAGGTACAGCTTCGTTCATCACAGTAGATGCTGCTAAGGCTGTTGCTGCAGGTGGCTTCATCATCCCTACCGCTTTGGTATTGATGTTCATTGGTGGTGCCGGTAAGAGTGCTATGTTCCCATTGCACATCTGGTTGCCAGATGCTATGGAAGGTCCTACTCCTGTCAGCGCCCTCATCCACGCTGCTACCATGGTTGTAGCTGGTGTGTTCCAGATTGCCCGCTTGTTCCCATTGTGGATTGAGTATGCTCCTGGTCAAATGAGCATTGTTGTGTATATTGGTGTCTTCACCGCTTTCTATGCAGCTGCAGTAGCTTGTGCTCAGAGCGATATCAAGCGTGTGTTGGCATTCTCTACAATCTCTCAGATTGCTTTCATGATGGTAGCACTCGGAGTTTGTATGCCTGGTCACGAGGCTGTTATCGACAACCACGGTTCACTTGGCTACATGGCTTCTATGTTCCATCTCTTCACACACGCCATGTTCAAGGCTTGTTTGTTCCTCGGTGCTGGTTGTATCATCCATGCCGTTCACTCTAACGAGATGTCTGCAATGGGTGGCTTGCGCAAGTATATGCCTATCACACATGCCACATTCCTCATCTCTTGTCTTGCCATCGCTGGTATCCCATTTTTCTCAGGCTTCAGCTCTAAGGATGAGATTATCACAGCTTGCTTCGCTTATAGCCCAGTAGTAGGATGGATTATGACAGGTGTTGCTGCTATGACAGCTTTCTATATGTTCCGTTTGTACTACGGTATCTTCTGGGGTACAGAGAACAAGGAACTTCATGCTGCACACACTCCTCATGAGGCTCCATTGACAATGACTATTCCTTTGATAGTACTCTGTGTTATCACCGTTGGTGTTGGTATCTACACCACACTTGGTGGATTCCTTGGATGGGGTGGTAGCTTCGGTAGCTTTGTTACCGCTACTGGTACCGACTACACAATCCACTTCGATACACAGGTGGCTCTCACCAGCACTATCATCGCTATCATCAGCATCTGCTTGGCTACCTATATATATAAAGGTGAAAAGCAGCCTATCGCCGACAAGCTTTATAGCCTGATGCCACGTTTGCATCGTGCTGCTTACAAGCGTTTCTATATGGACGAGGTTTATATGTTCATCACACATAAGTTCATCTTCCGTTGCTTGTCTACTCCTATCGCATGGTTCGACCGTCATTGTGTTGACGGCACATTCAACTTTATGGCTTGGGGTGCTAACGAGGCTGGTGAATCTCTACGTCCATGGCAGAGTGGCGATGTAAGATCGTATGCTGTTTGGTTCCTTACTGGCACTGTAGCCCTAACGTTAATACTACTTTGTTTGATTTAAAAGAATAGACAACAATGACATATCTAACATTATTTGTAGTAATTCCCGTACTGATGCTCTTCGGCCTTTGGTTGGCCAAGAACGATAATCAGGTGCGTGGCGTGATGGTGGCAGGTGCTACAGCTTTGCTTGGCTTGTCCATTTATCTCGTATTCGATTTCGTTGCCACAAGAGAGGTTATGCCTGCTGATCAGTATCCAATGATTCTTGGCGACACCATCCCTTGGTTCCAACCTTTCCATATCAACTTCGCTACTGGCGTTGATGGTATCTCTGTTGTAATGATATTGCTTTCTGGCATCATCGTCTTCACAGGTACTTTTGCTTCTTGGCAGATGCAGCCTATGAAGAAGGAATACTTCCTCTGGTTCGTACTCCTTTCTACTGGTGTGTTCGGATTCTTTATCTCTAAGGACTTGTTCACTATGTTCATGTTCTATGAGGTTGCTCTTATCCCAATGTACCTCTTGATTGGTGTATGGGGTAGTGGTGCTAAGGAATACTCGGCAATGAAGCTTACCTTGATGCTTATGGGAGGTTCTGCTTTGCTTATCATCGGTATCCTTGCAATCTATTTCTATAGCGGTGCTACCACTATGGATATCAATGAGATTGCCGCTATGCACAATATTCCTGTACAGGTTCAGAATGTGTTCTTCCCACTCATCTTCATCGGTTTCGGTGTTCTTGGTGCTTTGTTCCCATTCCATACATGGTCTCCTGATGGTCACGCAAGTGCGCCTACAGCAGTATCTATGCTCCACGCAGGTGTATTGATGAAGCTTGGTGGTTATGGTTGCTTCCGTATCGCTATGTATCTCATGCCAGATGCTCTCGATATGTGGGCTCCTGTATTCCTCATCCTTACTACTATCTCTGTAGTATATGGTGCTTTGTCTGCATGTGTACAGACCGACCTTAAGTACATCAATGCTTACTCTTCAGTTTCTCACTGTGGTATGGTATTGTTCGCACTCTTGATGTCTACCCAGACTGCTATCACTGGTGCGGTACTTCAGATGCTTTCTCACGGTTTGATGACTGCATTGTTCTTCGCCGTTATCGGTATGATCTATCATCGTGCAGGTACTCGCGACGTTCGCTACCTCGGTGGTTTGATGCAGATTATCCCATTCCTCTCTGTAGGTTATGTTATCGCAGGTCTTGCTAACCTTGGTTTGCCAGGCTTCTCTGGTTTCGTTGCCGAGATGAACATCTTCGTAGGTTCATTCGAGAATGGTGATACCTTCCGACGTACTTGCACCATCATTGCTTGTACTTCAATCGTTATCACAGCTGTCTACATTCTCCGTGTAGTTGGTAAGATATTGTTCGAGAAGGTTGCTAATCCTAAGTTCCTCGAACTTCACGATGCTACATGGGATGAGCGTGTTGCTGTAATCGGACTTATCGCTTGCGTTGCTGGTCTTGGTCTTGCTCCAATGTGGGCACAGAACATCATCACCGATGCAGTAGGTCCTATCATCAAGCATATAGGTCTTTATTCAACTTACGTATCACTTTAACGCTATAACATTATAGAAATCATGCAAATAGATTACAGTCAATTTTTGAATATGATACCAGAAGTTAGCCTTGTGCTTCTTATGGTAATAGTGTTTGTGGCTGACTTCATAACAGCAAACAAGCGTTATCGTGGTTGGTTGAACACACTTGTCTGCGCTTTGCTGCTTGCTCATGTAGCATTCACCATCAGCGTAGGTGTTAGCGACTCAGCGTTCGGAGGTATGTATCATACCACTCCTTCTATCAGCGTTATCAAGTCTATCCTTGCTTTCGGTACACTTATCGTTTGCCTTCAGGCTAAGGAATGGCTCAACGATGAAAACCGTAGTAAGTTCCAGGGCGAGTTCTATCTCTTGGTTCTTTCTACATTGCTTGGTATGAATGTGATGGTTAGTGCCAACCACTTCCTCCTCTTCTTCCTTGGTTTGGAAATGGCAAGTGTGCCTATGGCATGCCTCGTTGCTTTCGACAAGTGGAAGAATGAATGTGCAGAGGCTGGTGCAAAGTTCATCCTCACAGCTACTTTCTCTAGCGGTGTAATGATCTATGGTTTGAGTATGCTCTATGGTGCTCTCGGTAACCTCTATTTCGATAATGTTGCCAACAACATCACAGCAACTCCTCTCACCATCGCAGGTTTGGTATTCTTCTTTAGCGGTTTGGCTTTCAAGCTTTCGCTTGTTCCATTCCACTTCTGGACTGCCGATACATATCAGGGCGCTCCTTCTGTTGTTGCTGGTTACCTCAGTGTTATCTCTAAGGGTGCAGCTGCTTTTGCTGCTCTTACTATTCTCACAAAGGTTTTTGCCAACATCATCACATTCTGGCATCCAATGCTCTGCATCATCATCGTGTTGTCTATCACAGTAGCCAACCTCTTTGCCATCCGTCAGGAGAACATCAAGCGCTTCATGGCTTTCAGTTCTATCTCACAGGCTGGATACATCATGTTGGCTCTGCTCTCACCATCTGCTTATGCTACCACAGCTTTGTCTTACTATGTACTCATCTACATCGTAGCCAACCTCGCTGTATTTGGTATCATCGCAGTTATCGAGAACCACGATGCTAAGGCAGTTAACATCAGCGATTACGACGGACTCTACAAGACAAATCCTCATTTGTCATTCCTTATGACATTGGCTTTGTTCTCACTTGGTGGTATTCCTCCATTTGCTGGTATGTTCTCGAAGTTCTTCATCTTTATGGCATCCCTCAACGATTATACCATCGACACCACAATGGGTATCGTTACCTATGTTGTAGTGTTCATCGCTTTGGTAAACACCGTGATAAGCCTCTACTACTATCTTCTCATTGTTAAGGCTATGTATATCAAGCCAAGTGAGAGGCCTATTGCTAAGTTCGTTTCTAAGCCAGAGACTAAGTTGGCTCTTGCTTTGTGTACACTTGGCGTAGTATTGTTTGGTATTGTAAGTGGTGTATACACTTGGATTTATGCAGCAGCTTTGTACTAATAAGCTGATTGAATGAATAACAAAATAATAAGGGTTCACATCGTCCAAGATGTGAACCCTTATTGTTTTTTATTAGTCCTTTATAATTATTTTACCATTACCTTTTTACCATTATGTATATATAGTCCATGTGATAATGGTTGCGTGGTTTTTATTCCTTGCAAAGTATACCAAGCATTGTTGCCATATATATCGTTTACTGTTGTTTCGATACCGTCTGCCGATTGCTTTCTATGAGCAAATATCCAATCCAAACGTTCTGTGCTATAGCTTTGTATACATGTAGTTTCGTGTGTCCAACCTTCTACGGTCTCATACTTGGTTTCGTCGCCAAGTTGTTGTAGCTGGCTAATGAAGTCTTCTGCTATTGCTCTTACTTCCCCATTCATAATCTTGTCGTCCAATCCCATCACATTGTATACAGGAGTGGTAGCTACATTTTCAGCGCTCATACCCTTTGGGTTTGCAGCACATGGCATTCCTGCCGCAAAATAGTTTGGATATGTAGACAACAGCTTCCAAGTTCCTGTGCCACCCATCGAACCTCCAAAGATATATATCATGTTTAAGTCCACATTTTCTGTTTGGGCTGTGAAATCTAGTAAAGCTTTCACATTCTTTGCCATGCCTCCCCAGCCCTTATTGCGGTCAGGACATTGAGGCACCACAAATACTGCCGATTTCTGATGGCTTACCAGATAGTTGGCTATAGAGTCTATGCCTGGTTCTTTCATCTGGGTGATGTTGTCTGTACCACAGCTTGAACCGCCATGCAGGTAGATTACTAATGACTTACTACCAGTAGTGTTGCCATCTATATTAGCTTGGCGATAACCTAATGTTGTTCCAGCGAAGTCGCGCTGCAACCCCACAAATGTAAGTCCATCTTCATTTGCCTCTTGTGCAAATGATGTGATGGCAAATGTAGTCAATATAAGTAATAATGCTTTTCTCATATGAGTTTTTGATTTGTTTTATCATAGGTTGTTAGGAAACTAAGAAACCACTAATATTTATACCTTAATCCAAATTATTAATTCCTATGTTAATAAAAATTTTACGCTTATCATCGTTTCACAACGATACAAACTGTCCTTTCTATCGTTTCGCAACGAAATAAAACTAACTATGAATTTTCTCGTTTCGCAACGAAAAAAAACAAAACTATGATTTCTCCCGTTTCCCAACTTCCTATAAAATACTAATCTACTATGTGTTGTTATCTTTTTCTCTGTCGAAGGTTAGATGATTTATGAAGTTTTCTTTCACGTAGTCGCTTTTGAATTCCATTTTCTACTTTATAGAACTTCTGTAGCTGGTTTGCTGAAAGTACTTTGGCAAACTTATCGGTATAGTTCATACGTATTTCTTGAGCTCTTTGCTGTCGAGCCATACGATGTTTCACCAAAGCCGCTGCCTCTTCTGAAGTTTTTGGAGATCCTTTCACGTTTTCTTCAGTTCCCCATGCAGCAATCATATCTTTGTTGTATTGCATGTAGATGGGGCGAAATTCTGTTAACTGTTGATCAGTCAAGTGTAGCCGATATGCTATTTCTGCTACTTTTGCATTAAACAAACGTTCGTTAAACGTGCCATGCTTCTGTGCCATTCCGCTTATTGCCATTAGGCAAAAAAGAATAGATAATACTACTTGTTTCATAGTTTTTATTATTTAGTTGTTGACAATATTAGTTATAATATTCAGGAATATCATCGATATCATAGCATTCGATATTTTGTGCTTCGTTGTCGGAGATATTTGCCAAAAAGTTGTCTAGAGGACTCTTACTTACGCTTACTGTCTGTTGTGACACGGTTTCTGTCTCAGGCATCAAGTCGTTCCAGCAAAGTGTTAGCACAAAGAGTACTGAGGCTGCTATGCCTACCAATGTTTTAACGCTCGTTTTTGCGTAGTATTCCCTTTGGCTCTCATGCTTGCTTTCCATTATAGCCATTTCTGTTTTTTCGGCAATAAGGTCGCTTACATATTGTTCCGTTTCAGGGAACGGCATTTTCTTTTTATCAGTCTTCATTGTGTTTTCTCCTTTATATATTGTTTTATATGATCTGAAGCATAGTGATAGTTGGTTTTTAGTGTGCCAACTTTCTTACCCGTTACAGTTGCTATCTGTTCATAGTCCATGTCGTCGTAGTAGCGCATGTTGAACACCAACCGCTGAGTGGTAGGTAGAGTGAGAATTGCTTCTTGCAGCAATCTCTCAGAAGAATCTCCTATGTCGCATTCTGCTTTCAGCGTGTCTATAAGTGTATTGCTTAGAGAGTCGATACTTTGAAAAATACTCGTCTTTCTTCTTAGCATCTGTAGAGCTTCTCTTGTTGCTATTCGGTACATCCATGCTGGTAACTGTGCTGCATCGCCATGGAAATCGGAGATATTAGAGAATATCTTGATAAGAGTTTCCTGTACAACATCTTCTGCATCTTCTCTTCCAACTACGATGCGTCTGATGTGCCAATATATCTTATTGCCATATTTCTGCATCAATAGTCTGAAGCCTTGCTCCTTTTGCTGTTCGTTAAACAGCATTCGGAGCAGTTGTTGATTATCGAGGATGTTTATTTCCATTATTCTTTTTTACTTTTTACCTTTTTACTTTACTACCTTTATGACAATATATTGTATTCCTTTCTTTCCCATAGGTACTATGTCGTACAACACATTGTCTGCCAACCAATATCTATGTTTGCCTATATAGTGATACCTACCTCCTCTTGGACGAGTGAGGAATACTGTGCCTCTTGTAGGTCTAAATGTTCTGTAAACATGATTGCGATGTGTATAGTGTGGACGACGACTTACACTATGTTTACCTTTTGCCATTGATGGTGTGATGGAACCTATTAGCAACATCATGCACACGATGATGCTCTTCAACAATCCTGTTCCAATCAATCTTGTGATGTTCTTGGTTTTCATATTCTTCATTGTTTTTAATTGTGAATACTCTTGTTGTTGAAAGCTTTCATTTATATAGATGCAAAAATATGAAATAAGTTAAAAGTAAAAGTGAGTTTTTTTGTTTTTATCTTATATTTATATGATGAAAGGTTGCTATAGGTGGCATTATGAATGATAATTACCGATAAATGAATGATTTTCCTATATTTGATAGTTTTATTGTATTGTTTACTACTACTATGCGTTGGCTACAGGTAGCGAGGAGTATATGGACAAGGCAAAGGAAGTGGTTCGCAGCAATCTATGCAATGTCTTCGAAGATGGCACCGGCAGTTGTGCCTTTGTCTATCCAAAGCGCATCAATGGCGAGCAAGCTCATTTCGCAGATGCTTTTGCCAACGACCAAGACTGGGCTCTTGCATTCTATCTGATGATAAACGAATAAATTTCTAGTTAAAAACCATGGAGCACGATGCTGTATATTCTATTCTGCATCGTGCTTTATCGTATTATTCTATTAGTATTGTGCTTCATAAAAAATATGCTGAAAAAATAATATTTCTTCAATAATTCAAATAAAAGGTTTATATTTGCAGGGAGTAATTTAATAATGGTATGACTACAGACAAAGATTTAGCGGAAATGTTCAGAGCATCACAGAATGTTGATGTGCTGCATTTGTCAGACAACGAGATATTGCAAGGCTTCAAGGATGCTAACTCAAAGATAGTGAGGGAGTATTTCTATGGCTATTGCCGCATAGCTTATTGCATCTACGATAAGCGATATGGATTGCGCACAAAGCCTGGCATGGACTTCTTTACTTTGGCTCATGAATATTTTCTATATCTCATAGAGCATGATTTCAAACCGTTAGAAGATCGTAAATCTTCGATGTCGCTCAAAACATGGATGGTCAACGGATTCCGTTATTTGTTGCTCGATAGACTGAAGGGTGTTGAAAAAGAGCATCTCTTCGATAGTTTCGAGGCTCATCAAGAGAAACCATCATCGCACATTGATGTTGCTAATGATGAATTTAAGCATGAGTTTATTAGTACTATCAACGAGATTTGCCATGAATACTATGGGCGCGATAATAGGAATTCCATTATCCTGAGGATGCTTTTTATTGAAGGCTTCAAGAGTAAAGAAGTTGCTGAGCAAATGGGTATGACTCCTTCTGCTATAACTCAGCGTTACAACAGGATGATGCACGATGTGGTAATACCATATTTCAAGCGATATTTCGTGGCTTCAGAATACGAATCTTCTGTATATGCTACTATGGATGCTAAGAATTGCATGCCTTGTATGGCAAGGATGTCTCTCGATGCCGATTTCGCAGAACCATCAGAGTATTATAATATGGATAATATGAAACAAGGAAGAATCACCCCAGAGTGGATAGACACTCTTAAGGATAATGAAGTATTTGTTTTTGGTAGCAATCTTGCAGGTATGCACGGAGGCGGTGCTGCTCGTGTAGCTCATTTGCGTTTTGGTGCAGTATTGGGCAAAGGTGTTGGTTTACAAGGGCAGAGCTATGCCATTCCAACCATGCAGGGTGGGGTAGAAACCATCCGACCTTATGTCAACGACTTTATATCCTTTGCCAAAGCTAATCCGGAAAAGCATTTCTTGGTTACTCCAATAGGATGTGGCATTGCAGGCTTCGAGCCTGAAGATATTGCTCCATTATTTGAATCGGCAAAGACCATTATTAACATCAGCCTTCCAGAAAGCTTTTGGGAGGTGATAGAATAAAAAACAACATTGGCGATATGGTAGTTCATCGTATCGCCAATGTTGTTTTTGTTATGTAAGAATCCGTTGATGATGTTTTCTGCTATAGTTTCATATAAACCAAGGTTTCTTGTTATTTCTTTTTCGTAAATAGAAGCTTGCCTGGCAACTTCTGCCATTTGCGGTTTCGTGCTATCTTCATTGTGCTACCGTCATCTTGAGTAAGCTGCAAGGTGCTATCGTTAACAAACGTAAGCGTTGCAGTAAGGTCTTCGCTACCATAGTCGTTGATGATACTCAGGGTTGCTGCGCCACTCTTGTTGAGTTTAGAACCTGTGATGAGCCATTTACGTGAATCCTTGTAGTCGCCAACAAATCCATCTACTTCGCCAAAAATCTCTTGCTGTGGCACAATGAGATTCTTGTCGTAAAGGTTTATCTTCAAGTATATGTTGTATTCTTTGTTGTCAAACGTTCCCTTAAAGGGTTGTTGCGTCTGTGCGTGGCTTGCAAACTGGGCGCAAGCCAATAATGCTGTTATTATTGCAGTTCTCATATTCGATAGTATATAATCAATGATTCTATGCTGCAAATGTAAATATAATAATCTATTCACCCAACATTTTTTATAAGATTTGATATTTCGCGATGCTATTTAACTAATATCCACAATCTAATAATGGCTATAAATGGCATGAAATTAGGCTGCAATTGATAGTATTTACTCCATACAAATAATAGTGTTGTTTACCCAAGTTTATTGCGTCTTTCGACTAACCTAGGTTAGTAGGTCTGAGAAGTTAACTTACTTTGCAAAGTAACTTAACTTCGTTTACCGACTAACCTAGGTTAGTCGAAGAGTGAACTTAGCTTACTAAATTTAGTGATGCTTTTACGATGATATTTCCTATCAGAATACTTCGTATGATATATTCTCTTCTTTCCATTTGTCTTTAGGCTGCTGCGCTTCTTTAGGGTAGCCAATGACTATTGTTGAGAATGGAATGATGGAACTTGGAAGATTGAGAAGCTGGGATATTGCTTCACAACGATTTTGAGCAGGGTAGGTGCCTGTCCATACTGCTCCTAATCCCATGGCGTGGGCTGCTAATAGGATGTTTTGTGTGGCTGCAGATGCATCTTGCACCCAGAATTCGCGAACAAGGTCGTTGCCTTCGTTGCGCATGTCGCCACAAACAACTATCGCTAAAGGCGCTTCTTTAGCCATTCTGGCGTTAGGTGTGATTTCTGCTATTTTCTGTAATGTTGCTTTGTTTTTCACAACAATGAAATGCCATGGCTGTACATTGACAGCTGATGGAGCAGCCATGCCTGCTCGTAGAAGTTTCTCGATTTTGCAGTCTTCTACAGGTTTGTCCTGGTATGAGCGAACGGAAGTTCGGGTGATGATGTTGCGATAAACTACATCTGAATCGTTATTGCTCTGTGTCATAATTGGTGTTGCTATCTACAAAAATCCCCCGATAAGGGATATGGAATAATCCATAAGCCTTGTCGGGAGACGACTGTTGAAAATATAATAATGTGTTTTAGTATGCGAACAAAGGATAATCCTTCATGGTCTCGTTGACCTTAGCACGTACGTTGGCAATAACCTTCTCGTCTTCTGGAGCATTCAATACTTCCTCGATGAGTTCAGCTATCAATACCATCATATCTTCCTTGGCACCACGTGTGGTCATGGCTGCTGTTCCGAGACGGATACCGCTGGTCTGGAATGCGCTACGAGAATCGAATGGTACCATGTTCTTGTTAACTGTGATGTCGGCAGCTACAAGGGCATTCTCTGCAACCTTACCTGTGAGGTCTGGATATTTGCTTCTGAGGTCTACTAGCATAGAGTGGTTGTCGGTACCGCCACTAACGATAGAGAAACCGCGGTCTATCAAGTTCTGTGCCAATACGGCTGCATTCTTCTTAACCTGTGTAGCATATTCCTTCCATGATGGGAGGAGGTTTTCACCAAAGCCTACTGCCTTAGCTGCGATGACATGCTCCAATGGACCACCCTGTGTGCCTGGGAATACTGCTGAGTTCAACAACATGCTCATCATCTTTGGTTCGCCCTTCTTTGTGGTAAGACCCCAAGGGTTCTCGAAGTCTTTGCCCATAAGGATGATACCGCCACGAGGACCACGGAGAGTCTTATGGGTAGTAGAAGTTACGATGTGTGCATATTTCACAGGGTTGTCGAGCAAGCCTGCTGCGATAAGACCTGCTGGGTGAGCCATGTCTATCATGAGCAATGCTCCTACCTCGTCGGCAATCTGACGCATTCTCTTATAGTCCCACTCGCGGCTATATGCTGAACCACCACCAATGATGAGCTTTGGCTTGTGTTCCAATGCTAGGCGCTCCATCTCGTCGTAGTCTACACGACCTGTCTCTTTGTTGAGGTTGTAGCCAACAGGCTTGTAGAGAATACCTGATGTGTTGACAAGGCTACCATGAGAGAGGTGGCCACCGTGATCAAGATTCAATCCCATGAAGGTGTCGCCTGGTTTGAGTACTGCGAGCAATACTGCTGCGTTGGCCTGGGCTCCTGAGTGTGGCTGTACGTTGGCAAATTCAGCACCAAATAGTTTCTTTACTCTTTCGCGAGCAAGGTCTTCTACTTGGTCTACTACTTGGCAACCACCATAATAACGTTTGCCAGGAAGGCCTTCAGCATATTTGTTGGTCAAATAGCTGCCCATAGCTTGCATCACTTCATCACTAACAAAGTTTTCTGAAGCAATAAGCTCCATACCTTTGAGCTGTCGCTGATGTTCTCTTTCGATAAGATCGAAAATCTCTTGGTCTCTTTTCATTGTTGCGGTTGTTTTTTTATTAAGTGCGGTTAATTGTTGTATTTAACTTCTTTGTCCGCTCTTGATGAGTGGGCTGGGGTGGGAATGCGGATGCAAAGGTAATAGAAATCTATGGATTGACAAAATAAAAGCGATAATTTGTCACCTGAATAGTCTGTATTCTTTGCAAAGTGTTAGCAAAATCTGTTGTGTAGGTTGGTCTGTGTTAGCAGAGTTCTACCTTTGTGATGTCTTGCTCCTTATCGCAGTAGTGGCATTTCACGATACCTTTTTCTTTGTCTACGAAGTTGAAGATTGTAGACATAGGCTCGTTATTGGTGATGCATTTTGGATTGTTGCACTTCACGATGCCTTTGAGCTCGTTAGGGGTTTCAACCATCTTTTTCTCTACTACTTCGTAGTCTTGAATGATGTTTAGCACAACATTTGGGGCTACTACCGACAGACGGCTGATTTCTTCTTTGGTAAAGAATTTGTCGCTAACCTTGATGATACCTTTGTTCTTCACCTTCTTAGAAGCAAAGTTGTTGCCTATGGTGACAGGTGTTTCCAATTTCTCTAATCCTAAGAGTGTTGCCACCTGATATGTTTTGTCGGCTGGTATATGGTCGATAACGGTGCCGTTCTTAATGGCGGCAACCAAACGTTCTTTCTTGCTCATATTATTATAAAAACGTGTTAGAAAGGTTTATTCTATAATGGTTTTATCGTTCTTGATGTCTTCGAGGCTTATGCCAAGGCAACGGCAGAAGATGGCCTCGCGAGCATAGAGTCCGTTTTGGGCTTGCTGGATGTAGTAGGCATGTGGATTGTCGTCAACATCATAGGCAATCTCATTTACTCGTGGCAGCGGATGGAGAATCTTCATATTCTCTTTCACGTTGTCGAGCATATCATTCTTCAGAATATATACATTCTTCACACGTTCATATTCCATAAGGTCGCTGAAACGCTCCTTCTGTACGCGCGTCATATATATAATGTCGGCGTCGGCAATGACTTTCTCATTGAAAGCGGTGTGCTCCTGGAAGTTGATGTTGTGTTCCTTGCAATAGAGCTTATATTCGTTAGGCATTGCAAGCTCCTTTGGTGCCACGAAATGGAATGTAGGATTGAAGTGGCGCATTGCCGTAATCAGAGAGTGAACGGTTCTACCATATTTAAGGTCGCCAACAAGATAGATGTTGAGATTGTCGAGTGTGCCTTGGGTCTTGTAGATAGAGTAGAGGTCCAAGAGACATTGTGATGGATGCTCGTGGGCTCCATCGCCTGCATTAACAATAGGTATTGGCGCTACTTCGCTTGCATATTGTGCTGCTCCTTCTATATAGTGGCGCATCGCTATAACGTCAGCATAATTGCTCACCATAAGGATTGTATCCTTGAGGGTTTCGCCCTTTGTGGTGCTCGAAGTCTTGGCATCAGAGAAACCGATGACTCTTGCGCCAAGGCGGTTGGCGGCTGTTTGGAAACTTAACTGAGTACGGGTAGAAGGCTCAAAAAACAAAGTAGCTACTACCTTACCCTTTAATAACTCTCTGTTTGGATGCTTTTCAAACTCTTGCGCCATTTCAATGAGATGCATGATTTCTTCTCTTGAAAGGTCGGCAATAGTCACGAAATTATGTTTTTCCATATTGTGTATTGGTTGATTGACTTAAAATCGGTGCTAAGTTACATATTATTTTCCAAAGTATAGGTCTTTTCAAATAAAAAGTTGTATTTTTGCCCATAAATTAAATGGTGATGATGATTATTTGTCAAAACCTAATAACAAAGAAATAACCATAAAACGAATTTATGAGAAAGAAATTTATTCTCTTCCTTTGGATAGCATTGGCAACTTCGGTGGTGGCTGTTGGTGTTGTCTTTTGCTTGATATGGAACGGAGTAATAGGCTATATGCCAGATATGAAAGATCTTCAAAATCCTATTAGCAGGTTTGCTACGCAGATTTATTCTTCTGATGGCAAGGTGCTGGGAACTTGGAATATTAACAAATCAAACAGAATTCCTGTTGCTTACTCTAATCTTTCCCCACATCTCGTTCATGCACTTGTTGCTACTGAGGATGCTCGTTTCTATGAGCATTCTGGTATCGATTTCTATGCTGTGGGACGTGCCGTGGTGAAGAGAGGGCTTTTAGGTCAGACAAGTGCTGGCGGTGGTAGTACTATCACGCAGCAGTTGGCTAAGCAGTTGTATTCGCATCCTGTGAAGTCAACAGCCGAACGCTTGTTCCAAAAACCTATAGAGTGGGTTATAGCAATAAAGCTTGAGCGATATTTCACTAAAGAGGAGATTATAGCTCTGTATCTTAACTATTTCGACTTCTTGCATGGAGCTGTTGGTATAAAAACAGCAGCTCAAACATATTTTAATAAGGAGCCTAAGGATTTGACGATTCTTGAGTCGGCAACGCTTATTGGCTTGTGTAAGAATCCTTCGTTGTTTAATCCAGTAAGATACCCTGAACGTTGTAAGGATAGACGAAATGTCGTGCTTGCACAGATGGAGAAGGCGGGATATCTTACTTCTGGTGAATGCGAGAAATTGCAGGGCGATTCGTTGAAGTTGGATTTCCATCGTACCGATCATAAGGATGGTTCTGCTGTTTATTTCAGAGAATTCTTGCGCCAATATCTTATGGCTAAGCGTCCAGAGAAAGAAGATTATCCTGAGTGGAATAAACGTCAGTATGTACTAGATTCAATCTCTTGGGTATCAGACCCTTTGTATGGTTGGTGTAATAAGAACTTTAAGAAGAATGGACAGCCATATAATATATATACTGATGGTTTGAAAGTATATACAACTGTAGATTCACGTATGCAGAAGTATGCTGAAGAGGCTGTCTATGGTCATGTGGTGAAATTCCTTCAGCCTGCTTTCGATAAGGAAAATAAGCGTAAGCCAAATGCTCCATTTACAGGGCAGCTAACAAAGCAGCAGGTGACGCAGATTATGAAGCGCTCTATGGTGCAGAGCGATAGATATAGGGGTATGAAGGCGGCTGGTTGCGATGATGCTGAAATATTTGCTTCATTCAAAAAGCCTACGGAAATGACAATCTTCACTTATCATGGTGACATAGATACCATCATGACTCCTTATGATTCTATCAGATATTATAAGTCGTTCCTCAGAACAGGATTCATGAGCATGGAGCCACAAACCGGATATGTGAAGGCATATGTTGGTGGTATCAACTTCTCGCATTTCCAATACGATATGGCTATGGGAGGTAGACGCCAAGTTGGTTCTACTATAAAACCATTCCTATATTCTTTGGCTATGGAAAATGGATTCTCTCCATGCGATTTGGCTCCTAATGTGCAGACTACTTATATGGTGGCAGGACAACCTTGGACTCCAAGAAATAGTAGTCGTAAGAGATATGGCGAAATGGTTACGCTGAAGTGGGGTCTTGCTAATTCTAATAACTGGATATCTGCTTATCTCATGAGTAAGCTCAATCCTAACCAGTTTGTGGAATTGCTTCATGGTTTTGGAATCAATAATCCGGAGATTCATCCTTCTATGGCTTTGTGTCTCGGACCTTGCGAGGTGTCGGTAGCTGAAATGGTGAGTGCATATACTGCATTTGCAAATAACGGTATTCGTTGTGCTCCGCTATTCGTTACTCGTATCGAAGATAATGAGGGTAATGTTATTGCTAAGTTCCAACCTAGAATGAATGAGGTTATCAGTCCTGAAAGTGCATACAAGATGCTTGTTGAACTGATGGCGGTTATTGACGAGGGTACTGGTAGAAGAGTAAGATTCAAATATAATCTTCAGGGACAAATCGGTGGTAAGACTGGTACTACCAACCGCAACTCTGATGCATGGTTTATAGGCTTTACTCCTCAGCTCGTTAGCGGATGCTGGGTTGGTGGAGAAGATCGTGATATCCATTTCGACTCTATGAACATGGGACAGGGTGCCACGATGGCTCTTCCTATCTGGGCGTATTATATGACGAAGGTGTATAGGGATTCTTCTCTTGGATATTCTCCTTCCGATTTTAATATCCCAGATGACTTTAATGCTTGTCAAAAAGAGGATCCTTCTGATGGAAATGAAGAAATAGAAGATGTTTTTGAATAAATAAGGAATATGTTAAACCCAAATCGGTATTTTTACTGATTTGGGTTTAATGTTTTATATAGTTTTTCTAAAAAGTATGTATAGAAGATGTCGTTTTATAGGTCTCTTTAAATATAAACATAATGTACGTATATGTATATATATAATAATGTGTACGTCGTTTTGCTTGTTTACGAAAGTTAAACAATATACTTTTTGATATAAAAAAGCTAGGAAAGTTTTGGTGGTTTCGAAAATAGTTGTACCTTTGCAAACGCTTTCACCTCCTAACAACTACGATGTTAAGAGTTAGTTGAGTGTGTGGTGTAGGCAAAATAAGATAGAGATCTTTGAAAGGTTTACATAGACAGAGAAGTAGTACAAGAGCAAACTTCTACATTATTATATAGTGTAGATGGTTTGGGTAGAACAACCGTTCAATTCTTGGAAAAGAATATTTTCGGTAGCGTCCTGAAAACAGACAACAAACGGATAGAGTAATCTATCAAAAGATATTTTACAATGGAGAGTTTGATCCTGGCTCAGGATGAACGCTAGCTACAGGCTTAACACATGCAAGTCGCGGGGCAGCATGTCGGTTGCTTGCAACCGATGATGGCGACCGGCGCACGGGTGAGTAACGCGTATCCAACCTGCCCTTCACCACGGAATAATCCAGTGAAAACTGGTCTAATACCGTATGAGGTCATACGATGGCATCAGAATATGACGAAAGGTTTTGCGGTGAAGGATGGGGATGCGTCTGATTAGCTTGTTGGTGAGGTAACGGCTCACCAAGGCGACGATCAGTAGGGGTTCTGAGAGGAAGGTCCCCCACATTGGAACT
>OQVQ01000111.1_pt1 | contig 38334 bp, 27 predicted proteins | sample 1691491 | NCBI WGS metagenome assembly OQVQ01 (sample SAMN03418252, study PRJEB22391) | human gut metagenome | biome: human-gut; feature: organic feature; material: feces | host: Homo sapiens | place: Tanzania | collected 2013-01
AATCATGATAACCTATTTATTATTCGATGTAATTGCTTTATGAATACACTATCAAACTTTGGCTTTTTCCTCATGAATGCACCGCCCTCGATTGATTTTCTCTTTGGTGAAGAGATGCTAAAGATAGGCTTTTGTATTGGCAAAGCATAGTTACCGCATTGCAATAGCATTGGATTAAACCCATGAAAGCCAAAATATTATCCACCTAAAATGGCGTAATAACATAATAATCTCTGCGATGCCTTACTCTACTTTGGCTGGAGGAGGACCTTCCCTACGAATATCTTGCAATGAAGGAGGTCCCTGTTGTACCAGTCTTTCCGCATCAATAGAGTCCTTACGAGCATTCATCAGCGAATCTTTATTACCCTTATCATCATCCTTTTCCTCCGCTTTCTTTTCCTCATGTGCAATAACTATTCTGACATTAGAAATAGAAGCAAGGCGTACAGTGGATGAAGGAACATCATTAAGGTTGCTGGAAACGATGAAATAACCACTTACTTTCTTGATTCCAAGATGCTTATCATCCTGTATAGAGAAAGAAGTAGTGCCCTGCTGTGTGGCATGACGCGTTTCAGAAGCAACGCTATCATTCTGGAAAGTCACAGCCATTACAGCCACGACGTCACGCATTCCGTCCTGATAAACGAACTGAGTAGAGAACTGCATTGTCAGTCTGTCACCCTTTCTGATAGTGGAATCAGCAGGAATAGAATAACTCTTAATGTTGTAAGGCTCATTAGGAACAAGGATAAAGTTACGCTCCATATTCCAGATATTAGCGGTATCAGCCGAGAAGCCTTCGCCATTGAGCGCCACTTCACCACCAAGACTTACTATTTCATCACGCATTCGCTCTGCAACATTATTGTAAATCTCATGCAATTCGTCAGCATGACGACAATAATAAGTGAATGAAGAGTCCCATTCAGCTTGCGTTATTTCATATTTCTTGAGCACAGCAGCACGATATTCGGTTTCCTTCATCGCCCTTTTATCATAGTCTCCTTTGTCAGCCATCCCCTGTGCGAGGTGCATATCATAGATTATGTCTTCCATCTTTCCACGAGATAGAATCTCCTGGGAGTCGGAAGAACAAGAACAAAGAATGATTCCTAATAAGAAAATATAAAATAACTGTTTCACAATCAACGCTATTACATTAGACAAACAAAATGCTATATATCAGTAATAGTCAAGCTATTATCTGATAGTTACAATCTTTTTTACTCCTTATACCGCAGCTTTAATTCGCTGAAAGGTGCTTTAATTCCTTACGACAGAAAAGCAACAGCGCCACGACACTGACGCTTATACTTGCATCAGCGAAGTTAAACACAGGACTAAAGAATATGAACTGCTCTCCACCACAGAAAGGGAACCAGTCAGGATAGTGACTTACGATGAGCGGGAAATAGAACATATCCACCACTCTACCTTCGAGGAACGGAGCATAACCCGTGCCGAAAGGAACGAAATAAGACACCCATTCCGGTGAAGCATTGGAGAAAATAAGCCCATAGAACATACAGTCAATGAGGTTTCCCGCCGCTCCAGCCAGCAGCATAGACAGCAATACGATGTAAATCACTCTTGCCCCACGGAGTATTTGCCGTGCAATATACCACCCAATCACAAATATTGCGACGAAGCGGAATAGTGACAGCATTATCTTAGGCATGATAGACATACCCCAAGCCATACCATTGTTTTCTATATATAAAATGTAGAACCAATCAGTTATGCGGATACTCTCATGCAATGTCATAGAAGTCTTGACCTCAATCTTAATGATTTGGTCAATGACTATTATGGCAAGGGCCACAATAATAGCTATTGCAGCCTGCCATTTCTTATTATTTGTCATTCTTATCTTTATTTTTTTCTTGCGTTCTTTGACTCAACGCTGAGAGTAGCATGAGGAACAATGCGCAGACGTTCCTTAGGTATAAGTTCGCCAGTCAAGCGATCCACACCGTAAGTCTTATTCTGAATGCGCAGCAGTGCAGCCTCCAGTCCTCTAATAAACTTCTCCTGCCTTGCGGCAAACATCATAGTTTCCTCCTTAGTCTGGGTGATACTACCCTCTTCGAGAATCTTATATGTAGGCGAAGTGTCAGCCACGTCGTTGCCATCATCATTACGCAGGATGCTCATCAACTGCTTATAATTTTCACGGGCAACAGCCAATTTCTCTTCTATAATAACTCGGAACTCCTCGAGATCCTCATCACTGTACCTCTTTTTAATTTCAGCCATAATATAATAGATTAAAATGTTATTAGTTATATATGTCAAATAATGATGTAGAAACCATGTGATTATCACATCATTAGTATGTTTCGTATATCAGTATGCTTAGGAAAAGCAGATACATCAACGACTGTCAATCGAGCAAATCATAGGAGACGTGCCTCCAATCTTTGAACAAGAGAAGAGAAGAATGGTAGAAAACCTGTAAGTGCCAACCGTATCTCACGTCGATGAGACACGGCTGGCACAAAGTTATCTTTATGCCTTAGTCACAATGATTTTGGCATTAAAGTCACCAAATTCAGCCTCTACGCCTTCAGAAGCGTCACCCATAGCGATGCTATTAGCAAGCACCTGCGCAGCAATATGGTCACCAAAGACCTTAACAGCCGCAGCAAGCTGCTCATTATCTTCAAGTATTACATTGATGCGGTCAGTGATTTCAAATCCACTATCCTTACGCATAGCCTGTATTCTCTTGATAATCAGACGTGCGATGCCTTCATTCTTAAGTTCAGGAGTAATCTCAATATCGAGAGCGACCGTGATTTTGCCATCCTGAGCGATGGTCCATCCAGGGATGTCCTCAGAGATAATCTCCACATCAGCGACCTCAATATCAGCATTCTGTCCCTCTACGAGGAGAGAAATCTTGCCATTCTGCTCCAGTTGAGCAATCTGTTCCTGAGACATAGCCATCACAGCAGCGTTGATACTCTTCATCAACTTGCCGAACTTCTTACCCATTGTGCGGAAGTTACACTTCACTTTCTTGACGAGCTGCATACCGTTTCCGTCCTCAATAAATCTGAGTTCCTTCACGTTAGTCTCAGCAAGGATGACATTAGCCATACGCTCAATGCGCTCCTTCATCTGATTATCAGAAGCAGGAATAGAAATAGCCTGAAGAGCCTGGATTACAGGAATCTTCACCTTCTTACGCAATGAGAGTACCATAGAAGTGACCTGCATTGCAAGCTGCATAGCCTGCTCGAGTTCAGAGTCGATGAAAGCCTCATTAGCCTCTGGGAACTTAGCAAGATGTACGCTCTCAGACTTATCCTTACCAGTAACGGAATTAAGGTCAAGGAACAACTGATCTGCATAGAAAGGAGATACAGGAGCAATGAGACGAGCCACAGTATCGATGCAAGTATATAGAGTCTGATAAGCAGACAACTTATCCTTTGTCATGCCACCGCCCCAGAAGCGCTTCTTATTAAGACGGATATACCAGTTAGAAAGCTTGTCTATCACAAAGTTTTGGATTAAGCGCCCAGCCGGAGTAACGTCATAATCAGCGAGATAACGATCTACATCCTTAACGAGAGAGTTAAGTTCAGAGAGCAACCAACGGTCGAAGTCAGGACGCTCTTCGAAAGGAACCTCATCCTCAGAGTAATCGAATCCATCGACATTAGCATAGAGAGTGAAGAATGAATAAGCCTGATAAAGCTTTACGAAGAAAGCGCTTGTAACATCCTTTACGCCAGCAGGGTCAAAAGAAAGGTTGTCCCATGGAGAAGAGTTTGTCACCATATACCAACGTACAGCATCAGTGCCATAGATGCCGATGCAATCGAATGGATTGATAACATTACCGATACGCTTTGACATCTTGATGCCATTCTTATCGAGGACGAGACCATTTGAGATTACGTTCTTATAGGCAACAGAATCAAACACCATAGTAGCGATAGCATGAAGAGTAAAGAACCATCCACGCGTCTGGTCCACTCCCTCTGCAATAAAGTCAGCAGGGAACGCCTTACCTTCATCTACGAGCTCACGATTTTCGAATGGATAGTGAATCTGAGCATAAGGCATAGCGCCAGAATCAAACCATACGTCGATAAGATCCAGCTCACGTGTGAGTACATTACCCTTATCAGAGACGAGCTTTATATCATCCACATACGGACGATGGAGGTCAATTCTGTCATAGTTTTCGTGGGAATAATCTCCAGGAACGAAGCCTTTAGCCTTGAGAGGATTCTCCTTCATTACTCCAGCTGCTACCGCCTTTTCAATCTCATTATAGAGTTCCTCTACCGAACCGATACAAAGTTCCTCCTTAGTATCGCGGTTACGCCAGATAGGAAGTGGAGTTCCCCAATAGCGAGAGCGTGAGAGATTCCAGTCGTTAAGGTTCTCCAGCCACTTGCCGAAGCGTCCTGAACCAGTAGATTCCGGATGCCAGTTGATGGTCTTGTTCAACTCGAACATACGCTCTTTCTTTGCAGTGGAGCGGATAAACCATGAGTCGAGCGGATAATAGAGGACAGGCTTGTCAGTACGCCAGCAGTGAGGATAGTTGTGAACATGCTTCTCAATCTTGAAAGCAGTGCCCTCTTCCTTCATCTCAAGGCAGATAACCACGTTGAGATCCATATCCTTAGTGGCAGCTTTCTCATCGTACTTACCGCCTACATTGTACTTAGGGTCATACGCATTCTTCACATATTCGCCAGCGTGATGCCAGTAAGAATCGTTTACGCAGAGAGAGACGAACTTCTGATCCATATCCTCCTTGACGAAGTAGCGACCCTTAAAGTCCACCATAGGACGAGTATCACCAGCCTTGTCAATGACAAAGAGAGAAGGAATACCTGCGTCCTTAGCCACCTTAGCGTCATCAGCACCGAAAGTAGGAGCAATATGCACGATACCAGTACCGTCCTCTGTAGTAACATAGTCACCAGGGATTACGCGGAAAGCATCAGCCTCCTTGACGATAATCTCATCGTCTTCAAGAGCGCAAGGCTTAATCCATGGCATCAACTGCTGATAGTGAATGCCTACGAGGTCAACACCTTTACCCTTCCAAATGATTTCCATAGGGATTTCATTACCCTCTTCATCCTTTGCACACTGGAAGTAAGCGCCCATTCGGCTCTCAGCTATGATATAGATAGCCTCCTCATTAGTGTAAGGATTATTGCCCTTAAGAGCTACATAGTCAATCTTCGGACCTACGCAAAGCGCGGTATTTGAAGGCAATGTCCAAGGAGTGGTGGTCCAAGCGAGGACATACACAGGCAGGTCAGACTTGATGAAGTCGAGCGAATCCGTCACCTTGAACTGTGCAGTAACAGTAGTATCCTTCACGTCACGATAGCAACCAGGCTGGTTGAGCTCATGACTTGAAAGACCAGTACCAGCAGCAGGAGAGTAAGGCTGAATGGTATAACCCTTATAGAGGAGATTTTTCTGATAGAGCTGCTTGAGAAGATACCAGAGAGTCTCTATGTATTTATTGTCATAAGTGATATAAGGATGCTCGAGATCCACCCAATATCCCATCTTATTAGTGAGCTGAGTCCACTCGTCAGTGTACATCATCACATTCTTGCGGCAAGCGTCATTGTAATCATCCACGCTGATTTTCTTGCCTATATCCTCTTTGGTAATGCCGAGACTTTTCTCTACTGAAAGCTCAACTGGGAGTCCGTGAGTATCCCAACCAGCCTTTCTCTTTACCTGAAAGCCCTTCATGGTCTTATATCTGAGGAAAGTATCCTTGATGGTACGTCCCATTACATGATGGATACCAGGATGACCATTGGCAGATGGAGGTCCTTCGAAGAAGATAAACTGAGGACATCCCTCTCGCTCATCTATGCTTTTATGGAACAAATCCTTCTTCTCCCACTGGGCGAGCACCTCATTATTTGTCTCAACGAGGTTCAAGCTTTTTCTTTCTGCGAATTTTTTTGCCATTTATTTATATAGATTTTATATTTTGTTTCAAAGAATCCAAAGGGCATTTCCTTTGCCTTACAAAAAGACATGAAAAGCGCCCGAAAATATATCAAAGATATATAATCGGGCGCAAAGTTACTAAAAAAAGTCGAGACAGGCAAATCTTTGGGCTTATTTTCACCCTAACGTCTGCCACATTACATTTGCATTACGAAATGAGAGGACACGGAGGTTTTACTCATCCTTCTCTTCTGCCTCATGCTCAGCAATGAGTTTCTGCTGCAAATCATTAGGCACGAGCTCGTAAGAAGCGAACTTTGTAGTGAATGAAGCACGTCCACCAGTGAGTGAACTCAATGCGATACTGTAGCTTGCAAGCTCCTTGAGAGGAATCTTAGCCTGGAGTTTCTGGTATCCATTCTCAGATTCCATACCCATGATGAGGGCACGACGTCCCTGAAGGTCACTCATCACGTCACCCATATAGTCTGCAGGCACATAGACCTCAAGGTCATAGATAGGCTCAAGAATCTTAGGACCAGCATTCTTGAACGCCTCAGAGAAAGCGTTTCTTGCAGCAAGCATGAATGAAAGTTCGTTAGAGTCAACTGGGTGCATCTTACCATCATAGACGATAACGCGCACGTCACGAGCATAAGAGCCGGTGAGCGGACCACGCTCCATCTTCTCCATTATACCCTTGAGGATAGCAGGCATGAATCTCATATCAATAGCACCACCTACTACAGTGTTGATAAACACGAGCTTACCACCCCATTCGAGGTTTACTTCCTCACGGCTCTTGAGGTTAATCTTTACCTCCTGACCATTGAGCTTGTAAGTGGTAGGATCAGGCATACCATCTGCGTATGGCTCTACGATAAGGTGAACCTCACCAAACTGTCCAGCACCACCAGACTGTTTCTTATGGCGATATTCAGCCTGAGCGCTCTTAGTGATAGTCTCACGATATGGAATCTTAGGTTCAACGTATTCCACCTGAATCTTTTCATTATTCTCCAGACGCCACTTGAGTGTGCGCAAATGGAACTCACCCTGTCCATGAACGATTACCTGACGAAGCTCCTTGCTCTGCTCAACTACCCATGTAGGATCCTCCTGACGCATTCTGGTCAGAGCAGCCATAAGCTTTTCAGTCTCAGCCTCATTCTTTGCCTTGATAGCACGTGAGAATTTAGGGTTAGGATATTTCACGAAGTCGAAACGGTTTTCGCAATCCTTGCCGTTAAGGGTGTTACCAGTCTTGACATCCTTGAGCTTAACAGCACAACCGATATCACCAGCTTTCAGTTCCTCTACAGGCACGCGATTAGAACCAGCGCAAACATATATCTGACCAATTCTTTCCTTAGAGCCACGGTCTGCATTAGAAAGGTCGTCGCCAGGCTTGATGCTTCCGCTCATCACCTTAAAGTACTGCACCTCACCGATATGTGGCTCAACGCCAGTCTTGAAGAAATATACTGACTCTGGACCATTGACATCCACTGCCACTTCCTCGCCACGAGTATTGTGAACCTTAGGCATTTCATCTACGAAAGGTACTACATTACCGAGGAATTCCATAAGTCTGCGAACGCCCATGCACTTTCCTGCACATACACAGAATACTGGGAAGATGCTACGAGTGATGAGTCCCTTGCGGATACCCTCGCGCATTTCGTCCTCAGTCAGGGTTTCTGTCTCGAAGAACTTATCCATCAGTCCTTCATCATTCTCAGCCGCTGCCTCAACGAGAGCCTTATGGAGCTCCATAGCCTTATCCATTTCCTCAGCGGGTATATCCTCGATAATAGGAGCACCACCTTCTGGACCCCATGAATACTTCTTCATCAGGAGGACGTCGATGAGGGAATTGAAGTTAGGACCTTCATTGAGCGGATACTGGACAGGCACAACCTTTGAGCCATAGATATCCTGAAGGCGCTCAAGGCTGTTTTCATAGTTACACTTTTCAGAGTCAAGCTGATTGATAAGGAAGATAACTGGCTTCTTCAGTTTTTCGGTATAACGGAAGTGATTCTGTGTACCTACCTCCGGACCATACTGTCCATTGATGAGCAGCACAGCGGTATCTGTGACATTGAGAGCGGTAAGAGCAGAACCGACGAAGTCGTCTGAACCTGGGCAGTCAATGATATTGAGCTTCTTATTGTTCCATTCCACATGATAGACAGTAGAGAAAACGGAATATCCGTACTCCTGCTCTACAGGGAAATAGTCACTTACTGTATTTTTCTGAGTGATGCGTCCACGACGCTGGATGACCCCAGCTTCATATAGGAGAGACTCGGTAAGGGTTGTCTTACCAGAACCATCATTACCGAGAAGGGCAATGTTCTTGATTTCGTTTGTTTGGTATACCTTCATAGTTTTTGCTTTAAGGTTTAGTTTGTTATTAGGATTATACTTTTAAAGGTTGGGAGTGTTTCCCGAAATCGTTTTCAAAGTTAATGAATGCAACTGTGAAAACAAAACATTTATGGCAAAAAAGTAGTTTTTTTAAGTTTTTTTTGACTTTTCAATTGTTATTATGGCAATTATTCATACCTTTGCATTCAATTCGTCCAATAATAATTTCATTTCTCTATTTTTACCCATGGCAGGCATCTACGTCCACATTCCTTTCTGCAAGAGTCGCTGCATATACTGCGGATTCTACTCCACCACCCTATTTGATTATCAGGCAGAATACGTAGAATCACTAATAAAAGAATTAGACGACAGAAAGGATTATCTCGGCTCCGAACCCGTCAAGACGATATACATAGGCGGAGGCACGCCTTCACTGCTCAAGCCTTCATCGCTCAAAAGGCTATGCACAGCTCTGCAAGACCGCCCACACCTTATATATAATATAGAGGAATTTACCATGGAATGCAATCCCGACGACATCACGGACGAATATGCCAGCCTCATAGCATCGCTCGGAATAAACCGCGTGAGCATGGGAGCGCAGACGTTCAGCGACGAGAGATTGGCATTCCTGCATCGTCGCCACCGCTCTGGAGACGTAAGAAAGGCTGTCGAGACACTAAGGAGAAACGGCATTGAAAATATAAGCATCGACCTGATGTTCGGTTTTCCGGATGAAAATCTCAACGACTGGCAGAGCGACATCGACGAAGCATTAAGCCTTGGAGTGCAGCATATCTCCGCTTATTCGCTGATGTATGAAGATGGAACACCACTTTTCCGCCTGCTCAACGAGAAAAAAATCAAAGAGATAAAAGAGGAAACAAGCCTCAAGATGTATGAAATGCTCATCGAATCTCTCACAAACAACGGCTTTGAGCATTATGAAATATCTAATTTCGCATTGCCTGGCTACCGTTCCAAGCACAACAGCAGTTACTGGAAGCAGATTCCTTACCTCGGCATTGGAGCCTCAGCCCACTCCTACAACATCGTTTCTCGACAATGGAACATAGCTGACGTGAAGGACTATATCCGCTTCGTCAACTCGTCTTCGCATGAATACATAGAGGAAACCGAGCACCTCACCGACACAGAGCGCTATAATGACATCATCACCACTACCTTGCGCACCAGCGACGGAATAGACACCCGCACGCTTCCACAGCGTCACTGCGACTTTATCCAGAAGGCTTCACAGAAGCACATTGCCTTAGGCAACCTATCTTTAGACAATGGTATAATTCGCTTGACACGCCAAGGACTCTTCATCAGTGACTCCATTATGGTGGATTTGATTGAGGAATAGCTGACAACAAGCAGACTTCGCCAAAGACCAATAAGGCATTTCACTACTGTCATGTGAAGGTTTTACTCGATTGCAAAGACCGTTTTGCTAAAGACCACTACAAGGTTTATTCCGTCAAACGAGAACTGAAATCCTGACGGAAAAATGGAACAAAAAGTCAATCACATAACTATCATTTTGCGATATCTATGCTTTCACGCTGCGAAAGCATAGATATTACATCGTAAAAGCATAGATATTACCTCCTAATAGCATAGCTTTTACGCCCTAAAAACTATGCTTTTATAACGCTTTGATTTTCAGATTATTACAAAGCAGTACGCAAGGCATTTTCCAAATACAGAAAAATCGAACAATTTTAGCAAAGAAATACTGCCGAGAAACGGGAATAAAAAAAGTCACCAAGAATTTCTTCTTGATGACTTTTGTCGGGGTGACAGGACTCGAACCTGCGACAGCCTGGTCCCAAACCAGGAACGCTACCAACTGCGCTACACCCCGGAGAACTAACCTTTATTATTAGGCATTGTTCTGAATTGCGGTGCAAAGGTACACATTATTTCTGAATTGACCAAATCTTTTCCGATTTATTTTCTTCAAAATATGCAATTCATTTACATCCTTAACATAAATCAAGACCACAGACTTCAAACCACAATATAAGTCACGATTGCCAAATTGCCTTGTTCCCCTGCTCTGCAATCACTCATTCTCACTTGCCTCCTCACGCTTCTTTCTCGGTTTTCCTTTTGTCCAACCGCCAGTATGCTCCTTGGAACGCATATTCGAAAGTTCTTCAAGCATTGCTATTCGCTCTTCTACCAGAAGCCCTTTATTCTTTCGCTTCATATTATATTTCCACCAGTTGAGCAACCCACGGTTTTCCACCTTATGCTTATCCGGCAGATGCTTGTGTGATATGATATACTCTTTCAGTTCTGCATACTTCTCCATCCACATCTTTTCTCTGACACCTTCCATAGTTGTATTCCTCCATTTCCCCATTAGCACTTTACGAACACCCGTTCCATCTTGCTTCTTTCACTTCAGAAGCACTGACAGAAGCATACTGCGTTCAAAAGCCACATCGGGAGTGTTAATTATTATTCCGTTCTCACATTTACGAAAAAAGCCAGTCTGGAGCATTATCCCCGACTGGCTTTCATTATGTTTTTTCTATTAAAGTAAATACTAAAAACTACTTTATCACGCCCTGCTCCTGGAATATTCCCTTGAGAATCTCCACAGAGCGGTCAACCTGTTCCTTGGTATGCGTAGCCATAAGGGCATAACGCACGAGAGTGTCAGATGGCGCACATGCTGGTGGAACAACAGGGTTGATAAACACGCCACGCTCGAATGCAAGAGCGGTGATGAGGAATGTCTTGTCCACATCGCGGATGTAAAGCGGGATGATAGGTGACTCCGTGTCGCCGATTTCGAAGCCTTCTTCCTTGAAACGCTTGAGAGCATACTTGGTAACATCCCAAAGTCTGTCGATAATCTCTGGCTCAGTCTTGAGGATATCAAGCGCTTTCTGAGCGGCAGCAGTAGCAGCTGGTGTATTAGAAGCAGAGAATATATATGTACGCACGTTATGGCGAAGGAAGTTGATTGTATCCCAATCACCAGCGATAAAGCCACCGATAGAAGCGAGCGACTTAGAGAAAGTACCCATGATGAGGTCCACCTCGTGGGTAAGTCCGAAATGATCACACACACCACGACCGTTCTTTCCGAACACTCCGATACCATGAGCCTCATCGACCATGATAGAACAGTTGTACTTATGCTTGAGCTCTACGATTTGAGGAAGCTTAGCGAGGTCGCCTTCCATAGAGAAAACGCCGTCAACGACGATGAGCTTCACAGCATCATAAGGCAACTTCTTGAGGATATTCTCAAGATCCTCCATGTCGTTGTGCTTATATTTCAACTGACGTGCGAAGGAGAGACGACGTCCATCAACGATAGAAGCGTGATCACGGTCATCGCAGATAATATAGTCCTCACGACCACATACCATTGCCACCACGCCTGCATTGACAGAGAAACCAGTAGAGAAGCAGAGAGCTTCATCCTTGCCCACAAACTCAGCAAGGTCTTTTTCCAATTTAACGTGAATGTCGAGGGTGCCATTAAGGAAACGACTTCCTGCACAACCAGTGCCGTACTTGTCGATGGCAGCCTTGGCAGCTTCACAGATTCGCTCATCACCTACAAGGCCAGTGTAAGCATTGGAACCGAACATAAGAACTTTATGTCCTCCCATATCAACTTCTGTGCCTTGCTTGCCGGTGATTTCACGGAAGTAAGGATAAACACCTGCTTCCATAAACTTCTGTGGCAAGCGGTAACTTTCAAATTTTTTCTGTAACTGTCCCATTTATTTTTTATGTATTATTTCTTTGCATTAAGACAGCAGAACCAGCCTTTCCTGACAGTAGGGACTAACCGATTCAAGTGCCTTTTACAGTAATTTAAGGTAAGGTTTTAGGACCATGCTGACTGAACAGACGGCTCAAAAATAATGCCTTTTACACTAAATAGGATGCAAAGTTACAAAAAAAATAGTTATTATAGCATATTTTTATCAAGAAATATACCTTTTTCTGTTAATTTCAGGTAAAAACATCTATAATATTACGCTATTTTTAGTAAATTTGCAGTCCCGAAAACATGTATTTCCCAACAATGGCAAAGAAAAAGATCATATTCATCATAAACCCGATTTCAGGCACGGCAAACAAAGACTCCATGCCATCGCTCATCGAAAGATATATCGACAAGGCGATTTTTGATGTAGAAATCAGATTTACGGAATATTCCGGACATGCTTCCGAGATTGCCACTGAAGCAAAGAATACGGGTGTAGATATCGTAGTTGCAGTCGGAGGCGACGGCACCATCAATGAGGTAGCGCGCTCTGTCATCGACAGCCGCACTGCCCTTGGCATTATACCTTGCGGTTCCGGCAACGGACTCGCGCGTCATCTGATGCTCCCGCTCAATGTAAAAGGGGCACTGGAGATAATCAATTCATGCGAGATACACGACCTCGACTATGGCATTATCAACGGTCATCCTTTCTTCTGCACATGCGGAATGGGCTTTGACGCCTTCATAAGCGCAAAATTTGCAGAGGCTGGCAAGCGCGGCCCGATGACATATGCCGAGTTTATATTCAAGGAAGGACTGTCATACAAACCTGAGACATACGAAGTTACATTCGACGAGTATCACGCCACATACAAGGCATTCCTCATCTCATGCGCCAATGCTTCACAGTATGGCAACGATGCTTACATTGCTCCACAAGCCAGTATGGCTGATGGATTGATGGACGTCATCATCATGGAGCCTTTCGACCTCATCGAAGCTCCACAGATAAGCATTGAAATGTTCAACAAGACACTGAACAAAAACTCCAAAATCAAGTCTTTCAAGACCAAGAAACTGCACGTTCACCGTGCAAAGCCTGGAGTAATACATTATGATGGCGACCCTGTCGAGGCTCCTGCAGACCTTGACATCGAACTGATTCACCGCGGAATACGCATCGTCGTCAATCCTAATGCAGACAAGCGACGCAGACGTCCTAACATCGTTCAGAATGCCTTCAGCGACCTTTTCAATGAGATAAACTCCGTGCGAGACAATGTCGAGAGACTCACCTCTGAGGCTACACACCCTGCCAAGCACGTAAAAGCTATAAATCAATTTATACAGAATAAGTTAAAATAAAAACAGCCTCCTTTTGGGGAGGCTGTTTTTATTTTGTCTTATCATAATATTTCTGATTACCTACTTATCTTTTTGAGCATCAATACAATTCTTTCACACTTTGACAGCATTATAATCTTGTGACAGAGCGTACACCTTTTATGGCACGAAGCTTCTTTATCAGCGCCTCAAGGCGATGCTTATCATCAATCTGCACTACAAGATTGCCGGAGAAAAGACCGTCATCAGAATTGATTGTTATACTTCTGAGCACCAGTTTGTCCTCCTTAGAAATGACAGAGGTAAGGTTTGTCACAATACCTATATCATCATTGCCCACAACGCGCAGAGTGACAGCATACTGAGTCTGACCCTTTCCGCTCCATCTCGCTTTCACCACACGATAGCCGAAGCGCGTCTTCAGATCCGTGGCATTAGGACAATTCTCATGATGTATCTTGATTCCACCGTTGACTGTCACAAAGCCGAAGATTGGATCGCCGTAGATAGGTTGGCAACAACGTGCCAATGTATAGTCGATTCCCTTCATATCACGGTCGATAATAAGGGTATCACTGGCTGAAGCCGACGTCTTCTGCTGAGGAGAATTAGAAAATTGAAACTCTTCCGCAGAGCGAACAGGTGCAGCATTGGCGTATGCGTTGTCCTCATGCTGTTTCATTTCCTGATAACGCTCCACCACTATGTTTGGCTCCAACGCCTCATTGACGATGTCACGATAGAAGTCAGAGGTTTCCTTATATCCCATCTTTCGGATAAGACGCATCAGAATGCTCTCATCGACATCTATCTTCTTGTTGCGGAACTTACGTTCAAGAAGTTCTTTTGCATACAGTCCTGCAGCCTGTTGGCTCTCTCTGATAGCCTGACGCACCTTTGCTTTGCCACGAGAAGTCTTGACTATATTGAGCCATTCCTTCTTAGGCGTCTGCTTGGAGTTTGTGATAATCTCCACAGTATCACCGCTATTGAGCACCTCGCGCAATGTTACATTCTTGCCATTGATTTTTGCTCCCGTACAGTGACTGCCGATATTGCTATGGATATGATATGCAAAATCGAGCACGGTGGCGCCTTTAGGAAACTTCAGAATGTCGCCTTTAGGAGAGAATACATAGACCTCCTTGTCATAAAGGTCAGCCTTAAACTGATCCATCACTTGGAGATCATCACCTGCTTCGAGCGCTGTGCGGATACTGGCAAGCCATTCATCAAGGCCACCCTGCTCTCCTTTCACGCCTTTATAACGCCAATGAGCAGCGAGACCATGCTCTGCAATCTCGTCCATTCGCTCTGTTCGTATCTGCACTTCCACCCATTTCTGACCTGGTCCGAGCACTGTGATATGCAGACTTTCATATCCATTGGTCTTAGGAACACTGAGCCAGTCGCGCAATCTCTTAGGATTAGGCTGGTACATATCTGTTATGATACTATATACCTGCCAGCATTCCATTTTCTCACGCTCGATTTCCGAGTCAAGAATGATACGTATCGCAAAGAGATCATAGACACCTTCAAACTGGCATTTCTGCTTTTTCATCTTCTGCCAGATGGAGTGTATGCTCTTGGTACGTCCCTTTATGTGGAATTTCAAGCCCAAAGCTTCCAGTTTCTGCTGGATAGGACCTATGAAATCGCTAATATATTTGTCACGCGAAGCCTTCGTTTCATTAAGCTTCTCGCGTATCATATAATAGGTATCATGCTCCAGATACTTCAGAGAGAGGTCCTCCAGTTCGCTCTTCAGCTTATACAATCCTAACTTATGTGCAAGCGGAGCATATAGATAACTGGCTTCCTCTGCCACACGATGCCTTGCTTCCTCATTCTCTGTATCACGTATCTCGCGCATGACATTCACGCGATCAGCAATCATAATGAGGATTACGCGCATATCTTCTGCAAAGGACACGATGAGGTTTCGGAAGTTTTCCGTCTCCACTACCGGCGTCTTCTTGTAGAGTTCATGCAGACGCACAAGTCCTTTTACTATATTCGCGACACTTTCTCCGAACTCATTCTGCACGCTTTCCTGCGTAACATGACCATTTATCACGCTGGTATAGAGCATCGTAGCGATTACGCCGTCCCTGCTGAGTCCTATTTCCTCTACCGCAATCACGGCAGTCTGCATGCTCATCAGCACAGGATTAAGTCCGAAAGCATCACGCTGTATGGTGTTATTCTCTGTGGCTTCGACAATATATTTCTGCAAAGCCTGTTCGTCATTCGGTTGTAAAGCCGACCCAATCTTCTCCTTCAGTTGGTCCCTCAGGAGAAGAATCTTTTCGATTTCCGAGTCTGTGAAGGATGGAGTCATATAGCTATTATTTGAATATAAAGAAGCTCTAAGAATTTCCCGTCATGATTTTGATTGCCTTTTGCTAACCTTTTTACGCCTTATTTTCAAAGGACTCGAAGCGCCTTTAGAATGCCTTTATGCCATATTCTACTACATTTCAAAGCGCCATTACAAGTTCCTTGAGTCATATTATATGACAAATCATAGCGTCACATCCATGAATTTAGACCATAATGAAAGTGTTTTCACACAATAATATGGAGGATTACGCACTATAATATAGAGGCTTTCACGCTATAATATAGAGGCTTTCACAACATGATAACGGTAATTCTTAGAACCGATTATTTATTTGTATTTGCACTATTATGTTGCGTTACAATCGAAAGAAGATTGCTTTATTTCATATCTTTTTCCTCAAGCATATCTCCTTCGACGTAAAGACGAATCATATCAGTCTTCGCATTTGTACGCACTGTGATAGTCTTCTTGAAGTGACCAGGAAACTTTCCCTTGCCATTATAAGTGATAGTAATCGTGCCTTTCTCTCCTGGCTTGATAGGCTTCTTGGTGTATTCAGGGATAGTACATCCGCAACTTGCCACAGCCTGATTGATAACCAGAGGCTTATCGCCTACATTCTGGAATGTAAAGACACACTTAACCACAGGACTCTTTACAGAGAAAGAGCCAAAGTTATGAACAGTTTTGTCAAACTTAATCTCTGCCTGAGCCATCATTGCCACAGTGCAGAGCAACATTGCCATGAGTGAAAAAAACTTTTTCATATCGTTATTTGTTTTTAATTAGTTTAATATTTGGTGATTATCAGTCGATGATTGATGCCTAACATCAGATGCTATTGGGATTCGGACGTATATTTATGCGATATAGAAGAGCCACGAATGACTGCCATTCTGTCCGCAACCATAAGCCACTAACTATCAAAGACCTAGACAATTTCTACGTCAATTCAAAGACCTCAGATGCACATTTGCGCTTAAGCACATCGAAAGCGAAGTCCTTGCCCACGACTATACCGTACGAACGAAGCACCTGCTCCACGGTCTTCTGTGCGAGAACCGGATGGTTATTCTCCTCCGAAAGATGACAAAGCCATACATGTCTGAGCTCAGAAGTGGCGTTATTGGCAAGCGCTTCACCACATTCTCGGTTGCTAAGGTGCCCGTTAGGACTCAAGATTCTATCCTTCAGAAACTGTGGATAGTTGCCTACCTTAAGCATTTCCTCATCATAATTGGCTTCAAGAACGAGGTAATTAGCCTCTCCTATGTAAGTCTTCATCTCCTCTGTGACATGTCCCACGTCAGTCATAAGGCAGAATACTACTCCATCATACTCCACTCTGTAGCCCACATTGTCAGAACTATCATGCGGAACACTGAATGGAGTGACCAGAAAATCACCGATTTTGATCTGCTCATTCTTTTCTATCACATGAGCGAGACTGCCTGGAACTTTCTTGTGGACACTATAATTTCGCCCAATACCTTCGTGTACTTCACGCGTAGCATGGACTGGAATGTTATATTCAGTACTAAGAGCGCCAACCGACTTTATGTGATCAGCGTGGTCATGCGTCACAAGTATATTCTTAACGCTCTCAATCTTGATGTCATAATCATGCAGGTACTTCTTCAGTTTTCTTATTGCGACACCTGCATCGAGAAGCAGTCCATCGGTTCCAGTGGAGAGATAGTAGCAGTTACCACTACTTCCACTTCCGAAAGATATAAATTTTAGCATTTTGGTTGATATTTTATGCAAAAGTAAGTAAAAAGGATGAGATTCCCAATATTTTTCTGTACCTTTGTAAAAATTTTATAACTTTTTATATGAACAGATACCTTTTCACTACTATATTTGCAATGATTTGCCTTTCTGGAGCACTTTTTTCGTGCGAAAAAGAGCCATCATCAGAAGACAAAGCCAAAGAGACTGCCGGACTGTTTGCCAAGTATTATTACACATGGCGACTGGCTGATGCCATCAGTCTCACTGACGAGAATATGGAATTGCGCATCCGCTTTCTATCAAGCAATGTGCATAAGGCAGACATTGAAGTGCTTCATGGCGCCACAGAAACGCCAGAAATAGAGGTGGACGACATCACAATGGAGGATGATAGCAATGCTATTGCTACCGTATTGCTCGACAATGTCTATATGATGGACACGCTTGGAACGAAAGTCCACCTATATAAAGACGTGAAAAAGAAACTAAAGCTGAAACTCAAAGATGCCGGATGGCGAGTAGTAAGCATAGAGGAAAACTAATGAGCAGATAGCAATAATGCCGTAAAAGCATTGCTATTCCGCTCGAATATCACCATGATAAAGACCTAAACATCAACACACTACATCTTACAGTCAAAGAAAATGAAGAACAAAAACAAAGCTCTGACAGTATATAAGGCAAGTGCAGGAAGCGGAAAGACATTCACTCTTGCCGTAGAATTCATCAAACTGCTTATCATAGACCCTAAAAGATACGAAAACATCCTTGCCGTTACCTTTACCAATAAGGCTACAGAAGAGATGAAACATCGCATCGTCAGCCAGCTTTTCGGCATTTCCAAAGGACTGAAAAGTAGCGATAGCTACCTCAATAAGATATCTTCAGAATTGGATTATACTAAGGAACTGGTGCGTGAACGTGCCGGTATTGCCCTCTATAATCTGCTTCATAACTACAACAGATTTCGCATTCAGACCATCGATGCCTTCTTCCAGAGCGTGCTCCGCAATATGGTCAAGGAGCTCGGACTGGGCAATAATATGCGTATTTCCTTACAGGACAGCATGGTAATAAGCGAAGCTGTGGATGCGATGATGGAGACATTGGACCAGGATAAGACGTTGATGAACTGGATAATGCAGTTTATCGATGAGAAGATGGATGACGGAAAATCCTGGAATATCAGCACAGAAATCAAGGAATTCGGCAAAAATCTGACCAAAGAATTTTTCAAAGCAAACGAGCATCTCCTTACTGACATAGCCAAAGACCAATCCTTCTTCACTGAATACAAGAAGGAGATGAACGCAATATTGCAGACTTCGAAGAAGAAATTCATAGACATCGGCAATGGATTTGACATCTTGATGAATGAAAATGGCGTTACTATAAACGATTTCGCATACAAGTCAACCGGCGTTCCAAGCTATTTCATCAAATTAAAGAATGGCAATTACGGTCTCGAAGATGCGAAATTCCTTTCTGAAAGGGCAAAGAACGGCATGACAAATGCCTCAACCTGGGGAAAAGGACACATTGCCGAACTGGCAGAATCCGTCTTTATGCCTTACCTTCAGAATGCAGAAAGAGAGAGACAAGCAAGCATTCGAAAAGCGAAATCTGCCAAGACGACGCTCAAAAACCTCAACAAGATGCGCCTGCTGTTCAGGATTCGTGAAGAAATGAACCACCTCAACGAGCAGAATGCACGCTTTATGCTCTCCAATACTCAGACCACTCTGAGCAGCATGATAAAGGCAGGAGACAGCAATGCTCCATTTATATACGAGAAAATCGGTGCATATCTCAAGCATATCATGATCGATGAGTTTCAGGATACGAGTACTGTACAATGGGAAAACTTCCGCATTCTCCTCGACAACTGTATGTCGCAAGCTGATACCACCGACGATGGAAGCGGCAATATTGTGCACAATCTCATAGTGGGAGATGTGAAACAGAGCATCTATCGCTTCCGTTCCGGTGACTGGCGACTGCTGAATAACATAGAAGAAGAATTCACTACGTATGCAGGAGAACAGACATTGAACACCGTTCCCCTGCAAACCAACTGGCGCTCAGAGCGTAATATCATCGAATTCAATAATGCTTTCTTCCGCGAAGCCATCAAAATAGAGGCTGAAAGGATAATGCCGGAGAATGAATTGGAGCAGAAAGACTTCATCGAAGCTAACAATCTCTCTGCGGAAGTGGCGCAATTACAGCGTGATTACGCCACGAAACTGAGAAAAGCGTATAGCGACGTGAGGCAGGATGTGCCGAAAGATAAAGCTGAACGCGGCTTTGTCAAGGTGGATTTGCTCACAGAAGACATAAAGGAAGAGTTTGTAGAAGCCGCACTTGAGCGCACATTGAGCTACGTAAAGGGCCTTATCAATCAGAATGTAGCCCATAGCAGCATCGCAATCCTCGTAAGAAATAATGATGAAGCGACGAGAGTGGCAAACTATTTTGCAGAGAACAGTCCTGAGATACCTATCATCTCCGACCAGGCATTCATGCTCAAGGCGTCCTCTCTCGTGATGATTATCGTAAACAGCATGAAGTATCTGCGCAACGAGAACGACATAAAGGCGAAGCTTTCACTATTGAAGCTCTACGTTTCCTTCGTTTTAGGCGAGGATATCAACGATGATGCCCTGCTTACAGACGCTGATTCTTTCTGCCGATATATGCCGGAAAGCATCTACAGTGCGCAAGGTAGGCAGAAGATGCTATCCATGTCGCTCTACGAACTTACCGAGCATCTCTTCCAAATACTGTCTCTCGACCGCATCCACGGTCAGGAACCATACGCTTGTGCCTTCTTCGATGGACTGAAAAAGTTCCTTGAAGACAATGGCGCCATACTCAATGACTTCCTCAAATACTGGGATGAAGAGCTCTGCCAAAAGCCAATATCCATCGGAAGCGTGAGCAGTTTGCGCGTTATTACCATACACAAGAGTAAGGGATTGGAGTTCCCTCACGTCATAATGCCATTCACATCATGGCTCACCACCACGACTAACGGTGAGACATTATGGTGCCGCACGCATGAGGAACCATTCTCTCGCCTGCCTTTCATCCCTGTGGATTACCGCAAAAGGGAAAGCCTTGACAACTCCATCTACGAGAATTACGGTGCGGAGGAATGGATGCAGGAGATAGTAGATAATCTCAATCTCCTCTACGTAGCATTCACCAGAGCAGGGCGTTCGCTCTATATCATTGCCAATCAGGACATCAGTGACAACCATCGCTCACGCCTTCTCATCGCCACACTGCAGAATATGGAGCTATTCAACTCTCTGAAAGGAGCGGAATATGATGGCATAAAAGAAATAAAACTGGAGAAACCTAAGAAGAGTTCGTCTCGAAAAGCAAAGGACAGCGCCCCCGAAGAGGAGCCAAGGGAATGCTCTTTCATCTTCGGAGAGCATTATCTGAAAGAGAAAAAGCAGGAAGAGAAGGACAATGTCTTTGAAATCATCCCTACGGACGAGAACGTCACGGTGCATAGTTACGACAATGGCAACATCCTTTTCCGTCAAAGTAACAAGAGCCGCGAGTTTGCTAATGACACATTGGACGATGAAGACAGCAAGAGGTTTACCACAATGGGAAGCATCATGCACGCTCTTTTCTCGCAGATACATACTTATGACGACGTGGAAAAGACGCTCCGACAGTTTGAATTTGATGGTATCATCTATGATGAGACGCTGTCTCCTGAGCAGCTCAAGGAGCAGTTAAAGTCAAAGTTTGATATTCCAATGGTAAAAGATTGGTTCTCTGACCGTTGGACGGTATTCAACGAATGCAACATAATGCGAATAGTTGGAGGAAAAATAGTCAACGAACGCCCCGACAGAGTCATCACTGACGGCAAAGAAACCATCGTCATCGACTATAAATTCGGCAAAAAGGACGACAAGTATAAGCGCCAAGTGCAACGCTATATGAGCCTGATGGAAGATATGGGATACCCAAATGTTCGTGGATTTATATGGTATGTCCATGAAGATAACGGCATCATAGAAGTCCAGAAATAGTTTGTTGGATACCAACCAACGACCCAAAACCAACAACCAACAACCCTTCCTAACATGAATACATTCCTCAACGCAATAGCTAAAGACCTCCTGGAGAAATACGGCAACAACCTTTCCGAGATTGTTGTAGTGTTTCCTAACAAGCGCGCCTCACTCTTCCTCAACGAAGAACTGATACTTCAGTCTGGAGGCAAACCTGTCTGGAGCCCGCAATATATGACCATCAGTGAGCTTTACCGTTCACTTTCCCCACTGCTTGTAGCCGACCAAATCAAGCTCGTCTGCGAACTATTCAAGCACTATAGCCACTTTACCAAGAGTCAAGAGACGCTTGACGACTTCTATGGTTGGGGCGAACTGATGCTCAGCGACTTCGATGATCTCGACAAGAACATGGGCGATTACGAGAAGATATTCGCTAACACCAACGACCTCCACGACTTCGACTCTGTGGATTTCCTTACCGAAGAGCAGAAAGAACTGCTGACACGATTCTTCAAAAACTTTGACGGAGACCACAAATCACCGCTCAAAGAGAATTTCGCAAGCCTATGGAACGTCCTCGCTTCCATATATTCTTCTTACCGTGAAGCATTGAGGAGCGAAGGAATAGCCTATGAAGGAATGCTCTATCGCGACGTAGCAGAGCATTTCGACCCTACAGGTCTCAAGGCAAAGATGTACGTATTTGCCGGTTTCAACCTTCTACAAAAAGTGGAGCAACGCCTCTTTGAAGAACTTGCAAGGGAGAAAAAAGCCATCTTCTACTGGGATTATGACTCCTACTATATGAACAACGGCAACGAAGCTGGAAAGTACATCTCCGCCTATCTCCATGCTTTCCCTAACCAGCTGGCTGGCAAAGATATCTACTCCAACCTCACTAAGAAGGAGAATATCACTTTCCTCTCCGCCTCCACCGAAGATATCCAAGCGAGATACATCAGCCAATGGCTTACTCCAGAGCGCATCAAGGCAGGAAAACGCACCGCCATCGTAATGTGCGACGAGAAGATTCTGCCTACCATAATCCACTGTCTGCCACCTGACGTAAAAGACATCAATATCACGACGGGTTATCCTCTCTCACAAACCCTTATCGCAACCCTCGTCAAAGAGATATTCGCATTGAAACTGTCAGGCTCTTCGCGTCTGAAAGGCACGCTGAGACTGCATCAAGTAAACTCCATTCTCCACCATCCATACATGAAATTCATCTCGGAGAAAGCAGTGGAGATTACTGCCCGTATCAATGCCGACCACATCTTCTACCCTACCATCGACGAGCTTTCGGCTGACGAAAACCTTGCCGTGCTCTTCGCTCCACTGACCTCTTACCGTGGCAATCCTGCCGACACAGACGCAAGACTGACACGCAACAAGGAGATGCTGCGCTGCATTCTGACCATAATAAAGCAGATAGCAATAAACAGCGCGAAGGCAAACGACAACCAAGAGGACGATAATACCGACGACAACAAGCACGAAATGTCACGCGAACAGCAACTGATGCAGGAGTCTGTATTCCGTATGCACCAACTCATCACTCGCGTGAACACACTCCTTGAGAGTGGCGAACTGGACATAAGCGAGATGTCTTTGCAAAGTCTTGTCTTCCAGATAGTACGTTCCACCAACGTGCCTTTACATGGTGAACCGATAATGGGCATTCAGATAATGGGCGTACTGGAGACTCGTCTGCTCGACTTTGACCATATGCTCATACTCTCTGCCAACGAAGGCAACATCCCAAAGGGCGTGGATGACGCCTCTTTCATTCCTCACAGCATACGAAAGGCGTATGGTCTGACCACGGTGGAGAATAAGGTGGGCATCTTCGCCTATTATTTCCATCGCATGATGCAAAGGGCTGGCGACGTCACCTTTACATATAATAATGCAGCCAACGACACAAAGACCAATGAAATGAGCCGATTCATGATGCAACTGATGGCAGAAAGCACTCTTCCAATCCAGCAACACGCCATGATTTCCGACCTTTCGGTAAACCGTTCCTGCATCGAAGCCGTGGAAAAGACCGCTCCTGTCATCGAGAAGCTCAACAGTATCGATCACATTTCCCCTACTGCTTTGAGCAAATATCTGCGCTGTCCGCTGAGTTTCTTCTATCGTTTCATCTGCGATATAAAGGATGAGGAAACCAATGATGAGGACGAAATGGACAACAGAATCTTCGGTCTTGTATTCCATAAAGCTGCAGAAACGCTCTATTCTCCTTTCAAAGGAAGGGACGTGACAAAGGAAGACCTGGAATACATCCGCAAGGACGAGTCGCTCATTTCACGCGCTATCATCAAGGGATTCAAGGAAGAACTCTTCAATATCAAGGACGACAGGAACATGCCTGCCCTTGATGGAATGCAGATGGTCAACATGAATATCATCAGAAAGATGATACTCTGCCTGATAGATTACGACATTTCGCACGCACCTTTCCACATCGAAGACCTGGAAAAGAGAATCTATGACTCCGTCTCTTTCCGCACAAGTGCCGGCACACGCACGCTGAAAGTCAAGGGATTCATCGACCGTCTCGACATAGTAACTGGATTCAATGGCAACAAGACCATGAGAGTGGTGGATTACAAGACAGGCGCAAGCCGTCCAAAGGCATTGAAATCCGTGGAGGAAATATTCCTGCATGAGCAGAAAGCCGACACTCATCCAGACTATTATCTCCAGACTTTGCTCTATTCCAAGATACTTACAGCTCCAGACAATGGTGCTCCATACACACAGATGCCAGTATCCCCTGCCCTGCTCTATCCGCATTTCGCCCGTGAGGAGGGTTATAATCCTGTAATACGCTTCGACAAAACTCCTGTCTATGATGTAAAAGAGTACCTCGATGAGTACTGCAAAGGTCTGTCAGACCTTCTCTCTGAGATATTCGATGAGACAAAGAAGTTTGAACCTGCAACGGATCCTAAACAGTGTCAGCGCTGCTTCTATCAGGATATGTGCGGCAAGAAGAAATAAGTGGATTGGGGGTTGTTGGTTATGGGTTGTTGGTTATGGGTTGATTTGTTTCAATCTACCAACAACCGACAACCAACAACCGACAACCATCAAACCATCCCCCATCAACCAATGCTCTCCATAATAATCCCAGCATATAATGTAGAACGCTACATCAAAGCGTGTCTCCAAAGCGTCATCCCCGTGACAAAGCAAGGTCACGAGGTGGAGATTATTGTCATCAATGATGGTTCCACCGACGGCACGCTTTCTGTCATAGAGGCGTTTAGGGCAAGCACGTCCGCTCGGATGACCATCATCAATCAGCCAAACGGCGGACCGAGTAATGCCAGAAACAGTGGACTGAAAGCCGCCAAGGGACGATATGTATGGTTTATAGACGGTGACGACCGTCTTCTGCCCGGTGTCACACTGCCATGGAAGGAGATGGAGGACGACCAAGAAATTGACGTGATAGGCATAGAAATGGTGCAAAGCAAGGAGTGTGCCGATGGCAAAACCACGGAAGCGCCAAAGCCTTATCACCGCTATATCCCGCCTTACAGAGCCGTATTCTGCCCAGCAAGAGACTTTCTCCCTGGCAGAAACCTTATGCCTTGCCCTGTAGCTTACATCATCCGCCGTGAGTTTCTCATCTCTGAGGGACTTACTTTCCGCGAAGGCATATATCATGAGGACGAGGACTTCACTCTGCGCTTATTCCTCTCAGCCTCATCTTTCATAGCGACACCGTGCAGGATATACGATTATATCCTCCATCCCGGCACCATCACCACTACCACAGACCTTGCAAAGCAGGAGAAAAAGCTCCGTGACATCCTATCCATCATCCGCGACATCCAGCACCATCCACACATAGATTGCGCCCGATACAAGTTGGATTACCTCGCCGTTGACACCCTTCGTCTGCTTCTCCGCCAGCACCACAGCAAGACTTTCCAGCGTGAAGTGGTCGAAGCCCTTCGCACTCTCCACCTCTTTCCCCTCCCTTGGCATTGGGAATGGAAGTACATTCTCTTTCGTTTGTTCACATTGTTGCGATTTCATTCTTGGTAGATTTGGCAGTTTATTGCATTTCACAATGTAACAAAATAAGAGGGAGAAAAACAGAACAAAAAAGTGAAAGCCAAGCTATCATTTTGCTATAGCTAAGCTTTCACGTTGCAAAAGCATAGATATTACCTCGTAAAAGCATAGATATTAGGGTGTAATATCTATGCTTTTACCCTCTAAAAACTATGCTTTTGCAACACATTGTCAGTCAGCACATTACAAAGCCACATCTTCATAGCTTTATCATTACAGAAAAATCGAACAATTTTATCGCTGGATTTCGATGTGTCAGTCATAAAAAACGCGAAGAAACACAATATGCCTTTGCCTATACTATCGCTCCACTCTGTATAGACAAAGGCATAAGTTTGCAGATTATTTGTTTGGATAATTATTGAAATTTGACCAACAACCAACAACCAACAACCCACAACCATCATTATTCTCTGACATCTCCTCAGATATACAAGCTCAATAGAGAGCGACAGCGCATCTCATATCGGACAACAGAAAGCAGACATAGAAATCGGCTGGAAAAGGATATGTAACCACGTTTTCGTATGTATTTCAGCATTTTTTTGATGTTTTTTGATGTTTTTTTGATTTTCCTCAAAAAAAAAGGCAAAAAAATTTGGATTATTGAAATTAAAGCCTTACCTTTGCAATCGTTATCCTGAATACAATCTTTTTACCTTAAAAAAGCTAATACCTATTGAGATTGGAACGTCCGCACCGTGAGGTGAGGGCGTTTTTTTATATACATAGGTATTATCTTGTGGGGTGACATAAACGCATTTACATTCATCCATTAGCATATCTATACCTTTTTATATAAGAAGATAATCAGAATCATTATGATAATAGTTGGTAACTATAAACACTTTCCTTTATATAAACAATTCTTACCACCAAACTTTCTCTATGTTTGCAAATTCTTTTGCAAAGAGACAACTTTTATTATTATTATCATAAAATGATAATCATAAAATGATAATAGAATAAGGATTTTTAATAATTATGCCTAAAAAAGGGGAAAAGAGAGTGCAATCCGCAGAAATATGAATTGCAATTACACACAGAAAACAGCATCGTTTCCTAAAAAAGTCAACACAAATTGCAAGTTTCTACATAATTATTATTACCTTTGCACTTAATATGCGTGCGCATAAAAAAACATTGTTGCTTAGTGATTTTATTGTTTAGTTGTTTTGTTGAATGTAATAACATGACAAACATCTGAACAACAAAACAACCAAACAGCATAACAACAAAACAAAGTAACACCTGATTATGAATCTTTGGTTTATATTCTGCAAAAGTGATCTTCTGATAGAAAAGACTGCAGACGGATCATTTACCATCCCTTACGGCGATGAACCTCCTGTGACTCTTAAGGAATGGAACACCATACACAACATCACGCCAATGGATGATGGCACCATAGTCAAGACCGTCAGGGTGGATAATCCTATCACTGACCTTGCTAATCATGAGATGTGCCCACTTAGGCAGTCGTATTACAAGCTCAGCAAGCCTCTCTATGAGAAAGCCGGCAAATGCCATGAGATACTCTATTGGGACATGAATACTAAATTCTGTGGTGTGTGTGGCGCTCCAATGAAACTTGAGACAGACATCTCAAAGCGTTGCACCGGATGCGGAAAGGAAGTATGGCCTCAACTTGCCACTGCCGTAATCGTGCTCATCCATAAGGGTGTCGATGAGGTATTGCTGGTCAGAGGACGCAATTTCAGAAGCAATTTCCATGGTCTTGTAGCGGGATTTGTGGAGACCGGCGAGACTCTGGAGGAAGCTGTAAGGCGCGAAGTGCATGAGGAAGTGGGACTGGAGATTACCAATCTGCGATATTTTGCCTCCCAGCCTTGGCCTTATCCATGCGGACTGATGGTGGGCTTCAATGCCGATTACGTCTCGGGCGAGATAAAGCTGCAGAAGGAAGAACTGGCAGAAGGCGGATGGTTTGACCGTCATCGCTTGCCTACTATCCCAGAAAAACTGTCTATCGCACGAAAGCTTATAGATAATTGGCTGAAACAAGCCAACAAAACACCAAACAACCCATAACAAACAACCCACAACCAACACTAATAAAAATGAATCAAAAGAAGAAAGGATACCTCATCTCCGCCATTGGATGCATTGTAGTAATCATTGGCATCGTGGCTTATTATCTCTTTGCCGGTATCTCAAAGCATGACTACACCGTCTATCTCTATATCGATAATGACGATAATCTCGACTCTGTGACCGTGAAACTTGACACTATCGCCACCGAACAGGGACGCACTGCCATACGCACCATGGCGCGCCATCTACACTATGCAGACCATATCCGCTCAGGTAAATACGCTGTCACTCCTTCTATGAGCGCTTTTACCCTGTTCCGCAACTTGCGAAACGGACATCAGGAACCTGTCAAACTGACCATTCCAAGCGTGAGGACAAAGGAACGTCTGGCTGAGGAAATGGCTGAACGACTGATGTTTTCCAAGGAAGATTTCCTCGATGCACTAAACGATCCGAAGATATGTGGAAAGTATGCACTCGATACTGCCACCATTATCTCTATGTTTATCCCTAACACTTACGAAGTGTACTGGAACATACCTCTCGAAAAGTTTCTTGACAAGATGAAGAATGAGAGTGATGATTTCTGGAAGGGCACTCGCTCTGCAAAGGCAAAGGAGCTCAATCTCTCGCCGGTGGAGGTAATCACCATTGCAAGTATAGTGGATGAAGAAACTGCCAACAATGCTGAGAAGCCTATGATTGCAGGAATGTATTACAATCGTCTGAAGCAGAATATGCCTCTCCAGGCAGACCCTACTATCAAGTTTGCTTTGCAGGATTTCTCACTGAGAAGAATCTATACCAAACTGCTCAATGTGGTTAGTCCTTATAACACTTATAGAAATGAGGGATTGCCTCCTGGACCTATTCGCATTCCAAGCGTGGCAGGTATCGATGCTGTGCTCAATATGGTGCACCATGACTTCATCTATATGTGTGCTAAAGAGGACTTCTCTGGCACACACAACTTTGCCAAGTCATACAATGAACATCTCGCCAACGCCGCTAAATACAGTAAGGCTTTGGATGAGAGGGGAGTTAAATAATAATTCATAATGCATAATTCATAATGCATAATTTATAATGCTTAATGCATAATGCTTAATGCATAATTCATAATGCTTAATGCATAATGCAGGAAGCCTATTACAAATGAAGCGAGAGTAACCCTGGACAATATATCGGGTTACTCTCGCTTTACTTAATATAGGTTTTCAGACTGTCTCTTTCGTTAATAAGACATTATGGGTTAAAAGAATCAGTCTGATAAACTATCTACAGAGAAAGAGAAAGGAAGGAGGGTCTTGATAGAATCAGCTATCAGGACTCCTTTTTTTCCATATAGGAGAATGCGGATAGGCTGATTATAGCGCACTTCATGCTCAAGGATTACCTGACGGCATGAACCGCATGGGGAAATAGGGTCATTGACAAACTCACCGTTTATATTGCGTGCAGCAATAGCGAGAGTAAGAATAGGAGTGTCTGGATACTGTGCCTGCGAAGAGAAGATAGTGACACGCTCAGCACAAAGCGTGAGCGGAGTAACGGAATTCTCCTGATTACAACCAGTCACCACTACCCCATTCTGTAGGCGTAGTGCAGCTCCGACACGAAACTTGCTGAATGGTGCATACGAAGCCTCTGTAGCCTTCTTTGCCTTCTCCACGAGTTCATTGTCTTCTGGGGTCAGTTCAGATTGCTCTACGAGCATCATCTTCAGGTTCAATTCTATTGTTTTCATATCTTTATTATTATTGTTGTTTAGTGGTTTTGTTGTCTGGTTGTTTTGTTGATTGTTGGTTATCGGTGGTCGGTTGTCGGTTTGTTGATAGTCCAGTTGCGAGCAAATTCTACAAACAACCAGACAACTAAACAACCAGACAACTAATAACATCCAATATTAACCACTTCCTTCGGCTTTATTCCATCGCGATTATATGGCAATGCCCATGCTTTGTTAGCAGTGCCGACAGCCTTTGAGATGGAGTCGAGATGGAAATCGTAACGCAGAAGCTCAGTGTCTATTCGCTTGAAATTCTTCCATCCGGCAGAGATTGTGTCCTTGACATTCTCCCAGATGATACTATCACATACCGTGGAATCATTTATCTTTGGCGTGCGAAGGAGAGAATAAGCAAAAGAATAATGGAAGGCGGCAGTAGAGTCAGCCTTAGTTCCCATAATGACATCATCAGCATATCCCGTCACTATCGAGTTTCTTACGCTGAGATTGACCAGTGGCCAGACATTCGTTCCGTCGCCATTACTGAAACGGAGCGCTGCTCCACGCTGAGCATCAAATGGATAAAACTGTGCCAACGTGCAGTGGAGTAATGACACATCGCCTCCCATCACCGCCACACAGTCAGCCAATGTATTGGAAATCTGGCAGTTTTCGATGACTACTTTCGCATTTGAAGTGCTTATGCCATAGCCTTTACAATTATGAATGGTGGAAGCTGTAAGCGTGAGTTTCAGTCTGTTGACGTCGCTTGAGTCGCACACTATGCCGTCATATCCACTATGTATGTCAGTGAAACCTATGATATTATCGTAGGAAGAGGCAGAGAAATGAATGCCTTTCCATCTTCCTGGCACGAGATCGTAAGGCAGATAGTCAAACATATTGTCGAGACGGTCGCCCCTTAGCACCACATTATTTGTGGAATCGCCCTTGCATACCAATCTGCCTTTCACCTCAATGCCTGCATCATCATGGAAATAGATGATAGAACCAGGAGCTATGGTGAGCGTAGCAAGAGAATCGACTGTTATGCCTTGATAGATTACGAGAGGTCTTTTGCCTGCATTATCTATGAGAGAATCACGTGATATCCGCATTTCCTGCACGAGATCAGCATCCCATGACCACGCATTGAGATTGACCACCTGCTGCTTTCCGCTCTCCAAGGTGAAGATAAGATTGTCTCCTATCTCCTTTGGAGCAGTCTGATAAGTGGATCGTGAAGTCAGTTCCACGAAGACGCGGATGCTGTCTCCTTTTCTTATTTCAATGTCAGAAGTCTGAAATCCAGTCTGCTCGCCAAGGTTTATTCCGTCCACATTGACACGGAAACCAGTCTGGTTGCCATTCTGCAACCTCACGTTAGAGCAGCGTATTCCGTCTCCAGACTTATTGTAAATCCAGAAAGAACGCGTGGAAGCCGGCACTTTGGAGAATACCGTGTCCATAAATACCGTATCCACACCCAGTGTAAGACTATTGAATGGGGATGCGGAAAAACTGTCATCATCATTGCAAGCCGTAAGGATTATGGCAAGCAACGGAAGAAATACCAATATGTTTCTAATGCTCTTTTTCATTATTTGAAATAACGGATTACAAGGGCATTTATTGTATTTTTGCCAATGCAGTATTTTCCATCGGGACGTTCACCCACGAGCCACAGAATATTATCGTCAGCATCAGAGATTACGAGTTGGGCTTCCTTTTGGAAGATATTTCGCTTTCTGTCGGTAAGATAGTCGCTAACGAGTTTTGTTCCCTTCATTCCGAAAGGCATAAATCGCTCTCCTGGCTTCACATTCCTCAGGCAAAGAGGAAACCTTACCTTATCGGCATCGAGCGTGGCACAGAGCAACGAGCGGTCGATGGTGAAACTTTCATCCACTTGCTGCATTTTGACGGAGACCTTTTCTGTGGCAGACTGCGTCTCACTGATGACGTAAGTGCCTGCCTCTGGAATGCGGAAAGGCTTGCGTTCTGCTACCGATTTCTCCTTGATGAGCAGACAACCGCGATCTACTATCAGCGTATGCCCTGCACTCTCCCATCGCTTTCCCGGCTGAGAAAGGTCTGAACGAGATATTTCCTCCACCTGCGATGGGGAGAAAAGTAATGGTGAAAGAATGGTCTGAAGGGTGTATTCACGCGATGCCACTCCCGACAAAGCCTTGACATCTATCGACATAAGGCGATCAGCAGGGGCTATATCGGCAGATGAAAGCGTGGATTTCACCACACGGTCCACATCCTTACGCATGGCATTATCAAAGACTTTACCAGCCTCTACCATTCTTAGAGCGGTCTGAGCGATATTCTCTGACACAGAAGGATTTATCCCTTCGAGTAGAGGTAACAGATTAAGCCTTATCTTATTGCGCACCACATCATCCTCCAGATTGGTGCTGTCAGTGACAAAGTCCTGCCCTTTCTCTTTCAGCCATGCCTCTATATCCCTTCTTCCCACGCAGAGAAGTGGGCGCACTATATGTCCATTCCTTGGTTTTATGCCCTGCAATCCATGAATGCCAGTGCCACGAATGAGATTCATTATCACCGTTTCGACAGAGTCATCACGATGATGCGCCACGAGAATATCGTCGGCTTCGATGCTCACTCTCAACTGTTCAAAATAATTATAACGCAAATCTCTCGCTGCCATTTCTATGCTCACCTTATGCAGAGAAGCGTAAGTGAGAGTGTCAAAATGCACACGATGGAATGGTATTGCCTCCCTTTCACACAGTTTCTCGCAAAAAGCCTCATCCCTGTCAGCCTCTTCTCCACGTAGATGGAAATTGCAATGCACCGCCTCTACATCATAGCCCAGCGACTTGCAGACGAGCAACAGGCAGACGGAGTCCGCTCCGCCCGACAATGCTACGAGCCCTTTCCATTTCCCTTGTTGGGGAATAAGGGATTCTGAGGATATGAATTTCTTTATTTTCTGCTCTATGGGATGCATGAGGTGTTTGTTTTTTTCATTGCCCGGTAACGCGGGCAACACTGTGGCGAACATTGGAGAATATTGCTACATCGTTTCTGCATTGCACGGTAACGCGGGCAACACTGTAGCGAACATTGGAGAATCCTATTCTACATAGAGCACCAATCCCTTGAGGTATTCGCCTTCAGGATGGTAGATGTTGATAGGATGGTCGGCAGGCTGATGGAGCTGGTGAAGGATACGCACCTTACGTCCAGACTGCGCTGCAGCAGTAAAGACTGCATTGCGAAAATTATCCTTTGTCACCACTTGCGAACAACTGAATGTGAAGAGTATTCCGCCCGGCTTGATGCGCTCGAAAGCCTTGACATTAAGGCGTGTATAGCCCTTCAGAGCATTGTGTAATGCACCACGATGCTTTGCAAAGGCAGGCGGATCAAGGATAATGAGGTCGTATTTATCATCCGCTCCGTCCAGGAACTTGAAAGCATCCTCACAGAAAGCCTCATGACGCTTGTCGCCAGGGAAATTGAGTTCCACGTTCTTAGTGGTGAGTTCTATGGCTTTTCCTGAAGAATCCACGGAGTGAACGAGTTTTGCCCCGCCACGCATAGCATAGAAAGAGAAGCCACCTGTATAGCAGAACATATTGAGCACACAGCGTCCTTTAGAGTAATGTTCGAGCAACGAACGGTTCTCACGCTGGTCAACAAAGAAACCTGTCTTCTGTCCTTTGAGCCAATCGACGTGGAATTTGAGTCCATTCTCCAAAGCCACATTCTCGTCAGTATCGCCATAGATGAAACCATTCTCCTGTCCGAGTTCCGCCTTGTAAGGCAGTGTGGTCTCGCTCTTGTAATATACATTCTCGATGCGATGCTCCATTACGCGCACCAACTGGCGTGATATTTCCATCCTGTACTCGTGCATTCCCACGCTATGTGCCTGCACTACAGCGGTCTTACCATAGCAATCGATGACCAGTCCTGGGAGATTATCGCCTTCTCCGTGAACGAGACGGTAGGTATTGTTCTGCGGATTGTCTGCAATACCGATTGCAATGCGCACGTCGAGGGCAATCTTGAGACGATTGTACCAGAAATCATCGTCAATCATCTCATCGTCGAAAGTAAGTATTCGCACGGCAATGCTTCCTATCTGGAAGTGTCCGCGACCGATATACTCGCCTTCGGCAGAGATTACATTGACTATCTCGCCTTCACGCAAGCCTTCGTCCATATGGTGCAGTGCACCCGAGAACACCCAAGGATGAAAGCGCTTCATGCTCTCTTCCTTACCTCTTTTCAAATATACGTTTTTATACATTCTGTATTGTATTTTCTATCTCTACAGCCATTTGCGGATTATCACCCGTCAATTGGAGTTCTAAATTTTTCTTTTTTGCAGTGCGTCGCTTAGCAGGAGCTTTGGCTTTTGCCGTCGTGCCCTTGGCGTTTGCTTTAGCTGCAGTGGCTTTTGCCGTCGTATCTTTTGCAGAAGCCTTGGCAGAAGCCTTGGTAGTGGAACCCTTTCTCGTGGTCTTTGGTTCACCGTCAGCCGACGTAGCCTTACGCCTTGCGGTGGTCTTGCGTGCAGTACGCTTTGCGGCAGGCTTTTTCTCCTCCACATTGTCAGCGCCATCAGCCAGCTCTTCCTGCTCCTTATGAGCGGCAGGTTGCTGCGGTTCCGGTTCTGGAACGTATTCGAGGAAGAAGTCTTGCGTCTCTTTCAGGCGCATATATTCCTCATAAAGCATGATGCACGCCCACGCATCCGTGGCAGCATATTCTTTCTGTTTCTGGCTAAGCACATCGGCTTCCCAATTGGAGAGTTGTTCACGCTTGCTGATGCGCTTGCGGAAAAGGTTGGCATAGAGTTTTGCCAGACTCATATCCTTGATTCCCAATTCAGTCATGTGGTCCTGGAGGTCGATAAATCCCTTAGGCTCGAAGTTGCCTCTCTTATGGAGTCCCATTATGTCATCATGCCATGAGAGTCCTATTTTCAATGGTCCCTCAGCTTCAAGGAGTTGCTTTACCGCTGGACAAAGTCCTATCCTGTTGAGTCTGAACAGGAAACATGTGTTGTGTGTAGAGACCTGAAGCAGCGCCACCTTATTTCTCGCGCCTTTCTTGAATACAGGTCTTGTCTCGGTATCGAAGCCGAGGATGTCACTCTGAAGCAAGTAATCTACAGCCCTCTGCGCCTCGCCAGGCGAAAGAATAGTGATTATTCTGCCTGGGAAAACCGCCCTTGGCAAGTCACCTATCTTGGTTTTGTCAAACTTACTGTATAATATTTTATTCATAGCGAAATTGACCTTTGCCTCAGTAGATTTAAGGGGGCAAAGGGTATGGAATACATTCTAAATTACATATAACAAGTGCAAAATTAGAAAAAAATGCTGAAAAAACCATATCTTTTGACATATTCTCTCGCTTTTTCATCAATTATATGAGATTTTTCATGTAAATTTGCAGTTGGTTTGGGAGAAACGTATTGCTTTTCCCCTCCAACTTCACATACACCAAGCATAAGAAAAGAAATATATATATGGCAAAAAAGAAAAAAGAAACAGCCAATTCCAAGAACGTATCATTCAGTGAAGCCATCGGAGTTTCGTCTTTCATACACAATGAAAAGACTAATGTCACCGTGGGACTTATCCTCTTCGGCATCTCCATCTTCATGCTTTGGTCATTCTGTTCCTTCTTCTCTACAGGACAGAATGACCAAAGCATCATCACCAATCCGCTTCCTGGAGATATGAGGAATGAAGATATGGCGATACAAAACAGCTGCGGAAGCATCGGAGCATACATTTCATATTTCTTTATCAAGTGTTGCTTTGGCTTTCCCGCATTCCTTATCCCTGCATTTATATTCCTTGTAGGCTTGCGATTGGTGGGCGCATTCAAGTTGAACCTGTGGAAATGGTTCTTTGGCTCAATGATATTGCTCATCTGGAGCAGCATCACCTGTGCGAAATTCATCAACCCTCTGCTCAACGGACAAATATTCAATGCCGGCGGAGGACACGGTGAGTTTATCTGCAAATACCTCGAATGCATAATCGGAACGCCAGGTCTGACAGCCATCCTTGCGCTGACAGCCATCATTTTCCTCACTTTCGTCTCCACAGAGACCATCAATTTCATCCGCAAAGTGCTTAATCCTGTGGACTATATCTCAAATAGAGTGAAGTTTAAAATCAATAACAACAAGGAGGAAGAGGAAGCTACTGACACCGTTCTCGCTAATCCTTACACCATTCCGGAGACTGAAGAGGAAGAGAAAACCGAGGAATACTTACCTGATGAGAACGCAAGCCAGCCTATCGACCTCACTGACGAGGAAGATATTGCGCCGACAGAGCAAAGCGAAAGCGTGGCTCCTGAGCAGAAACAGCCTGCCAATAACGAGCCTACATTCAGCGTAAACCAAAGCATCAGCGAAGACAAAGCCAAGGGAAAGACGCTCACTGCCGAGGAGGTGCTATCTACTCCTATCAACCCACGTGAGCCTTATACAAAATATAAGTTCCCTACCCTCGACCTCCTGAAGAAATATGAGGAGCAAAAAGACCTGACCACTAAGGAGGAACTCATAGCCAATAAGAAGCAGATTATCACTGTGCTCAACTCATTCGGAGTGCAGATACGTGAGATTACAGCCACTATCGGTCCTACTATCACGCTCTATGAGATTACTCCTGCCGAGGGAGTGCGCATCTCCAAGATTCGTAATCTGGAGGATGACATAGCTCTCTCACTCAAGGCTGAGGGTATTCGTATCATCGCTCCTATCCCAGGAAAGGGCACTATCGGCATCGAGGTGCCTAATGCCCATGCTTCCATCGTCTCAATGGAGTCCATACTCAACTCCAGGAAGTTCCAGGACACCAAGATGGAACTGCCTCTTGCCCTCGGTAAGACCATCACCAATGAGGTCTTTATGGTCGATCTTGCCAAGATTCCTCACCTCCTTGTGGCTGGTGCTACTGGTCAGGGTAAGTCTGTCGGACTGAATGCCATGATAGGCTCTTTGCTCTTCAAGAAGCATCCTAACGAGCTGAAGATTGTGCTTGTCGATCCTAAGAAGGTGGAATTCTCCGTCTATAATCCTATCGCCAATGCGTTTATGGCTCAGGTTCCAGACACTGACGAGGAACCTATCATCACTGATGTCACCAAGGTGGTGCGCACACTGAAGGGCCTCTGCACGCTTATGGACCATCGTTACGACCTCCTGAAGCTTGCTGGAGCGCGCAACATAAGGGAATATAATGAGAAATTCATCAACCACCGCCTGCGCATGACCGACGAAAACGGTAACCCACTCCATGACTATATGCCGTATATCGTCGTGATAATAGATGAGTTTGGCGACCTTATCATGACCGCAGGAAAGGAAGTGGAACTGCCTATTGCCCGTATCGCACAGTTGGCTCGCGCCGTGGGAATACACATGATTATAGCCACACAGCGCCCTACCACTAACATCATCACCGGCACTATCAAGGCAAACTTCCCAGGACGTGTGGCTTTCCGCGTAGGACAGATGATTGACTCACGCACCATTCTCGACCGCCCGGGTGCCAACCAACTCATAGGTAAGGGCGATATGCTCTATCTCAACGGCAACGAACCGACCCGCGTACAGTGTGCTTTCCTCGACACTCCTGAAGTGGAAGCTATCGCTAAGCATATACAAGAGCAAGAGAAGGCTGGCCTTACTCCTCAGCATCCTATGGAACTCCCTGAACCTATGGATGATGGAAGCGATGGCGGAAGCACTGGAAGTACGGACGTTTCTTCATGGGATCCTCTCTTCGAACAGGCTGCACGCACCATCGTCAACACGCAGCAAGGCTCTACGAGCATGATTCAGCGACAGTACTCCATCGGCTACAACCGTGCCGGAAGACTGATGGACCAACTCGAAAAGGCGGGTATCGTAGGTCCTGCTCATGGCAGTAAGCCTCGCGAAGTGCTGATAATGGATGAGATGGCTTTGGAAAACCGTATTGCATCGCTCAGAGGCGGTACTCGATAACTTGATATTTCAGATAACAAACTAATAAAAAGAAAACCGTTAAAAGGGACGGATTAACAACAGAAAGTCTATGAAAAAAATCTTTTCTCTGATAGTTATGATGGCGATTTGCGCCTTCACTACAACCATTTCTGCCAACAACAATTCTAATGAGGCAAAGAAAGTGCTCGACAAAGCTGTAGCAAAGCTCAACATCAAAGGCGGTACTACCGCTTCTTTCTCCATCAAAGGCAACAAGTTTGGCACTCAGAAGGGCAACATCTCCATCAAAGGCAACAAATTCCACGCTTCTACTGCCAGCGCAATAGTATGGTACAATGGCAAGACACAGTGGACCTATGTGAAGAAGAATGAAGAGGTCAATGTCTCTACTCCTTCTGCCGCTCAGCAGTCATCCATGAATCCTTACACCTTCGTCAATCTCTACAAGAAGGGTTACAGCATGCAGCTCAACAAGACCGCGAGCGGCAATCAAGTGCATCTCAAGGCTCTAAATCAGAAAGCAAGCATCAAGGAGGCATATATTCTCGTGGACGGCAACAATAATATCAAGGAGGTAAAGATGCGTCAAGCTTCTGGTTGGGTTACGATTTCTATCTCCAATATCAGACAGCAAACTCTCTCTGATGCCACTTTCACCTTCAATGCTAAAGACTATCCTAAGGCTGAGGTAATCGATCTTAGATAGTGTGGTTTTGTTGTTTTGTGGTTTTGTTGTTTTGTGATTTAGTGGTTTTGTTGTTTTGTTGAATGCTAATACTGACAACGAACCAACAAACCTTGTCATGAAAAACAGCAACGAGCCAGAGTATTGTAGTAAATGCAATAACATAGCTTTTACACTGCAATAACATAGCTTTTACACTGCAATAACAT
>OQVQ01000114.1_pt1 | contig 38080 bp, 29 predicted proteins | sample 1691491 | NCBI WGS metagenome assembly OQVQ01 (sample SAMN03418252, study PRJEB22391) | human gut metagenome | biome: human-gut; feature: organic feature; material: feces | host: Homo sapiens | place: Tanzania | collected 2013-01
GCGGGCGTCGTCGTACAAGGGGTCGTATTGGGCTGCGAATACAAGCGTCTGAGGCAGTCTTGAATTGTCCTTTGCAAGAAGAGGGGAGAACAAAGGGTCGAGTATGTCCTTTGGCTCGCGCGAGTAGTTGCGGATGAAGAACTCCATCTCCTTGACGGAGAAGGATGGGCAGTCCTTGTATTTTTCGTAGCTTTCAGTCCTCATGCGGCAGTCCGTTACTGGAGAGATGAGGATTTGTCCTGCGATCTTTGGGCCTTTGCGGTCGCGGGCAAGCCTGCTTACGGCTGCGGCAAGGTTGCCTCCTGTGCACGAACCCATGAGATAGATCTTGTCGGGGTCTACACGCCAGTAGCGAGCACCCTGACACGCCCAAAGGAATGCGCTGTAGCAGTCTTCGACTGGAACTGGAAACTTGAACTTTGGGGCAAGCCTGAAGTCCACGGCCAACACGCTTGCGCCAGTGACGTTGCAAAGGTTGCTGCAGAATGCCCCGCACTTGCTCATGTTGCCAAGCATCCATCCGCCTTCGTGGAACAGTATTATGAGGGAACTTTGGCCTGAAACAGAGCGGTCCTTGTATTTTTCAAAGAAATATCCCGTTATTGCGCCATCGTTGACTGGGATTATGAATGTCCTTTTGAGGATGTCCCTGGTGACTGGGCGGTAAAGGGAACAGAATGTCCTTTTCGATTTTATGTCAGAGCGATTGTATTCGTCTATCTCCTGCTGGGAGGCGGTGGTGACATCCTCTATGTCAACGGCCTTCCTGAGCTTCAGGATTCTTTTGGTTTTGTGTGTCAAAACATAATCGCCCATGGAAAAATATGATATAATATTCGTAGTTTTGGTTCAATGTTTTTATTATTGTGTATGGAGCAATGAATTATGAAGAGAGCTCTTGTCGTTGTGGACTATCAGAACGATTTTGTGACCGGTTCCTTGGGTTTTGGACGTGCGGCATTGCTTAGACCTGTCATCGTTGACAAGCTAGAGAAGGCTTTGGCATGTGGGACCCATGTCATATTCACGATGGACACCCATGGAGAGGACTATCTTGAGACGGCAGAAGGCAGGGGGCTTCCAGTGAAGCACTGCATAAAGGGGTCCTGGGGTTGGGAGCTTGATGAAAGCGTCCTTCCTTATAAAGATAAGGCGGAGAAGGTTATTGAAAAGCCAACTTTTGGATCCGTTGAACTTGGCAAGTTCCTTGCGAAACAGGGCTACGATGAGGTTGAGCTGTGCGGGCTTGTTTCAAGCATATGTGTGCTGAGCAATGCCGTTATAGCAAAGGCCAGCCTGCCGGAGTCCCATATAGTCGTGGATTCCAAGGCTACGGACGATGCGAATGAAGGCAACAAGAGCGCTGCGCTTGCGTGTCTTAGGTCCATAATGGTGGATGTGCTCTGAGAAAGACGGGGCACAGGGACATCGGTCTAAAAAGAGGATTATATAATAGAGGATATGGAGGGAAGAATGGTTCTCGTTACAGGTGGAGCTGGGTTCATTGGGTCGCATACGTGCGTCGAGCTGCTGGAGCATGGCTACGATGTCGTGGTGGTGGACAATCTTTGCAACAGCCACGAGGAGGCGTTGTCCAGGGTCGAGCGCATTACGGGCAGGAGACCGCTGTTCTTCAATGTGGATGTGTGCGACAAAAAGGCGCTGGGTCGCGTGTTCGACCAGTGCCATATAGATGAGGTAATACATTTTGCGGGGCTCAAGGCTGTGGGTGAGAGCGTGCAGAAGCCTCTTGAGTATTTCAGGAACAATCTGGATGCCACACTTACCCTTGTGGAGGTCATGAGGGAGCATGGCACGAAGCGCCTTGTGTTCTCTTCAAGCGCCACGGTGTACTCTGGCGACAACGAGATGCCGTTGAAGGAGACTTCCAGAACTGGCGACTGCACCAATCCGTATGGTTGGACCAAGTATATGTCCGAGCAGTTCTTCAAGGCGTTCTGCGTGGCGGATCCTAGCCTAAGCATTGTCCTTCTTAGATATTTCAATCCGGTTGGAGCTCATGAAAGCGGTCTTTTGGGCGAGGACCCCCAGGGGATTCCAAACAACCTCATGCCTTATGTGACGCAGGTTGCCATTGGCAAGCGTGACCATCTCACAGTCTTTGGAGACGACTACGATACTCCTGATGGAACCGGGGTGAGGGACTACATCCATGTCGTGGACCTTGCTCGTGCACATCTTGCAGCGTTGGACTATGCTTCAAAGCACGAGGGCTGCGAGGTGTTCAACATTGGATCCGGCAAGGGTTCGAGCGTCCTTGACATAGTGAAGGCCTTTGAGAAGGCGAGCGGCAGGCGCATTCCATATACAATAGGGCCTAGGCGAGCAGGCGATCTCGCTACTGTCTATGCAGATCCAACAAAGGCAAAAAAGGTCCTTGGCTTTGAGACAAAGTTTGGTCTTGAAAGGATGTGCGAGGACTCTTGGAGATGGCAAAAAGGCAATCCAAACGGTTTTAAAACGAACAATATGTAAAAAAATGTAATTTTATTCACAAAACGTTGCATTTTTATCGTTTTTTATGCCGTGGTGTATTGTTTTTTTTCAACTTTTCTGTTGTATTTCCTAACAAACGTCCTGTAGAATTTCTACATGACATTGAAATGAATTCTAATCCAGGAGGAAAAAGATGAAAAAACTGACAGTTCTCTTGCTGGTTCTTGCAGTTGCCCTCACCACTGTGTTCGCACAGGGTGCGGCCGATGCTCCTGCAACATCAGCTCCGGTTGTCAAGGAAGAGGTAAAGGCTTCTGAGCCAGCAGCACCTGCAAAGTATGTGCGCGGCGATGACGAAGAGATCTACAACTCTGTCCTTGGAAAGTACGAGGAACTCTGTATGAAAGCCAAGGCTGCCGCAACAGATTCAGAAAGGTTTGTCCTCTATGCTCAGGCTGAGGCTTATCTTCTCGATTCCGCAGTCATGATTCCTAACACAACACAGAACGGTGCATACACCATTTCCAGAGTTGCTCCAAGAACGGTCCCTTACGTACAGTGGGGAAACGACGATGACAGATGGAAGGGCATCGTAATATCCGGCGACGACTTCCTTACCCCTGCTGAAAGGGAAGAGCTTCTTTCAATTTGGGCACAGGCAGTCAAGGGCGAAGCTGTATACGATCCAGAAGCTTGGCTCATGGAGCATGGCCACTCAATCAACAAGAACTACAGAGTCACGTTCCAGACGGCTCCTGTGACCCTTGATACTCTCAATACCTCATCACAGTCCGATACCGAGATTCTCGTGAACTGCGTTGATGGTCTTGTACAGTACAACAACCTTGGTCATATGATTCCTGCTCTTGCAGAGTCCTGGTCCCTCTCTGAGGACGGCCTTGTATATACCTTCAACATCAGAAAGGGTGCATACTGGTCCACTTCTGAGGGAGTGAAGTACGCAGAGGTCACAGCAAAGGACTTCGAGGCCGGCTTCCATCACATGCTTGATGCTGCAGCAGGTCTTGAGTGGCTCGTCGAAGGTGTTGTCACAGGCGTTTCCGAATACCTTGCGGGCGGTTCCTGGGACGATGTTGGATACAAGGCAGTGGATACCTACACACTTCAGGTAACCCTTTGCCAGCCGACAAGCTACTTCCTCTCGATGCTCACGTACAGCTGCTTTGCTCCTATCTGCGAAAGCTTCTACCTATCACGTGGCGGAGTCTTTGGAATCACAGAGTATGCTGATGCATACAGCGACCCAAACACATACACCTATGGAAAGGCAACCGATGTCTCTTCTCAGGTCTACAACGGTGCTTTCCTTCTTCAGCAGTTGAACGACACCTCAATCATCAAGGTTGTCAGGAACCCCAACTACTACGATCCTGAAAGCGTACAGCTCGATTCCATCACATGGGTCTATGACAACGGCGAGAACATGCAGCAGTACTACAAGGATATCTGCGATGGTGTCTACGCTGGAGGCGGACTTACAGAGGCAACAGGAACCCTTGCTCTTGCAAAGGCTGACGGAAACTTTGACAAGTACCACTACATTTCAGAGACCACATCGACGACGTACTTCGGAGGACTTAACGTCAACAGAGGAACTTTCGCCCTGGCAAGCGGTGCATGTGCTTCTCCAAAGACGGAGCAGCAGAAGATAGACACCCATACGGCTCTCTTGAACAAGAACTTCAGAAAAGCAATGCAGTTCGCCTTCGACAAGGCGACCGTCAATGCAACAAGCCGCGGTGCTGACCTTGCAACGACCAACCTCAGAAACATGTACACACATCCAGAGTTCGTACAGCTTGATTCCGATGTCGTCGTGGACGGCAAGGAATGGCAGGCCGGTACCCTCTACGGTGAGCTTGTGCAGTACTACTGCGACCAGATTGGCGCAGGCGTTCAGGTAGCCGATGGTATTGATGGATGGTATCACCCAGAGCAGGCAAGGGCTTGCCTTGCTGAGGCCAAGAAGGAGCTTGGAACTTCCGTCACATGGCCAATCACAATCGATGTCGTCTACTACTCGCCAAGTGCAGCACAGACAGCTCAGGCACAGGCCTACAAGCAGGTAATCGAGGGAACTCTTGGAACTGAGAACGTTGTTGTAAACCTCATTGAGGCAACTGTTTCAGCAGACTTCTACGCCTGCGGATACAGAGCTTCCAACGGAGAGGCTGGAAACTTCGATATGTTCTACGGCTCAGGTTGGGGTCCAGACTTTGGTGATCCTTGTTCCTACCTCGACACCTTCCTTGGAAACGGTGCCGGCTACATGACAAAGGTCATAGGTCTCTTCTAATAAACGACCAAAACCACAGTCATAATTAGACGCAATTTCCATGGGAGGACTACACGGTCCTCCCATGGTTTTTTGGACAAAGCTTTGCATTTATTGCATAGTGCAAGGCATTGTCCAAAGGAGAGAAGGATCTAAACATTATGAAGAAATACCTTTTGCGACGCATTCTTTTTTCGCTCTTCTCACTGCTTGTCGTAATTTGGACCGTCATGCTGCTTGTTTTCTCACTTACGGACAGGAGCGTGATATTCCAGAACGACGATACGTGGAACAAAAGAAGCGCAAACGAGAGAATCGTTTACGAATACTCCCAGTACCAGCGGTACGGGTACCTTGAGTATGTCAACTATACAAGCTATGCAGGCAGCAAACTTGGCAATGGCGATGCCTACACTGAGGAGAGCAATCTCATACAAAGACAGGAAGGCGATGCATATCTTGAAAGCGCAACCGTTCAGCAGTTCATTGAAGAATACACTGCAAAGGGCTACAAGATAGTCCGTCTGGACCCAATCAAGTTCTCCTCTGGAAGGACCAAGGGACAGCTCAAGCCAGGAGGAAGAGGATTCCTGTTGGCTGTGCGCGAAAGGCCAATCATCTACAGACTCTTCGATTATCTTGGCAACCTCTTCACCGTTGAGACGACCAACGATGTGAAGGATCCAAGTCTCACAGACCGCTATGTACGCTTTGAAAAGGATCCCTACAGCGGACTCTTTGCAATAGTTGGAAGCGGAACGACCCATAAATACCTTTTGTACTTCGATTCGAGGTTCCCTTGGATACATCAGAACTGGATCCACCTCAACCTTGGCGTTTCCTATACCCGTTTCAGAGGGCAGGAGATTACAGGTGTCATAAACGACCCTTCAGGAGACCTCAAGACCGAAAGACTTCAGTACCCGGCTCTTATAGGCACCGACCAATATGTTGAGACCTCCGCCAATTTCCACTCAGCAACGTACAACATGGGAGAGCTTACAGATGCGGAGAAGCAGCAGTTCAACGACAAGTACACAGTCATGACCTACAGGCGTTCAGGCCTTAGCATGATAGAGAACTCGTTTGTCATAGGACTTGTTGCCGTTGTCATTGCATACTGCCTTGGACTTCCTCTTGGGATCCTCATGGCAAGGAAAAAAGATAAGCTCGTGGACAAACTTGGCATGGCCTACATAGTTTTCATAATGGCCGTTCCTTCTCTTGCATACATTTTCCTCTTTGCAGCTCTTGGTACCAAGTTGTTCAATCTGCCGTACAAGTTTGCGAACGCCCAAGTCAAATTCCTGGCCTACATACTGCCAACCATCTCGCTTGCACTTCCTCAGATTGGAAGCCTCATGAAGTGGATGAGGCGCTACATGATAGACCAGATGAACTCCGACTACGTCAAGTTCGCAAGGGCGGAGGGCCTTAGCGAGCAGGAGATCTTCTCCCAGCACATCTCAAGGAACGCAATCATTCCGCTGGTGCATGGAATCCCTGCAAGCATACTTGGATGCCTTACCGGTGCAATCATAACAGAGCGCGTCTACTCCGTTCCTGGCGTTGGAAACCTTCTCACATTGGCCATAAACGGACACGACAATGGAATTATCGTGGCATGTACGGTGTTCTACACGACGCTCTCCATCATATCCCAGATTGCAGGAGACCTCCTTATGGTCAAGTACGATCCTAGGATTTCATTCGAAACTAAGGGAGGTAGATGATAATGGCAGCAAACAAAAAACAGACTGTTGTCAACGAAGATTCGTTGTTTACCTTCATTGACCACAACACAATAGAGAGCGAGAAGATAATCGCTCCAAGATACTCGTACTGGAAGTCCGTGTTCCGCGTGTTCTTCCGCAAGAAGACAAACTGGGGGCTTCTCATATTGTTCACGGTTCTTCTTCTATGCTCGTTCATAATCCCAATATTCTGCAAGTACGACCCAAACGAGAACGTCACCAACGCCCTCATGTTCCACCTAAGTCCAAGTCAGGCGATGGCTCAGACGGGAGGCTTCTCCTTCAAGTGGTGTCTTGGGTCAGGAGCCCTTGGAAACTCCATCTTCTATGGAATATGGGCATCGGCTAGGACCAGCTTGTTGCTTGCTGTGATCTGCGCCGCCATAAACATGACAGTTGGCATCATCATGGGTGCCGTATGGGGATACTCCAAGCAATTCGACCACGTGATGCTTGTCATATACAACATCATAGCCAACGTTCCGTACATTCTAATGATATCGGTTTTGGTCTACATCATTGGCTCTGGATTCTGGAGCTTCGTGTTCTCCCTCACCGTGACGGGCTGGCTGGGCATTGCATACTTCTTCAGGACTCAGGTCATGATAATCAGGGACCGCGAATACTCCCTTGCATCCCGATGCCTTGGAACTCCGATCACCAGAATCGTCTCCAAGAACATCCTGCCGTTCATGACGTCGGTCATAGTGACGATCCTTGCAACGGAGCTTCCTTCCTACATATCAATGGAGGTGTTCCTTTCGTTCATAGGCGTTGGACTTTCAGCAAGCGTTCCTTCCTTGGGTAGGATGATCCAGGAAGCACAGACTGCGTTCATCACCTATCCTTGGGAGTTCTGGTCACCTGTTGCGATTGCATCTCTTGTGACCATAATCCTCTACGTCCTTGGTCAGAACCTAGCCGATGCTTCCGACCCAAGGACCCACATGTGATTTGGAGGGAGACATGGAGAACAAAGAAAAAGACAAGAAAGTCCTGTTGTCCCTCAGGGATGTGGACGTAAAGTTCAATGTAAGAGGAAGGATCCTCTCTGCCATTAGACACGTTTCGTTGGACATATACGAAAACGAGTCCATTGCCATCGTAGGGGAATCGGGTTCTGGGAAATCGGTCTTGACGAAGACGTTCGCGGGTATGTTGGATTCCAACGGGTTCATTAGCAATGGAAGCATAATCTTCTCCGACGATGAGCTTTCAAGGACCGTTGCGCCGCTTACGGACCAGAACAAGAAGATCCTCAAGAAGGCGTATGACATGCTCAACAGCTCCTCGCCTCTGGAGCGTGGTGCCAAGGAGTACGTGGCCATTGCGCAGAAGAAGGAGGAGATCAAGCACGCAAAGTCCCTCACTCCTGAAGAGGAGATCGAGTACTCAAGGAAGATAAAGGACCTTGACGACGACATCGTGGACAGGACGAACTTCATGCTTGCCTTGGACCGCAGGGATGCCGATGACGCTGCGCAGATCCAGGAGATAAAGGCGAAGATCTCTTCATGGACGGAGCAGAAGAAGGCCCTTATGAACGAGCGCCTTGAGCTCATCAAGAAGAGAGCCCAGGAGTACAATGCGGACAAGGAGCGGGTGGCCCGCGACAAGAAAGTCATAGACGACCTTACCCAGAAGAGGGATGCAAAGCTTGGGAAAGCCGATGATTCTGGCAATCCGTTTGGGTTGTCGAACGCCGTTCTTGAAAGGAACAAGCTCATTGCCTACGAAATCCTGCTTTCCATAGCCCGCTATCCAAAGCACACCCAGTTTGTGTTCTTCCGCAAGCTCAGGAAGGCTTTCAGGCTTGCAATGTGCACAGGCGAGAACCTGAGCGATGAGAAAGTGAGGAACAGGATATTCGAGACTTGCACGTTCAGAGTCGAGTTCCGCGGCATAAACGAGAAGGAGAACCTTATAGAAGGTTATGCAATCATTGACTGCGCCAAGGTCAATTACACCAAGGACTGGCAGCATATCCGTGGCTGCAGGATAGCCACTGTGTTCCAGGATCCAATGACGAGCCTCAACCCTGTCGTCACCATTGGAAAGCAGATCTCCACCGTCATCATAAAACACCAGAACTGTTCCCAGGAAGAGGCCAAGAAGAGAACCTTGGACATCATGGCAAAGGTTGGAATCCCTGAGCCGGAGAAGAGGTTCAACGACTATCCTTTCCAGTACTCCGGTGGTATGAGGCAGAGGATCGTCATTGCAATAGCCCTCTCCTGCCAGCCAAAGATCCTTATATGCGACGAGCCTACCACGGCTTTGGACGTTACGATACAGGCTCAGATCATAAGGCTCATCAAGGACCTCCAGAAGCAGCTTGGCTTCACTACCGTGTACATCACGCATGACCTTGGAGTCGTTGCAAACGTTGCAGAGCGCGTCGCCGTCCTGTACGGCGGTCAGATCGTTGAGATTGGAACCGTTGAGGACATCTTCTATGAGCCAAGGCACCCATACACTTGGGCTTTGCTCAGCTCGCTTACGCAGCTTGCAGAGAAGGGCGACGACCTTTTCTCCATTCCTGGAACGCCTCCTTCATTGTACAACAAGATCGTTGGAGATGCCTTTGCGCCTAGGAGCCAGTACGCCATGGCAATAGACATGGTCAAGGAGCCTCCTATGTTCCAGATAAACGAGCACCACTGGGCCAAGACCTGGCTTCTGGATCCCCGCGCACCAAAGGTGGAGCCTCCAAAGATCATCCAGAATCTTCATGAGAAGATGCTCAAATCTCACATAGAGTTCACAGAGTAGGGAGGGAGACATGGAAGAAAACAAGAAGGAAGTGGTTCTCTCCATACAGAACCTTGATGTGGTGTTCAAGAACGGCAAGAAGGAGTTCAAGGCCGTTGACGATGTGAGCTTTGACATCTACAAGGGCGAGACGTTCTCCCTTGTAGGCGAGTCCGGCTCTGGAAAGACGACCATTGGCCGTGCCATTGTACGTATAAACCCCTGCACCAACGGTGCAATCTACTACAAGGGCGAGAAGATATCGGGCAAGCTTTCGCGCAAGGCTGATCGTGAGGTCGTTCGCAAGATCCAGATGATCTTCCAGGACCCTGCGGCTTCCTTGAACGAAAGGGCCACCATTGAGTACATAATCTCTGAGGGCCTTATAAACTTCCACCTTTTCAAGGACGAGAAGGACAGGTACCACAAGGTTGAGAACATCATAAAGGAGGTTGGGTTGCTTCCTGAGCACCTGACCCGCTACCCTCATGAGTTCTCAGGTGGTCAGCGCCAGCGTGTTGGTCTTGCAAGGTCAATCGTCATGGAGCCTGAGTTCATCATTGCAGACGAGCCTATAAGCGCTTTGGATGTGTCCATTCGTGCACAGGTCCTGAACCTGTTGAAGAAGTTCCAGAAGGAGAGGGGGCTGTCATATCTTTTCATTGCCCATGACCTTTCCATCGTTAGGTTCATCTCTGACAGGATCGCCGTCATCCACAAGGGTAAGATCGTTGAGATTGCAGAAACGGAGGAGCTTTTCAAGTATCCTCTGCATCCATACACGAAGTCCCTTATGTCTGCAATTCCTATCCCGGATCCTATCCTTGAGAAGAACAAGAAGCTCTTCGTATACGATTCGTCGCAGCATGACTACTCGGTGGACAAGCCTAGGATGGAGGACCTTGGAAACGGGCATTTCATCTACGGCAACGAGAGGGAGCTTGACCACTACAAGAAGGAGAGGTTTGGAAACTAGTTTAGACTAGGTTTTGAAAGTTCCGCCAAAATGGTAGAATGAGGTCCGTGCTGCACGTTCGTGCGGTGCGGACTTCTTGTTTGCAAGGATATCGGTTTATATGAAGGATTCTGTATGAAGGATGATAGGATTCAGGTCAGCGAGAAGCACGTGGGGCTTAGGGTTGTGTTATTCGTGGTGGCTGTGGTCGTTGCGGTTGGGGCTTTCTCGTATGGTATAAGCGCGCTTGGGGCCAAGCAGAGTGGTTACCATCTCATCGAGGCCAGTGCGGATTCCGATGCGCCTTTCTACAACAAGGAGATTTCGTTTGGCTATTACCTAGAAGGGTCGAGCGGTGCCATAAAGAAGGCGACCAAGGAGCTTGTTGGTGTGTATACTCCAATCCTGGCTGCGGCGTACAAGCAATTGGATTCCAGTACGGAGTATGCAGGTGCTGTGAGCATTGGGGCTTTGAATCGTCATTTGGGGGAGGAGATTGGTGTGAGTGCAGAGCTCTATGCTGTTCTCAAGGATGCATACGCACGCACGCTGGAGAGGCGCAACTTCAATATGTTCGCAGGGGCTTTGTATGCTGAGTGGAAGTCTGTGCTCATACTGGACGACCCTGTGGGTTTCGACCCTTTGACCAACGAGGATATGGCTGCCCGTTTTGCAGACATTGCTGCGCAGGTATCCAATCTGGACAACTTCTCGCTTGAGTTCTTGGATGATGAGAAGCATCTCGTGCGTTTCTCAGTTTCCGATGAGTATGCGGCATTCTGCAAGGATATGGAGATTGAGGCCGGGGCTTTGGATTTGAATCTTTTGACCAATGCGTATCGTTTGGAGATGATTGCTTCCGCTTTGGAGGATCTTGGCTTTACTGATGGCTATTTGCTGAGCCAAGATGGGTTGGCAGTGACACTAAGCGGTTGCAGGCAGCAGGGCTATGCGTTGTACGGGATGGAGGACGGTTCCATCGTGGAGCGTGGTTCGTTTGTGGTTGAGGGCCGTTCCAGCAAGGCCTTCATGGCGGCGTTTCCTCTTGGTTCGTATTCCGGTTCTTATTATTCTGTGGTTGATGGTCGTTTGAGGCATTTGTTCTTCGATACTTCAACAGGTGAGATCCGTGATGTGGTCATGGCCTGTACTTTGGTATCCCTTGATGGAAAAGCTGGAAGTACTGTGGATGAAAGCCTGGAGGATGGAAGCCCAGTGGGTAGGAGTTTGGTGAACGACATGGCCTATCTGGTGGATATGTGTGCACTTTCTTCAAAGGACTCTGTGATTGAGACTATTGTTTCATTGGGGAACTCTTCTGGTTCTGCATCTGGAGATGTGTTCGTGGACCTTGTGTTCCAGGATGGTACGGATTATATGGTGGAACCTGTTGAGAACTCTGTTGTAGGTTCTTCTGCAGATACAGCTTCGTCAAAGGAGGTTCTGTGATGTCGTTGTATAGCCAGGCAGAAGTGAACCTCCACACCCATTCATGGTACTGCGGTCATGGAAAAGGCGAGATTCCCGACTATGTAGCGGCTGCAAAGGAACGTGGTGATTTGAAGGTCCTGGGATTCTCCGAGCACTGTCCTGTGCCTGACAACCGCTGGTTGTCTACGAGAATGGACTATTCTCTTTTACCTTCGTATGTGAAGGACGTAAGGGCTGCGCGTGATTGCGACTCTTCGTTGGGAGAGGCTGGACTTCGCATATTGCTTGGCGCAGAGTGCGACAGCTTGAAGGGATACTTTTCGTACTACAGGGATGAACTTCTTGGAGCGCGTGGCTTCGACTACCTGATAGGAGCCGTACACTTCCATCATGACGAAGAGACCGGTGAGGATTTGTATCCAAACAAGATTCCAAACTATACCCCATATTTAGGTGAGTATGTGAAAAACTATACCGACATGTTGGAATCCGGCATCTTTTTGCTTGGTGCGCATCCGGATCTGTTCTGCTACTATACGCCGTGGAGCGCAGACCTGAAGGCTGTGTCCCAGGACATAATCCAGTGCGCTTTGGAGAACGATATGCCGCTTGAGATGAACGGTTTGGGCATAAGAAAGGGCATCATTGAAATTGGAGGCGTGAAGAGGACTCGCTACACCATAAAGGAGTTCTGGGAGATGGCTGTTGACGCAGGTGTCAGGATTTGCTGCAACAGCGACGCCCATAGGCCAGAGGATGTCCATGGGTGGCCGGCACACGATGGCTATATCAACGAATGCTTCGAGTTCGCCTCAAAGGTGGGAGCTTCGTTCGTTTCGTGGGAGATCGAAGGCGAAAGAATACGCCCCGTAGTTGATCTTTGAGCGTTTCGGGGCGCACTACGGCGGACTATGGCGCACTACGGCGCATCAAAAGGCCTCTTTTGGCTGCATGGGTTTTAGCTGCTTTGCCTGCACGGGATGCCAAATTCTATTTGTCCGGCATTATGGTTTTCTTTCTGAACTCCTCGATGAACTTGAGGATGACCTCCACCGCTCCATCTATGCCTACGGAACTAGTGTTTACGCTAAGGTCGTAGTTGTCCGCATCACCCCATTTCTGGTGGGTGTAGTACTCGTAGTACTTGGAGCGGCTCTTGTCCGTGTTCCTTATTATCTTCTCCATCTTTGCACGGTCGTTGTCGCTGTGCTCTTCAAGGGCAAGCTTCCTGCTTATGCGGTCTTCTATGTCTGCATGGATGAAGAAGTCAATGGTGTCGCAGTCCCTTAGAATGTAGTCTGCGCAGCGTCCAATTATGACGCATGGACCTTTCTGTGCAAGGGCCTGTATTACCTTTGACTTCTCAAGGAACACTTGGTCCGTAGGTGAGAGGCTGTAGAACTGGTTCATCACCACTTCCCTTGACGTTGCAACACCGGCTCCTGGAATGAGGCTTGTCGTCCCCATGTTCAGAAGGCTTGGCTTCTGTTCGTCCATTTTGGTCAGGTAGCTTTCTGCAAAACGGCTGTTCTCAGCTGTGAGCGTGAGGAGTTCTTTGTCATAGAAAGGAATTCCCAGACGCTTTGAAAGCCTAAGGCCAACTTCGTGTCCTCCACTGCCGAACTGTCTTCCTATTGTTATTACGTGGTTCATGCTTTCCTCCTATGTTTCCTATGCACTACAGATTATATCATCATTGTTGCCCATAAATATCTTTTTTTTCAGTTTGTGTGCATTTTTTTGCACACAAACGGTCAAAAATGGGCTTTTATGGGCATTCTTCCACATGTTGTCCATCCCCATGGAAGGTTTTGTGATTTTCTATATGGTATATAAATATAGCTGTGTTTTTTCGTCTTTGGAAAATAAAACAAAATAAAATCCAAAAAGGGTTGCATAAACCCCAATTATGGGCATAATGAGCCTTGCTCGTCTGTGCGTTGCTTGACGACTCTTTTGGCCCAGGCCATTTTCCCTGGGAATTTTCACTTTAGAAGGATTTCTGCGAAGAGTCCTTTTAGGGGGTGCCAAGATGATTGAGATAAAGCATCTTAGAAAAGAGTTTGATGACAATACGGTTCCTCTCAACGATGTGAACCTGGTTATCAACAGGGGTGACGTTATTGCTGTAATTGGACCTTCCGGTACTGGAAAGTCCACTCTCCTCAGATGCATAAACATGCTTACTGAACCAACGAGCGGCAATATCATAGTTGACGGTGAAGACATCACCGAGCGTGGGTGTAATCTCAACGAAGTCAGAAAGAAGATGGGGATGGTGTTCCAATCCTTCAATCTCTTTGGTCATTTGACCGTCATTGAGAACATCATGAATCCACAGATAACACTCTTGGGAAAGAGCCGTCAGGAAGCCTATGACAGAGCCATGGAGCTTTTGTCGTCCGTAGGTCTTTCCTCCAAGGTCTTCAACTATCCAGACGAACTTTCCGGTGGGCAGCAGCAGAGAATAGCCATTGCAAGAACCCTTGCCATGGATCCGGAGATCATTCTCTTCGATGAGCCTACAAGTGCTTTGGATCCAAGCATGATAGGGGAGGTCCAGTCCGTAATCAAGCTCTTGGCAAAATCGGGCCGTACTATGATGATCGTCACCCATGAAATGGATTTCGCGCGCAAGGTTGCCAACCGCGTGCTTTTCATGGATGAAGGCGGCATCTACGAGGAAGGCACCCCCAAGGAGATATTCGAGCATCCAAAGAGGGAGAAGACCCGTCGTTTCATCCAGCGTCTTTCGTCCCTCATCTACAGGATCCAGGGCATCGACTTTGACATAGAGGCCATGAACGAAGAGCTGCAGGGCTACGGCGAGAAGCTTCTCATCGAGTCTGAGCGTCTTTCCAAGCTTAGCCTGGCCATAGAAGAGATCTGTATCAACACGATTGCGGACTACTCGGAGAACCCTGACATCATCGTCAAGGTCGAATACTCCGAGAAGAAGGACATCCTTTCCCTCATCATCACCTACAAGGGGCCGTATTTCGATGTGCGCGACACTGACAGCGAACTGTTCAAGGAACTCCTTTCAGAACCCACCACGTCCTACAGCGAGAAGACCGTAGACGACCCCGATGGCTTTGTGAACAGGATAGACATGAGCTTCAAATGGGTGGAGGAGTGACTATGAAGAGAATTGCTGTTTTGATTGTTTTGTTCCTTTCATTGGTTGCTGTGATGCCTTTGTTTGCAGATGACGTTACAAAGCAGAGTATAGAGTCGTTTGATGGAAAGCCTATTGGAGTGCAGACCGCAGTCCTGTACGAAGAGCTCATTGCAGACAGGGTTCCAAACACCACGTTCCAGTACTATACAATGCCAAACGACATGATTCTGGCATTGCAGAGCAAGAAGATAAGTGCATATCTCATTGAGCAGGTTGGATTTGGTGTCCAAAAGGCCAACCATCCTGAGCTTGAGACCCTGGACGAGCTTCCTGGCTACATAGATGCGACGATGATCGTTGGAAACAACAGCAAGCAGGATACCCTCCTTGCCCAGCTCAACGAGTTCATTGCCTTGTGCCGGGCAGACGGCACCGCCGATGAAATGTACGACTACTGGATCAACAACTTCGACCCAGAGACGAGCACCTGCGACACAACCGGCTTCTCCGGGGAGAACGGAATCCTCTCCGTTGCTGTAGAGGGTGGATACGAGCCTTTCTCCTTCGTTAGCAACGGAAGCCTTTCAGGCTACGACATCGACTTCATATGCCGTTTCTCTCGTGCTTATGGCTACACCCCTGTGTTCTATGAAGTTCCGTTCGAGTCCATAGCTCCAGGCGTGGAGACCGGAAAGTACGACATTGGAATGAACATTGTCGTAAGCGAAGAAAGGAACGAGACCGGAACCCTTACCGATGTCTACTATTCCTGTCCTGTCGTCCTCGTTGTCCTTGGTGAGCAGAAGAGCGAGCTTTCGTTCTTCCAGCAGATAAGCAACAGCTTCTACAAGACCTTCATTAGGGAGAACCGCTGGAAGCTCTTCCTCCAAGGTGCAGGTGTCACGGTTCTGATTACCTTGGTATCCATCCTTGCAGGAACCGGCATTGGCTTTGCGGTGTTCATGTTTATCAGAAGAGGCGGCAAGATTCCAAACGGGATCACGGACTTCTTCTTATGGCTTATACACGGAATGCCAACGGTTCTTTTGCTTATGATTCTGTACTACATCGTGTTTGGAAGCTCACGGCTTGGTGGAATGTGGGTCTCTGCAGTTGGTTTCTCCCTCATGTTCGCATGTTCCATGATTGACATGCTGCGTGTGGGCTACAATGCAATAGACAAAGGACAGTTCGAGGCTTCCACGGCCCTTGGATATTCAGACACCCTTAGGTTCTTCAAGATAATCCTGCCTCAGGCGGCAAGGCACTTCCTTCCAATCTACAGGAACGAAGTCGTGACCCTCATAAAGGAGACATCTGTCGTTGGCTACATTGCCGTTCTGGATTTGACCAAGATAAGCGACCTTGTACGCAGCAGAACCTATGAGGCTTTCTTCCCTCTCATCCTCACTGCCATAATGTACTTTGTGATCGAGACTATCATGACCTACATAGTCAAGAGGATAGACATCTCCATTGATCCAAGGAGGCGTTCCCAGGCGGATATCCTCAAGGGCATCAAGGAGTGGGAGTAGGGCTTTGAGAGTTTTGAGAGAATAAAGACGAGGGCTGCGGAAAACGCAGCCCCTTATCTTTGCCTTGGAGCCAAGCGGGATCGAACCGCCACTTGTGCCATGCGAAAGCACCGTTCTACCATTGAACCATGGCCCCTTGGATTTTATGACGTGGGCGATGAATCCGCACCACATGACTGATTATAATGTTTTATTGCATCTTTGTTAAGATTGCTTTTGGTGGTATTATCGTTTTGGTTTCATCGTTTGACGCAGTTTTTTCGTCTGGAGGTGTTTGCATGGACAACTGTAACATGGATGATGTTTCAAAAGAAGCGGTGGATGTTCTGCGCACTGCAGACGAGCGTTTCTATATAGATATGATAGATCCTCTTGAGATTGGGATTGCACATGCGGTTGAGGTCCATGACGACGGAGTGTTGATATATTTCCCAGACGACCTATGGTACATCATGGCCTTGACTGAAGATAGGGCCGCCCAGCTTGCACAGGTTGTGCGGAAAAACAGGAAAAGGACGGAAATGGTCTGCACACACCAGACATTGGGAAACGATGTCGTGTCAGAGATACTTGGTGGCATAAAATGCGAGAAACCATGCGTTGTAGGATCTCTATTTAGGAATGAGCCGTTTGAAATCGACTACAAGGACATGGAGTTCCGCCAAGCCTCCCTTGCCGATGTCGGTGACGTCTGGCATCACTACACCATCATGAAGGATTCCCCTGAAGGCTTCGACTACGCCCAGGAGCGCATAGCCGCCGGCAAGGTGTGGGGCGGCTACGTGAACGGACGCATGATTGGTTTCATTGGAAAGCACCATGAAGAGACAATTGGAATGCTTGAAGTATTCCTCGAATACCGCCGCCACGGCTATGGCAACATCCTTATAAAGAGCCTTTGCAACCTCATCATTGCAGAAGGCCGCATCCCGTATTGCCATATCTACGAGGACAACGAGGCTTCGCTCAACATGCAGCGGAATCTTGGCATGTGGCTTAGTTGCGATGAGACCGATAATGTTGACTCCTCCCGCCGCATCTATTGGATGAGCTAAATCATAGCCATTTGAGACCGTCTCCTGCGTTGCTGCACTCAGGCTGTGCATCATAGCACTATCCCTCGCTTGCTTCCTTGAATATGGCTCAAGTAGCTGCGGGCTGATTCCTTGGGCTTTTGACACCAACCTTGCAGCCATTGACTGCAATTTGGGGGCAAATGTGAAACAGCCCATTGCATAAAATCAAGAAAAACGATCTTTTATGCAAAGAAAGTCTAATGATTTGAGGAAAATGCCGTTTTTATTACACAGGTTCTCCTTTCCTGTTCTACTTCAAGAAGATTGTCTTGTATTCAAATCCCAATTTTTGGATAGAAAAAGTATATCGAAAACACAAAAACTGGGATTTGAATAAAAAAGGATCTACTCCCAGCAGGGATTCTTCTGTTTTAAATGGAATTGTTGGCCTTTCAATGTGCTGTCGCATTTTTCCATGATTCAGGCCCCTGCGAAACCGGGGCCTGATTTTCAATGCGTTAAGTTGAAGATCCTCCAATCAGGCGGCGACCTCAACAGGCCCCAACAGGCCTCAATAGACCTCAACAGACCTCAACTATGCCGTCATCCTTGACGGTGATGGTCATGTCGTCCTTGACGTAGGAGAGGAACTCTTCTCCAAGAGAGTCTATGACCGGCATGTTGCTGTCCTTGAGCCACACATCCTGGAGGATTGCGCCTGCTGCTGCAAGAGAGTCGATTGGCTCAGAAAAAAGCATACATGCAGGCTGTCGCCCCATGGCACATGCGCAGTAGAGGACCAGTCCTCCTGTAGTGGAGCCTATGGTTCTTGGAAGGCACAGCGCCTTTCCTGCCATTTGCTTGCCGTAAAGGTCAGGGTTGTTCTGGTCGCCGCAGGTCGCTGTCTTGTCTCCAAACTGGAGGGCTTTCTGGAACGATGCCAAAGTGTTGAGACCGTTGTGCGACACCACGGCCTTTGCCGTGACGGATCCCTTTGCTACTATTCTTCCTTTGAATTGTTTCATCAGTTCCTTCCTCCTGTTATGATCTCCAAAAGCTCTGCATCCTTGTAGTATCGGGCCGATGTATACGTCCTAAGTTTGTTGGATGACGTTATGGTAGGCACCTTCTGGCATATTGGATTGTTCATGTACATGAGCGGGCAAATGTAGGAAAGGATTACTCCTACGTTCTCAAGATCCTGATATTCCTTCTCCTTCCTGAAAGCCTCAAGGACATCCGGAGCCGTCGTAAGCACGGTTGGCACTGCAACCTTCCTGCGACCATTGGCCTCGAGAGCCATCTTTATGTCCCGGCTCCAACCCTTGAGTTGAGCCATTGAAAGGTGGGGGCATCCTATGAAGCAGAGCTTGGGCTTTGCGTCCTTGTTCTTCCAAATGATCGGGTAGCTGTCGTAGACCCTCTTGAGCTCTGCATCGTCTATAACATACTCCCTTGCACCATCTGCAATCAAGGAACGTCCCTGCTCGACGGCCTCTGGGGTGATGTTCTCCACATGGTATAGGCCCACAGCACCGTTGGAGGCGGTTGCGGCACCAAAATCCTTCAAGTAAGCCTTGGCATCGTCATCCAGCTTGCCGTCCAAATACTTGTCCAGACCGATGATATAGGGCACGTCCTCCACGACCTTCATTCCAATTGCAGAGCCAAGAAGCTGTGCTTCAGGCTTTTTGGAGGTCTCTATTCTCACGACCCAGGTAGCCTTCCTTCCCTCGTCCCTGAGAAGACCAAACGATGGTACAAAACCTGCAATCGAACCCATAATATCTATGATTCCGCTGTTTCTGTTGCATCGGGCTCCAAGGACGGAGTTCGCATAGACGACTGCGCTGGATTCGCTCCAGGAGAGGATGTCGCCCTTGTTTGGAACGTTTCCAACCTCTGGCATATATGCAGTGCAGGTGAAGGCGTTCTTGTTCATGAGACCAAGCTTCTCAAGCTGCTTTTCGTATTCCTCCTGCTTTGTGTACATGAAGTTGTTGAACACGAACTTCTCCAACAGATTTGCAGGAACGTTTTTGTCCAAAGGCCTTGGGTCTGCGGAGAACTCCTGCTTGGAGACCGCCCCTGCATCTATGAGCTGGTCCAAAAGGCTGTAGACCGCTCCCAATGCCTTGAGTCCAAATGACGTTACAAGGTGGTTGTACTTTGATGTGATTGGAACCATTTCATCGGCTCCAAAGAGCTCTCCATAGCGGATGAGGGTCTCCATGACCTTGGCCTGCGTCTCTCCCTTTTTGCCATCAAGTATGGTTTGCTGTTCTTGTGTAAGTTTCATTTTCTCTCCTGCCGCTGCGTACTCAAATCTTCATTGCTACTTCGTAGGCTCTCCAGATTGCACTCTTGAGGTTTCCAACTTCTCTGCAGTCTCCAACAAGATGGACATTGCCGCCTTCCTTTGCAATTGGGCTTGGAATGTATCCTGCGGAAGATATTACGCTGTCGCATTCTATCTCAAAGGATTTCCCTTCCTTGTCCTTGACGGTGATGGAGCCGTCGTTGACAGCTGCAAGCGTGGTTTCAAGGTATACCGGTACCTTCTTCCAAGCGAACCATTCCCTAAGATAGGAGGAGTTCGCAAGGCATACGCCCTTTTGGGCTATTAGGTCATCCTTCATTTCAACTATGACAGGGTCGTGGCCCTTGAGTGCAAGCTCGTATGCAATCTCGCATCCCGTGAGACCGCCGCCTATTACAGCTACGCGTCTGCCAACTTCCTTTCCGTTGAGGTAGTCGCAGGCCTCCACCATTTTCTCGTAGCCTGGAACCTTTCTAAGAAGCCTTGCCTTTGCTCCAGTGGCTATGATGACCGGATCCTTGGCGAACACAGAGATATCGGCTATATCATCGTTGTAGTGCACCGTTATGTCGAGACTGTCCATTTCGTGCCTATACCAAGCAAGAAGGGCCCGCAGGCTGCCCTTGTAGGACTCGGCCGATGCCGGGATGAACGTGCCGCCAAGGACGGACGACCTTTCGTGGATCACGGGGTTGTGGCCGCGCAGCTTGAGGACCCTTGCAGCTTCCATTCCGCCAATTCCGCCGCCTATGATGTGCACCGTCTTTGGCCTGCTCGTCTTCTTGATGTAGTGCTTGTTCCGTTGCATCATCTCTGCATTGACGGCGCATCGGGCAAGGTGCAGCGAGTCGGAGAGGTCCTGGTCGTTTGGAACGCCTTTGTAGTGGCACATGTTGAAGCATCCGTTGTGGCACTGGATGCATGGTCTTATGTCGGCTTCCTTGCCCTCCAAGACCTTTGTGAACCACTGTGGGTCAGCAAGGAAGTTGCGTGCAAAGCCAACGCCGTCTATCTTGCCTTCTGCAACTGACTTGGCTCCGGCTTCGACTGTCATCCTTCCAGCGCATACGACAGGAATGTCCACGAACTTCCTTATATGCTCCACGTATTCAAGGTTGCAGTTCTCCGGCATGTATACCGGTGGATGAGCCCAGTACCAGGCATCGTATGTACCGTTGTCGCAGTTGAGCATGTCATAGCCTGCATCCTGAAGGAACTTTGCAGCCACTTCCGATTCCGCCATGTCGCGACCTGCCTCAACGAAGTCCTCTCCAGGAAGCGCTCCTTGTCTGAATCCCTTTGTCTTTGAAACGACGGAGTATCTGAGCGAGACGGGGAAGTCCTTTCCGCATTCCTTCTTGATGGCTTTGACTATCTCCGCTGCGAAGCGGTATCTGTTTTCAAGGGAACCTCCGTACTCGTCCGTCCTCTTGTTCACATAATGGAGCGTGAACTGGTCCAAAAGATATCCTTCGTGGACTGCGTGGATCTCAACACCGTCAACGCCAGCATCCTTGCACTTCTTTGCGCTCTTTGCAAATGCCTGGATGAAGAACTCTATCTCCTTCGTGGTCATCTCTCTGGAAGGAAGCCTGTCGCTCCATCTATTGGGCGAAGGGGAGGCCGATGCCGTTATCTTGTCAAGATTCATGAACGGCTTTGACAGTACGTTGAGGACCGGGTTGTTGTACAGGGTCTCCATCATCTTGGAGACCGTGAACGACCTTCCAAAGCCGGCTGTGAGCTGTATGAAGAGCTTTGCCCCTGTCTTGTGGAACTGTGGCATCCATTTTGCAAGGTCCTTGAACATCTTGTTCCTTCTATAGAGCCACTGCCCGAACATTGGGTTGTAGACCGGCTGGCAGCCCGGTAGCACGAGGCCACAGTTGTTCTGGGCAACTGTTTGGATGAATCTTGCACCATCCTTGTCGAAGTGGTTCACTTCCATCCAGCCAAAAAGGTCCGTTCCTCCCATGGATGTGAGCACTATGCGGTTCTTGATCTCCACATTCCCTATCTTCCAAGGGGTAAGGAGGGGCTTCAGTTCTTCTCTCATCTTTGTTTCTCCTATGTCTCCTTTTCTGTAACAATATATTGTACAACATTAATCCGCCGTTGCATAACAAAATGTGATGGTATTATCATTGAACCAGGGGCAAGGTTCAGAAATGGCAGAAGCAAAGACGATACATGATGTTGTGCAAAGGCAGCGAGAGTTCTTCATGACAGGGGCGACCTTGGATGTGGACTATAGGGTCGATGCGCTCAAAAGGCTAAGGGCTTCGATCAAAGCGCACGAGAAGGACATAGCGGATGCTCTGTACAAAGACCTTAGAAAGAGCGAGCTTGAGTCCTACATGTCTGAAACGGGCATGGTTCTCGATGAAATCAAGTATGAGCTCAAGCACATACGCAAATGGAGCAGAACCAAAAGGGTGAAGACCCCAATTGCACAGTTCTTGTCAAAGAGCTTCGTTGTTCCTGAGCCATACGGAGTGGTGCTCGTAATGGCTCCTTGGAACTATCCTGTGCAGCTGTGTCTGGAGCCATTGGTTGGGGCGGTGGCGGCCGGCAATACGGCAATTGTAAAGCCATCGGCCTATGCGGCGGAGGTGAGCCGTTGCCTTGCCAATATCGTGGAGGAGGTGTTCCCTCCGGAGTATGTGGCTGTCGTGGAGGGCGGTAGGGAGCAGAACACGCAGCTTCTCGAGGAGAAGTTCGACTACATCTTCTTTACGGGAAGCGAGACGGTTGGCAAGATCGTCATGGAGAAGGCTTCCAGGCACCTTACTCCTGTGAGCCTTGAACTTGGAGGAAAGAGTCCTGTCATTGTGGACAGGACGGCCAATCTTGAGGTCTCTGCAAGGAGACTTGCGTTTGGAAAATACCTCAATGCCGGGCAGACGTGCGTTGCTCCCGACTATCTTCTCATAGAGAGGAGCGTGAAGGACAACTTCCTTGAATGCTTCGAAAGGGCGGTTTCAGAGTTCTTTCCAAACAGCGACTTCTCCAATATGCCAGTGATTGTGAACGACAGGCACTTCAAAAGGCTTATGGATACAATCGATGCTTCAAAAGCCAAAGGCGCAAAGGTTTTTATGGGTGGTAATGGCGATGTGGGCTCTCGTTTCATTGAACCTACAGTTTTGGATGATGTGTCGTGGGACAGTCCTGTCATGGAACAGGAGATCTTTGGGCCAATCCTTCCTGTAATAGAATACGAAGACCTGGACAGTGTGCTCAACGCAATAAAGCAAAGGCCAAGGCCGCTTGCCTTGTATCTTTTCTCAAACGACAAGGCTGTCCAATGCAAGGTACTTTCCTCCGTTTCCTATGGGGGAGGCTGTGTGAACGACACCATCATACATCTTGCAACTCCTTACATGGGCTTTGGCGGTGTTGGAGAAAGCGGCATGGGAAGCTACCATGGAAAACGGAGCTTTGATACGTTCACCCACTACAAGAGCATAGTTAAGAAGTCCAACGTAATTGACCTTCCAATGAGGTATCATCCATACTCCAAGAAGAAACTCTCTTTCATAAAGAAAGTGATGAAATAGGAAAGCGAATAACGACGAAACGACAAAGACAAGGAGATGCGACTATGGGAACACCACATATTGCAGCAAAACCGGGAGATATAGCACCAAGGATACTCCTTCCAGGAGACCCCTTGAGGGCCAAGTTCATAGCGGACAACTTCCTTGAGGATGTAAGGTGCTACAATACCATCCGTGGCATGTTGGGCTTCACCGGCACGTACAAAGGAAAGCAAGTGAGCGTGCAGGGAACTGGAATGGGACAGCCCTCCATTGGCATCTATGCAAGCGAACTCATCCAATTCTATGGCGTAAAGCGTCTCATAAGGACCGGAACCTGCGGCACTTTCTCCAAGGATCTGAAGGTAAGGGACATGGTTCTTGTTCAGGCTGCGGCAACTGACAGCGGAATACCCCTTTCAAGGTTTGGCGCAGGTATTACGTTCCCGGCTGTTGCGGACTACTTCCTGCTCTCCGATGCAGTGAAGGCAACGCAGGCATTGGGCTACGAAGCAAAGGTGCAGACGACATTCTCCATGGATCTTTTCTACGACGAACATGGCGATTCCAAGTTCGAGCTTCTTTCCAAATACGGCGTGGGATGTTCGGAGATGGAGTGTGCCGAACTCTTCACTCTGGGAGCCAGACACAAAGCCCAGACTCTTGGAATCCTTACCGTGAGTGATGACATCATAACAGGCGAAGGCTGTACCCCTCAGGAGCGAGAGCAGACGTTCACTCGCATGATGGAAGTTGCTTTGGAAGCTATTTGACGAAGGGGACTATGAAAAGGGTTTTCGTCGTTGGTGCATCCAACATGGATATATGTGCAAAGAGCAGCGACCCCATGCGTGAAGCCGATTCCAACATTGGAGTCGTCTCGACCGCTTGCGGGGGTGTTGGTCGCAACATTGCCGTGGCCCTAAGACGATTTGGCTTCCAGGTCTCGTTTCTCACCGCAATTGCAGACGACACCTTTGGGCACGATATCATGACATCCCTCAAGGCCGATGCCGTTGGGCCCGTCGCCCCGTTCTTCACCGGCGATGGACTTCGTAAAGAACTTCGTTCCGGGGTGTACTCCTACGTTTTGGATTCCAACGGAGCCCTTCTATGCGGAATCAATGACATGGGGATAAACGATGAGCTTACCCCTGCGTTTGTTGGTGGATACGACAATGCCTTGAAAGCCGCTGACTATGTGGTTTTCGAGGCCAACATTCCAGTAGAGACCATCGAATACCTTGGCAGCCTTGCAAAGGGGGGAGTGAAGCTTGCAGCAGACTGCGTGTCGGTCTCCAAATGCGACAAGCTTTCGGGCGTGCTTGGAGACCTCTACCTTCTCAAGGCGAACTACAGCGAGGCATGCGCCCTTGCAGGTATGGATGACGCTTCTGAAGAAGGAAGGGAAAAGGATCCTTTGGCGGTTGTACAAAGGCTTGCGGGCAAGGGATTGGAACGAGGGATCATCACTCTTGGAAAGGATGGTGCGTTCTGCTTTGAAGTCCAAGCCTTCGAAGGCGGTGGTTTGGAGTGGTATAGAGTAGCTCCTCCATCAAGAAGGATAGTGAACTCAAACGGCTGTGGAGATGTTCTTCTTGCAGGCTTCCTCGCAGCATTGTCAAAGGAAAGGAGCCTTAAGGATGCATTGGAATTTGGACAATATGCTGCAAGCGTGAATGCAATGAGCAACGAGGCGGTGGCAAAGGAGCTTTTAGGCTTGGAGCCTACAACAGACATCAAGTCGCTTGCCTAAGATGGATGTGGTGTGTATAGTATTGCTTTCCCTTTGCAGGGAAGCGAATGGAATGAAACAAGAGGCATGAATATGAAGAATATGAACGAGTATCTTAGCTTTTCACCTGAAGTAAGAGAGGCTATGGAGAAGGGCAAGCCAATCGTAGCCCTTGAGAGTACGATAATCAGCCATGGTATGCCGTATCCAAAGAACGTGGAGACTGCTGTTGCCGTTGAACAGACCATCAGGGACAATGGTGCGGTTCCCGCAACCATTGCCATAATCAAGGGTCGCCTTATGGTAGGACTTACACCTGAGGAGCTTGAGTACTTTGGAAAGAAAGGAACCGCCATCGCCAAGGTGAGCAGACGCGACATTCCTGTGATCGTTGCAAGAGGTGAAGACGGGGCAACCACCGTCGCCGCTACAATGATAATTGCACACATGGCAGGAATCCAGGTGTTTGCAACAGGTGGCATAGGTGGCGTGCACAGGGGTGCAGAGAAGACCATGGACATTTCAGCTGACTTGGACGAGTTCTCAAAGACCCCTGTCATGGTCGTATGCGCCGGTGCAAAGGCTATTTTGGACCTCAACCTTACGATGGAATACCTTGAGACCAAGGGTGTTCCTGTATTTGCGTATCAGACAGATGAGCTTCCTGCCTTCTACAGCAGAAAGAGCGGCATAAAGGCTCCGTTCAGATCTGACAGCGCACAGGACCTTGCAGCTATCTGGAAGGCAAGGACTGCCCTTGGTCTTGGTGGCGGCGTGATCGTTGCAAATCCAATTCCACAGCAGTACAGCATGGATAGCGATCGCATAAACGCCGCCATAGACGAGGCCATTGCCGAGATGAACAAGCTTGGCATCCACGGCAAGGAGACCACCCCTTATCTTTTGGACAAGATCCAGAAGCTAACCGGCGGCGACAGCCTTGAGTCCAACATCAGGCTTGTCCTCAACAACGCAGCTTTGGCTGCAAGGATTGCAGAGCAGCTGTAAGGGGCTTGTTTCAAGGATATCGGCCTTAAATAGGTCTAGAGGAAGCGTTTCAGGATGGCTAAGCAGTGTCCAAGATCCGGTGCGTGCGGTGCGTGCCAGCTCAATGGTGTGAAGTATTCGACTCAACTTGCGCGCAAACAGGCGTTCGTGGAGGAGCAGATTGGCTGCTTTGGTCCCGTTGCGCCCATCATTGGCATGGAGAACCCTTTCCATTACCGCAACAAGGTGCAGTCCGTCTTTGGTCTCAATTCCAAGGGAGAGGTGATAAACGGCATCTACAGGCTTGGGACGCACAAGCTCATTCCCATCCGCAACTGCATGATAGAGGACGAGGAGGCCGACTCCATCCTTGAGACCATTCGCTTTCTTGTGAAGGAGCGCATGATTGAGCCCTACGACGAGGACCTTGGCACTGGTGCGTTGCGCCACGTTCTTATCAGGCGTGCCGTTGCCACCAACCAAAGCCTTGTCGTGCTTGTAAGCGGCTCGCCAAAGTTCCGTCCAAAGGACTCGTTCGCCCTTGAGATTGCACGTAGACACCCTTCCGTAAAAGGAGTCCTTCTGCACCTGAACGACGAAAAGACCTCCATGGTCCTGTCCTCCAACCCATGCAAACTCATTTGGGGACAGCCGTGGATAGAGGACGAGCTGTGCGGTCTGCGCTTTCGAATCTCTGCAAAAAGCTTCTACCAGGTCAACCCCGTGCAGGCGGCTAGGTTGTACACGATAGCCATGCGCATGGCCCGCCTTTCCAAGACCGATTTCGTTGTAGATGCCTACTGCGGCACCGGCACCATTGGACTCATAGCTTCCAAATGGGGTGCAGGCCGCATCCTGGGCATAGAGCTCAATCCATCCGCCGTTGAAGATGCCCGCGAGAATGCCGCTTTGAATGGTGTTGAGAACGCATCCTTCGTCTGCGGCGATGCAAGCGAAGCCCTCAAGGCCCTCTCCCGTGGTTCGTTCGATGGAGTTTCTTGCTTTGAGGGCTTTGATGTCTCCTCCCTTCCCCGTAGCGCAGACGTTGTGTTTTTGGATCCTTCACGAAGCGGCAGCGATGAGCGTTTTTTGGCCTCTGTAATCAGGCTTGCGCCAAAAACGATAGTCTATATCTCGTGCAACGCCCAGACTTTGGCGCGGGACCTAAGGTATTTGACCACCATGGGGCCGTACAGGATGTACGGGGCACAGCCGGTGGATATGTTCCCCCAAACCTCCCACGTCGAGACAGTCGCCTTGATGTCACGGGTTGAGCGGTGATATGTGAAAAAGTGCTTGATTTATGGGCATTTTGAGGATTTGACCGTCACCGTCGAGGTTTCGCTTGGACCACGAAAATCGCTCCGGGGTAACATATCAAAGGCATTTTGCCGGAGGATTGAGTGGTCGGTTTGGATGTCACAGGGTTGAGGCTTTGGTTTGGATGTTGGAAAAAGGCTCCCACACCGCCATCACAAGTGGCGGGGAGCGGAGAAATGGAGAATACTCATGAAACACGAATGCAAAATAACTGTTCTGGAAACGAAGTGCTTCCCGGAACTTCAGGAAAAATATATGGAACAGCGCGAGCACAAGGTTGTTAATTATTCCTTTCGGCCAGAGCAGAATTTGAGTATGGTTGCTGAAGAACCTGCGCCATATTGAAAGAAAGAATAATTCTTGGAGGTAGAATATGGACGCACGTAAAGGTAACATTTACGAAATTTTAAACGGTAACAAGCAGTTCCTGATACCGGTTTATCAGCGCTACTATAGCTGGGACATTGAACAGTGCAAACGGCTCTGGAACGATATCGTGGAGATGCAGAAGAAGGGCAAATTGGGCCATTTCGTCGGTTCTATCGTCAACATTGCAGAACAGGCAATGCCAACCGGTGTTCAGAAATATATGATCATCGACGGCCAGCAGCGAATGACGACTCTTTCTCTGCTCTTGCTCGCGCTTCGTGACTACGCCATCAAAAATCCAGAAGATACGACGATTAATGCACGTCGTATTGATAATATGCTTTTGAAAAACGAATACGAAAGCGGTGACGAGCGTTATAAGCTTCTTCTGACAGAAACTGACAGGGATATTTTGATGCGACTTGTAGAAGAAAATCCTATCCCGGACGATACACGTTCAAGACTGCTCGACAATTATAAATTCTTTGCAGGTAAAATTGCGGATAAAGAATTGCAGCCTGCCGAGGTGTACGAGTCAATTGGCAAACTGCAGATCGTTAATATAACACTTGATCGCTCAGTTGACGACGCACAGGCTATTTTCGAGAGTCTGAATTCTACAGGTAAAGAATTGTCGGAATCTGACCTGATCCGGAATTATGTTCTTATGGGATTGGAGCCCGCTGAACAGCAGTATGTTTATGAGCATCTCTGGCGTCCGATGGAATTGTTGTTCGTTTATGAAACGCAGGATTCCGTCATGGACAGATTTTTCAGAGACTACCTGACAATGAAGATTACCCGTATTCCAAAACAGGATCGAGTTTATGAGGAATTCAAACTCTACCACCTGAATTGTGAATTCGGAACCATACGCGAATTATGTCAGGACCTGCTCACCTACGCTAAATATTACACAGATATGGTATTCAAGCGTAGCAGCAATCCAGCACTCAAGGCCCTTTATGAGGATATCAATGATCTTCGGATGGAGGTATCTTATCCCTTCCTGCTTAAAGTACATAACGATTTTGCTGAAGGTGTTATTTCCGAGGATGACCTTAAGTTAATTATTCGGCTCTGCATCAGCTATGTATTCCGTCGCAGCATTTGCGATATTCCGACTAATTCACTGAATAAGACTTTCGCTACACTGAAGAATGAAATCAAGACAGATGACTATGTAAATTCCATCAAGGCTTTCTTTGTCATGCGTGATGATTATAAAGAATTCCCGGATGATGACAAGTTTACGGCAGCCTTTATTTCAAGAGACATCTATACCATGCGCTCCCGGAATTTCATTCTTAGCCATCTGGAGAACTACGGGAATAAAGCTCCGATCATTATTGAGAATTATACGATTGAGCACATCATGCCGCAGAACAGTAGCTTGAGCCCTGAATGGCAGCAGATGCTCGGCGCAAACTGGCGTGAGGTACAAAAGACATATCTGCACACCATCGGCAATTTGACGCTGACAGCATACAACTCTGAGATGAGCGACCATCCGTTTATGTTCAAGATGGAAATGGAAGGCGGCTTTAAAGAAAGTGCGCTCCGCCTGAATGCCTATGTCGTAAAACTCACCGAATGGAACGAGCAGAGGATCAAAGAGCGTGCCGCAATATTGGCGGATAAGGCTAAGCAGATCTGGGCATTTCCGGATATGACTGCAGCTGAATTGGCTCCATACCAGACTGTTGAAAAACCGGCAGGGCGATACAGCCTCGATACTTATGATACGAATGTATTCACGAAAACACTATTTGAAGTTCTGGACCGGCGAATCCAGAATCTCTCTCCGGATGTAAAAAGAGAATTCAAAAAGCTGTATGTTGCCTATAAGTTAGATACAAACTTCGTAGATATCGTTTTCCAAAAGCAGAGACTTCGTATTTCCCTGAATATGAAATTCTCTGAAGTCATCGATCCGAATGGTTTATGCCGTGACGTAACCGGCCTTGGTAGATGGGGCAACGGTGATGTAGAGCTGTATATGGAGCACACATCGGATGTCGATCAAATCATGGAACTGGTGGAGCAGTCCTATCGCCTTCAGGCTGATGAATGAGCGGTTATAGGGTTGAGACGATGAAAACCGCGATGCCCGAAAAAGTCCCATTTCACGCGACTTTCCTGAAGCGTTGGATATGTTTCCGCGAACAGCGATATACTCTGACATCAAAATGGACGTGTCAAGCCACGTGGAGACGGTTGCCTTGATGTCAAGAAAATAAAATCAGATGCCAGAAAGCGGCGTATTTTCGGGCTTTTTCGGAGGTTTGGATTTGAAGTCTGACTTCTGAAAAAGCTCGGTTTTCTTATATGGAAACATATCTACTGCAAAATATGTGTCAGGTTGTAACCTCGGATTAGATGTCACAATTTGAGACAGTGGATTAGATGTCAGGCATTTTTGGATGATTTTTGGAAAACGGAAAGGGATGACAACCAATCCGACAACTCGACCATTTGGAGAGTTTGTAGGCAGTAGAATAGATGTTAAGAGAGGTTATACAAATCGAAATTTCAAGGAGCAAAGATATGAACACTATTGTACAACTGCATCCTCTTGAATGCAGTGATAGAGAACAGTTTATTTTGGATAATCAGGAAGCCTTTAATTATGGTGCGATGGAAGAATTCGGTTTAAGAGACAACCGCTTCGAGAAAGAGGGACAAATCATATCACGGGATACGATTGAGAAGTCCATTGATAGCGGCGAAGCGTACCGCATTGTACTGGATGGGCAAAAAGTCGGCGGCATAGTGATTAAAGTTGACGACGAAAAAGGCGACCTTGATCTTCTTTTTGTTTCTCCAAAGGTCCATAACAAAGGCATCGGATATGCCGCTTGGTGCGCTGTCGAAAAACTACACTCGGAAGTGAAAGTGTGGGAAACGGTCACACCGTATTTTGAGCAGCGGAACATCCATTTTTATGTGAACAGATGTGGTTTTCACATCGTAGAGTTCTTTAACAAATATCACCAAGCCCCCAATGATCCGGAAATGAATGCTGAAAAGCAGGATGAGCAGTTTCCAGACGGAATGTTTAGGTTTGAAAAGATTATTCGGTAAATTCCAGTTTTTTGAACCAGATAAAGTGGACTTGACTTATTCAAATCCCAAAAGCATGTGTTTAAAATTTCAATGCATCGCTTTTGGGATATTCTTTTTAATGCTTTCTTCGACTTGTTCAAGCCATAGTTCTTCGGTTTCTTTGTCAAATGCTTCCAGTTCGACACGCTGTTCCGGCGATAAGCCTTTATATCGTTTCTCAAAATATTCTGCTCGTTCTTCCAGCGTTTCTTCTGGGGCTGTGAAGCCTGCAACATCTGTTAGGAAATAGTAAAAACTAATCCCTTAGCTGTGGGTATAAAACTCATAGCTAAGGGATTTTTGTCATTATACAATCCATACCTGGGCATTAGACAATTCCAAAAGCATCTGCTAAAATATACAATGGAATTTTTCAAGGTATTCATAGGGAGAATAAGTAAATTTATGAAACGAATATACAATATTATGCCAATTATTTCCGGAATTTGTTTTGGCTCTGCCGGAATTTTTGTACGGGAATTAAGTGAAAATATGAATAGTACATCAATTATATCATCACGAATACTTATAGCTATTCTGCTTCTTGGATTATGGATTGCTATCAATCATCCGATGGATTTCAGAATAAAGCTGAAGGATAGCTGGATTTTTGTTGGAGCAGGTGTTCTTGGAACATTGGGATTAAATATATGTTATAATTTTTCGATTAACGAGCTGTCGCTTTCTCTGTCGGCTGTATTAATCGCTTTAGCTCCTGTTTTTGTGATTATTTTTGCCTTTTTCTTTTTTCACGAATCGATTACTAAACAAAAAATTATCAGCATTATTCTTGCATTGGTTGGCTGTGTTCTGACCAGCGGAATTTTTGAAAATAATACAAGTATGCATTGGTCTTGGATTGGTATTTTGGTAGGAAGTGCAAGCGCCGGTTTTTACGCATTATATAGTATTTTTTCCAAAGCAGGAATGAAGAAAAGCTATCAGGCACTTACAATTACCTTTTACAGTATGATGGCAATTGCTGTTGTCCTGTTGCCGTTTACTCAGTGGGGAAATATTACACATTATATTACAGTGAATCCGATAAGAAATACCTTGTTTATGGTGCTGCATTCTTTATGTACAGCAGTGTGTCCATATGCTTTTTATACTGTAGCACTGGATCATATGGAAGCAGGAAAGGCATCGATTCTTTGTTCCTGTGAACCGGTTGCGGCGATGTTATTCGGAATTTTCTTTTTCAGGGAAATTCCAACAGTGCTTTCTGTCACAGGTCTTATAATAGTATTGGTGGCACTTGCTATGCTTGTACTTTCTGATAAAAAGCAAGAATTTGTTGAAGGCTAATCGAAAGAAGATGATAAAAGTCGACGGAAATAATGCATTTCATCTATACGAAAAATATGGATTTAAGATGGATGCACATATTCTTGTTAATAACAGGTAGACAACTTAACTACCGAAAAAATGGAGGAGAAAAAGCAATGAAAAATGTACTTATTATTTCAAGCTCACCCAGGAAACAAGGCAATTCACAAATTTTGTGTGAGCAGTTCAAAAAAAGGGGCAGAAGCAAAAGGACATCAAGTAAAAATTGTACGTATCATGGAGCAGAAGATAGGCTTTTGCAGAGCTTGTGACGGCTGCATGAGAAATGGCGGCACTTGTGTATTAAAAGATGATATGAATGAAATACTCAAAATGTTTCAGGAAGCAGATGTGCTTGTTCTGGCTACGCCGGTTTATTTTTATGGAATCAGTGCTCAAATGAAGACGTTTATTGACCGTACTTATCCTATCTGGCAGCATCTTGGCAAGAAAGAGGTTTACTATATTATCTCGGCTGGTTTGGGTGCGGATATTATTGAAAGATCACTTGGTGATCTGAATGGTTTTGTAGAGCATCTGGAAGAATACAAGATTGCAGGAAAGATATATGCAGCAAACGTGATGGATGCTGGATTGGTCAAGAATCAAAGTGTTTTCCAAAAAGCCTACGATATGGGATATTCTATTTAACAGGAAATTGAGGAGTCATGCATTTTGTAAAGGGAGATCTGTAAATGAAAACACAATAATATCAAGTGATGCATAATTATTGCTCAAGAGGAAAAACTTTTCGAAGAGGCTACAGCTAAAATGATTATAAGCATGTGCAAAGCAAGGGAGGATGAAAAATGTCAGATATAATGGAGGTTTATTATTTCAGTCCCACAGGTGGAACGAAAAAGGTAAGCGATATTTTTGCCGCTGCCATAGACAAAGAAGTAATATGGCATGATTTGGGAGATAAGCAAACGCTAGCAAAGCAGCCGCAGGGTGAGCTGATTGTTGTTGCAGCGCCTGTATTTGCCGGACGCATTCCTTCTGTCGTGCGTGAAAAAATAAAAACGCTTGCCGGTGAAGGAAAGAAGGCCGTAACTATTGCGGTCTATGGTAACAGGGCCTATGAAGATGCACTGTTGGAGATGAATGATATTCTGATTCAAGGCGGCTTTAAGGTAATAGCATCTGCAGCATTTGTGGCGCAGCATTCTATTGTGCCGGAGGTTGGCGCCGGCAGACCTGATGCGGAGGATATAAAAGAAATCCGTGCATTTGCTGAAGCTGTGAAACGAAGCACTTCCGCAGAAAATGTTCATGTTCCCGGCAACCGCCCCTATAAGCCGGAGATGAATGTGGCGGCAGCGCCGCTTTCTTTGCCAACGTGTATAGCGTGCGGAGCATGCGCAAAAATCTGCCCGACAGATGCTATATCGAATAAGGTCGGAAAGATGGCTACGGATGCAGCAAAATGCATTCTTTGCATGGCATGTATTCATGCATGTCCGAAGCAGGCAAGAATTCTTCCGCTACCATTGCAGCAAAAAACAGATAACATGCTTGCTGCATTCAAGGATGTCAGAAACAAGAATGAGGTGTTTTTCTAAGAGCTTTTGCTTATATGCGCTTTAACGGCTTTTTAACATACAGAAATGCCGTTGCTTTTGCCAGCAGGCGTAATTTATGCTACAATATAATATCATGATTATTTAAGAGCGGAGAGTAGCGATGATAGCTAAAATAATTATAAGCGCCAACGAAGACGAAACCCGTATGGGGTTGCTGGAAAACGGAATATTGATGGAATATCTGGTAGAGCGCAAGGAAGAGCAGCATCTTGTAGGCAGCATATTTAAAGGTAAAGTCTGCAATGTAGTCCGTGGCATTCAGGCTGCCTTTGTTGATATCGGCCTGGAGCAAAATGCATTTCTGTATCTGGGCAATAAAAAGAATGTTACAGAAGGCCAAAGCCTGATAGTGCAGATATCTAAGGATGCACGCGGTACTAAGGGACCTACTGCTACCCGCGAAATCACCTTGCCCGGACGCTATGTGGTGTTGCTGCCGCAGGCGGATTACGTGGGTATTTCGCGTAAGATTACCGATAAGGAGGAACGTGAGCGCCTGAATACGATTTGCGAGGGTGTGCGTCCTGCAGGTATGGGTATTGTGGTGCGCACGGCAGCGACGGGTGTTGCGCGTGAGCTTCTGGAGCGCGATGTGCAGGAGCTGGCGGCTGACTGGAAGGTGCTGGCGGCGCGTGAGCGTGTAGCGAAGGCTCCCTGCCTGCTGAGGCGTGAGCTTGATCTGCCAATACGTATTGTGCGCGACTATCTGCGCCCGGAGCTGACGGAAATCGTGATTGATAATCTGCCTATTTATAAGCGTGTGGAAGAGCTGTTGGCCGAGATGCCGCAGGCACAGGATATCAGGGTAACGCTGTATCAGGGTTTGGAGGATATCTTTGAATATCACAAGCAGGGAGAAGCAGTTGCCGGCATCAGCGACAGACAGGTGACCTTGCCGAGCGGCGGGTACCTTGTTATCGACCACACCGAGGCCATGACAGTTATTGACGTCAACAGCGGTAAGTTCAGCGGACGCGAAAATCTGGAAGAAACGATTATGCAGATTAACCGCGAGGCGGCGCTGGAGATTGCGCGTCAGCTGCGTTTGCGTGATATAGGCGGCATTATCGTAGTAGATTTTATTGATATGCATACCGATAATCACAAAAGAGAGATTATGAACTCTCTGCAGCAGGCGCTGAAGGGTGACAAAATGCATCCCAAGGTGCAGGATATCACGGTACTGAATTTGGTGGAGATTACCAGAAAAAAATCGCGTCAGAATTTATCAAGCGTCTTATACACACCTTGCCCGGTATGCAACGGCAGCGGACGTGTGCAGAGCAGAGAAAATCTTTCTTTGGAAATTAAGCGCCGTCTGCGTACCTTGCTGAAGCGCCGCAGCAGCTCAAAAAATCTTTTGATTACCGCTAATCCCTGGTTGGCAGAGTGGCTGGTGAGCAAGGATTTGCGTGCCTGGGAAAGAGAATTGGCCTGCACCCTGAAGGTTGAGGCAGATGCTTCCCTGCATGTAGAAAGTTTTATGATTTTAGATAACAGCGGTGTTGACAAATAGCAGACATTAAGGTAAAATATTCCAGTATGGACTGATTTGGTCCGTCCCCAACCGCGCAGAGAGGTTCTGAAAATCCCTGGCGTCAGGGTACCGTATTTGGCGAGTCTATCATTAAGGGAGGTGCAATAGATGTACGCAATTATCAAAACCGGTGGCAAACAATACCGCGTAAGCGAAGGCGAAACTCTGCAAGTTGAAAAACTGAACGCAGAAGTTGGCGCTGAAGTAGTTTTTGAAGAAGTTCTGACCGTTGTAAATGATGCTGATGTTAAGATTGGCAAGCCCGTAGTTGAAGGTGCAAAAGTTGTTGCTAAAGTTGTTGAACACGGCAAAGCAGACAAAATTTTCGTTTTCAAATACAAAGCTAAATCCAACTACCGTAAACGTCAAGGTCATCGTCAACCGTTCACTACTGTTGAAATCACCGCTATTAACGCATAATTTTTATGGTAAGTGTTGATTTATTCAGGAACAGGCAGGGTATGATTACCGGCTATAAGGTCAGTGGTCATGCAGGTTACAGCGAAGAAGGCTCGGACATTGTCTGCAGTGCGGTTTCCGCTTTGACACAGGCTCCCTTGCTTGGCTTGGAAAAACATTTGAAACTCAATCCGTCCTATGTCGTTAATCAGGAGGACGGAATCTTCGAGGTAGCATTGAACAGTGCTCCTACCGACCTGACAGAGGCTATATTGCAAACCATGATTTATGGAGTGGAATCAATAGCGCGTCAGTGTCCGCAATATGTTCGCATTCAAGAACATAGGAGGTGAAAGTAATGTTTGAAATTATTCTGCAATTACATGCACATAAAAAAGGTACTGGTAGCTCCCACAACGGTCGTGACTCTAACGCACAACGTCTGGGTACCAAAGCTCATGACACCCAGCTGGTAACCGCTGGCAGCATCATCGTTCGTCAACGTGGTACTAAATTCCATCCGGGCAACAATGTTGGCATGGGCAAGGACTACACTATTTATGCTAAGGTTGAAGGTCGCGTTAAATTTGAACGCAAAGGCCGCGACAAACGCCAAATCAGTGTATATCCTGTTGAAGAAGCAGCAATGTAATCTTCATCATCAAAAAAACTGCTCTGCAGCCGTAAGGCTGCGGAGCTTTTTTCATGCGGCGGCTGAAAAAAATATTTTATTTTTCCTTGACAAAAAGCGTAGAGTATGATAACATATCATACTACATCAATAATTCTTTTACAGGTATTTTTTGACAACAAATACTGCCGGGTCAGTGGTTGAACGGCGTATCTTGCTTATAATGAATGATGAAGTTCAATCATCGCAGACAACAGACAAGGTCCTTGAGGTAAGAACCTTGTTTTTTTTGTCATGAGTGATTGTACGCCTTTAGTGTGTCTAATAATTAAGAAGGGGTGAGGAATTACATGTTTAAACCGGTTCCAGTGGGTGATAGGACTCGGTATAGTTATGCGAGAATTAATGAAATACTGCCGATGCCTCATTTGATTGACATCCAGAGAAAGTCCTACGAATGGTTCCTGAAGGAAGGACTCGTAGATATTCTGCATGACATTTCTCCGATTACTGACTTTACAGGCAATCTGGAGCTTTCCTTTGACACTTTTGATCTGGGAACTCCGAAATATGGCGTTGAGGAGTGCAAAGAAAGAGATGAATCTTACTCTGCACCGATGAACGTTAAAGTTCGTCTGCTGTATAAAGATACAGGCGAGATGAAGGAATCCAACGTATTTATGGGCGATTTCCCGCTGATGACAGAAACCGGCACCTTTGTTATCAATGGTGCTGAACGTGTTATTGTCAGCCAGCTGGTTCGTTCTCCCGGCGTATACTATGGTGTTACCATGGATCCTAGCGGCAAAAAGCTTTACAACACTACTGTAATTCCTAACCGCGGCGCTTGGATTGAATATGAGACTGATACCAGCGATATTATCTCTGCTCGTGTTGACCGTACCCGTAAGGTTTCGGCTACTACGCTGCTGCGTGCTCTCGGTCTGTCTTCTAATGAAGAAATTATCAAGACCTTTGGTGAGCATCCGGCTTTGATGGCTACTCTTGAAAAGGATACCACCAAAAACAGAGATGAAGCAATGCTGGAGGTTTACAAAAAGCTTCGCCCGGGCGAGCCTGTTATCCTGGAAAATGCTGTTCAATTAATTGAGAACACCTTCTTCGACAGCAAGCGTTATGACCTGGCAAGTGTAGGCCGTTATAAACTGAATAAAAAGCTTGGCTGGCGCAGCCGCCTGAGCGGTACTGTTATCGCCGAGCCTATCGTTGATGAAGAAACTGGTGAAGTAGTTGTTGCTGCCGGCACTAAGATGACCGATGAGGTTCTGGACAAGGTTGCTGAAAGCGGCGTTTACAATGAACAGGGCATGCGTAAAATCAAGATCGTTGATCATGAAAACGAAATGCTGGTTATGTTCACCACCGGTATCGACGAAAAGCTGCATACCATTACTGTTGAGGACGTTTTCGTTTCCTTCAACTACTTGCTGAACCTGATGGACGGTCTTGGTACTGCTGATGACATCGACCATCTGGGCAACCGTCGTGTACGCTGCGTTGGCGAGCTGCTGCAAAACCAGTTCCGCATTGGTCTGGCACGTATGGAGCGCGTTGTAAGAGAGCGTATGACGATTCAGGATACTGAGGTTATTACACCGCAGGCCCTGATCAATATCCGTCCTGTTGTTGCTGCTATCAAAGAATTCTTCGGCAGCAGCCAGCTGTCTCAGTTCATGGACCAGAACAACCCGCTGGCAGAGCTGACGCATAAGCGCCGTCTGTCCGCCCTCGGCCCTGGCGGTCTGTCTCGTGAGCGTGCAGGCTATGAAGTCCGCGACGTACACAACTCCCACTATGGTCGTATGTGTCCTATCGAGACGCCTGAAGGTCCTAACATCGGCTTGATTGGTTCTTTGTCCACCTTCGCTGTTATCAACAGATACGGCTTT
>OQVQ01000119.1_pt1 | contig 37137 bp, 34 predicted proteins | sample 1691491 | NCBI WGS metagenome assembly OQVQ01 (sample SAMN03418252, study PRJEB22391) | human gut metagenome | biome: human-gut; feature: organic feature; material: feces | host: Homo sapiens | place: Tanzania | collected 2013-01
ACGGTGAGCACCTTCAGCGCAAGCTGGTTGCCATGAAAGTTCTTGCCGTTTACCTTCACATTGAGCGCAGGAATCACGTACACCTTTTCATCAAACGATGTCAGCGTATAGTCGCGGCTCACCACCATGCGGTCGTCGCCTATGTGCGAAGTGTCGCCTTTACTCTGCTCAACCACTTCCACTCCCGGCGTAATTTGCTGCTGCGGCTTGAAAGATGGCAATTCCACCTTATCGCCTTGCTTCACCGAAGCCTTCAGATGCAGCACAGTCTGCTGTCCTATCAGTATCTGCAGCGAGTCGATGCGTTGCTCTACCTGCTGGGCTTGAGCCAAGCCTGAGCACCCCAGGAGAGCGAGCGACAATATGATATTCTTTACTTTAAACATAGTTTCTTTACTTTGAGCTTTCGGTTTATCAGCCCCTCTGCTTGAAAAGCATCAGGAGCGCCTTCGAGAAGTCCTCGTTGGTGGCAATCGAAGTCCAGTCGACCTTGCTTTTGGCAAAGTCGGTTTTCAGATTCTCCTGCTGCATCAGCCATTGCTGTGTATGGGCCATTCGCAGTTTCTTCGAACTTGTATCAATATACATTTCGTGTCCGGTTTCTGCGTCCATCACCTTGAGCAGTCCTACATCAGGCAGCACCTTGGCACGCGGGTCGTAAACCTGGATGGCTACTACATCATGCTTCTGGTTGGCAATCTGCAGCTGATGCTGGAAATCCTTATGATCGTAGAAGTCGCTGATTACGAAAGCTGTGCAGTGGCGTTTCATCACGCGGGTGAAATATTCCAGGGCGCAACCGATGTCGGTACGCTGGCTCTGCGGCTGGAAGTTGAGCATTTCTCTGATGATATAGAGAATATGCTTTCTTCCCTTCTTAGGCGGAATGTACTTCTCGATACGGTCAGAGAAGAAGATGACACCTATCTTGTCATTGTTCTGAATGGCACTGAAGGCGAGTGTGGCAGCAATCTCAGTAGCCAGATCGCGCTTCATCTGCTTCATCGTACCGAAATCGAGCGACCCGCTGACGTCTACGAGCAGCATCACGGTAAGTTCCCTTTCCTCTTCAAACACCTTGACATAAGGCTTATGAAAGCGGGCGGTCACGTTCCAGTCGATGTCTCTCACATCATCGCCATACTGATATTCGCGCACCTCGGCAAAGGCCATTCCCCTACCCTTGAAGGCAGAATGATACTGACCAGCGAAGATGTTCTGACTCAGTCCGCGAGTCTTGATTTCTATCTTCCGAACCTTTTTTAAGATATCTTGTGTATCCAATTTACTTTGAACTTTGAAATTTGAACTTTGAACTTTATGAATTGCAAAGCAAAAGAATTCTTCACTCTTCGTTCTTCACTCTTCACTTAATCAAGGCACTTCCACCTTATTAATGATGCGGCTTACGATTTCCTCGCTTGTCACATTGCTTGCCTCAGCCTCGTAAGAAAGGCCGATACGGTGGCGCATTACATCGTGGGCCACAGCTCTTACATCCTCTGGAATCACATAGCCGCGATGCTTGATAAACGCATAGGCTCTGGCTGCCTTGGCAAGAGAAATGCTGGCACGAGGACTGCCGCCGAAGGTAATCATGTCTTTCAGCTCGCCCAGTCCGTAACGCTCAGGATAACGGGAAGCAAAGACGATATCGGCAATATACTGCTCAATCTTCTCATCGAGATAAACCTCATTTACTATCTTGCGAGCCTTCAGAATCTCCTCAGCTGATGTTACAGGAGTAACCTCAGGAAGTCCGCCCTGGATATTCTCGCGGATGATGAGCTTCTCCTCTTCCAGTGTAGGATAATCAATGATTACCTTGAGCAGAAAACGATCTACCTGAGCTTCAGGCAACTGATAGGTTCCTTCCTGTTCTATTGGGTTCTGAGTAGCCATTACAAGGAATGGTTCTGGCAGGAGGAAGGAGTTATCACCTATTGTAACCTGATGCTCTTGCATTGCTTCAAGGAGAGCACTCTGTACCTTTGCAGGTGCACGGTTGATTTCATCTGCCAATACGAAGTTTGCAAATACAGGTCCTTTTTTTACCTGAAAGTTTTCATCCTTTTGAGAATAAACCAAAGTTCCTATCACGTCAGCAGGAAGAAGGTCTGGAGTAAATTGCACACGACTAAACTGTGCGTCTATAAGGCTTGAAAGTGTCTTGATAGCAAGCGTCTTTGCAAGTCCTGGAACACCTTCAAGAAGGATGTGACCATCAGAGAGAAGTCCTATAAGCAATGAATCAACAAGATGCTTCTGTCCTACAATGACACGATCCATACCTGCTGTCAGATTTGTAACAAAATTGCTTTGCTGCTCTATGAGAGCATTAAGTTCACGAATGTCTATAGCGTCTGCCATAAGTATATTATTATTTTATATTTATTCAATTGCAAACGCAAAGTTACTATTTTTTTGTCACATTACGGCAAAACGTAATATGTAAATGAGTAATTTTCGAAAAATTTAACGTAATGTAAACACTTGATTTTAGGCATTATCAAAATATAAAACTTTTCTACAATATTAGACTTATCTCAGCATTCCACGGACATGGAATGTCTTATGGTTAGAAATGCTTACTATATCAACAAGGGAGGCAACATATAAAATAAAAATCAGCAGACTGCAACATTCATATAAGAAAGCTACAATCTGCTGATGCTCAACAAAATATTAGCATTGACAGGCAATCAGAATTATTTTGATAATAAATAGATAAGAATATACTCTTTTCTTTATTATAAAAATAATTCTAATCACCTACTTAATAGAAATGCAATAGACAAATATTGCATCAATGAAGCAATACTTCTAAGGAGTATTCTGTATGATGATAAAAGCAATAACAGATTTTACTATCATACTTTACCTACACAAAAAACTTGCGTCAGAAATTGAGCGTGTTGATTTAAACAATTATATTGCCTTACTGAACTCACTAATAACTTGTATAAAAACAAGGATATGTATTCTATATCCAATATTATTGATGGTCAAATAGCATAATTCTGACTATATAATCATTTGATAAAGAATTTATATACTCAATTCTTTCAAAACTTTTATAAGTTTCTTATCGAAAGGTTTATCTGAACGAATAGCCTCAGAAAGAGGAACATAAACGATTTCATTATTACGAACACCGACCATCACATTGCGCTGTCCCTGCATGATTGCTTCGATTGCGCCTACTCCAGTACGGCTTGCTAAGATACGGTCACGAGCTGATGGACGTCCACCTCGTTGAAGATGTCCGAGAATAGATACACGTACATCATAGTCTGGGAACTCTGCCTTTACACGATTTGCATAGTGTAGAGCACCACATTTTTTGCTTTCAGACACGATAACGATACAACTCTTCTTTGACTTACGGAAGCCACGCTTCATAAGTTCGGCAAGCTGGTCCACATCTGTCTGCTCTTCAGGAATGATAGCAGCCTCTGCACCACACGCAATGGCTGAATTCTGTGCGAGGAAACCAGCATCTCGTCCCATTACCTCGACGAAGAATATACGCTCATGACTTTGAGCAGTATCACGAATACGGTCAACACACTCTACAATTGTATTCATGGTAGTATCATAACCAATTGTATTATCTGTGCCATAAAGGTCATTATCTATCGTACCAGGAAGACCTATACAACAGAAATCATACTCTTGTGCGAACAGCATGGCACCTGTCAGAGAACCATTACCTCCACATACTACCAAAGCATCAATTTCATGGTTCTTCAAGGTTTCATAGGCCTTAGCACGTCCTTCCACTGTTTGGAATTCATTACTACGTGCTGTCTTAAGAATAGTTCCTCCTTGCATGATGATGCCACTAACATTCTCAGTAGTAAAATCTATGACCTCCCCATTAATCAGTCCGTCATAACCACGATATATGCCTTTTACATTAAAACCATTATAGATAGCAGCACGCGTCACTGCGCGTATTGCAGCATTCATACCTGGAGCATCTCCACCAGAAGTAAGAATTCCGATAGTTTTGATCTTTGCCATATTGTAATTAATTTAAAGTGTTACCTGATGTTTGCGTCTTATATTTAAAGTGATTAAGTTTGTCTTTTTCATGCGCTATATTTGTATTTTAGAGAATTAAAAGCCATGATATCACAGTCTTTTAGTTATGCTATCTGACTATAATCTCATTCATACAGTAAAGAAAAGGATAGACATTCCGATTAATCCAGCCAGCAGAACTTTCAATCCTACGTGGCGGAAATACCATGTCATGCCTACATGCTCTGACTGCATATAAACAATACCAGCCATACTTCCCACTGCAAGAACACTACTACCGAGCGCAGTGCAGTAGGCTATTACTTTCCAATACGCACCATTCTGTACCAATTCCTGTGCAAATGGCGTAACAGCTTCGGCAGTTTCCTTGACATCGAAGATTGAAACCATTGTCATTGCAGTGGCAAAATTATCAAGGAATATGCTAATCAAAGCGCTTATTGCTCCTAACAGCCAAATATTGTCAGCGTATTGCTGAATCATCTCTCCCACCCAATCTAATGCACCTGTCTCTGCTACCGAACCAACAGCAAGCATTATACCCATTACATAGAGCATTAGTTGGATGATAGAGTATTGTAACTGCAAAGGTATTGAGCGTGAGACTTTACGTCCTACGGACATAAGCTTTCTATTGAATATCTCATTTACCACCCATAATACACTTAAAACGCAGAATGCTCCGAGGAAAGGAGACAACTTTGTAATATTATGGAATGTAGGAATAAACCACAAACCTCCAATTCCGACAATGAGCATCAGAAGCCTTTGCCAGACATTAAGATTCGTATCATCACCACGATATGGCATTGTAGGCCTATCGAGTTGCACAGTCTCATTCAGTGTTCTGCCTATAAGATATGTAGGAAGCATAAATCCTACGAGGCAAGGAAGTAAGAGAGAGAAAGAGTAAGAGGTCGCAGTAATAGCCTGCTTGTTCCACAATACAAGAGAAGTCGGATCTCCAATAACTGTAAGAGCACCGCCAAAATTCACAGCGAGAACTACTACAGAGCCATAAATAATCCTATCTCTTGACCTTGGCAGAATAGTATTCATCACAGTAAGCATCATCACTGTGGATGAAATATTATCGAGATTTGCAGATAAAAGGAAAGAAAAAGCAGCGAGTTTCCAAAGCAAAACTCGACTATTCTTTGTACGCAACCAGACAGTTAAGAAATCAAAGCAACCATTATTATGGAGTATCTCAACAATAGTCATAGTCGCGAGCAGGAAAAATACTATCTCAGAGCATTTACCGACACAAGGAAGGAATACGTCATGCCATATATATTTCTTTACAGCATCACTGTTTGCTACGGTTCCATTGAGAAAATCCATATAATCACCCTGATGGTTGGACATCACATAGTCACTGCCGTAACTGATATAAAGCACCCAACCGACAGTGCCGGCAAAAGCAGCAATGGCAGCTTTATTGACATTGGTAAGTCTCTCCGTAGCAATAAGGAGATAACTGGCGAGTAATATTCCTACTATAATGAGTGTCATTGACTGGTTGATTATTATCTGATTAAAGAAGCATAAAATTGTAGTCGTAAATCTATATGATAGAAGAAAGACATTTCTCAGCCTCGATTACTGGGAACAAAAGTACAAGAAAATAATGAAACTTGCAAATTTTTCTACTCATTTTTCTCTTGAAAAACAGCCGACATGGACAAAATTCCCATGTCGGCTGTTAGAATTTATGTATTGACAGTCAAATAAATATTAAAATAGAGTATTAGAGAAAATCTAACTCTAATAATGCAATAAATACTGTCAAATATGCATTATATACTGCTATAAAGAAGCGTATGATATATAAGACTTACAGATTTGCTTCGATATCATGCAGAAACTAATTATTGATAGAACCACCAACGATATCGAGCAATTCACTTGTAATAGCCTGCTGACGACTCTTATTGTATTGCAAATTAAGATCTCTCAGCAATTCATCTGCATTATCCGTAGCAGTCTGCATAGCAACCATACGAGCTGCATGTTCAGATGCATTACTGTCAAGGAGCGCAGTGTAAATCATAAGATTGACATAGCGAGGAATAAGCGCATTAAGCACAGTTTCCTTATCAGGCTCAACGATGTAATTATCGTTGAGAGGCTTAGCTTTAGACTCCGAACTTTTACCTCCGAGAGCCTTATGTCCACCCTGTTCATCGAGATATGCTTGAGCATCAGCTGTCACAATATTATTCTCGAGGTCACGAGTATGGTCATAATCCATAGCCTTTTCCACATCAATCGGCAACAATTTCTTGGTAAGAAGAATCTGCGAACCCGCACTCTTGAAGTGATGGTATATCATCTCTACAGCGTCTATTTCGTCTTTGCGGAAGAGTTCCTGAAGTTCTTCACCTATCTTGACGCAGTCACGAGCATTAGGTTTGTCTGCAAGACTATTGAAATTGCCAGCAGTATTCAATCCCAGTTTATTAACTTTCTCGCTTACTTTTCTGCCTACAGGATAGATGATGACTTCTACACCTCTCTTTTTATAACCGACAACAGCTTGCTGCATCATCTTCAGGACATTGGCATTAAATCCACCACATAGGCTTGAATTGCTGGCAAAGACGACCAATGCAGCTTTCTTCACCTCACGTGGAAGCGTGAGCACAGTCCTTGCATCAACTTCAGCCTCGAGATAAGTCTTGAGCATAGACTCCAACAGATTCTCATAAGGGAGCATATTCTCAATCATCATCTGAGCATGATGAAGTTTACTTGACGCAACCATCTTCATCGCACTTGTAATCTTACGAGTGCTCTGAACAGATGTTATACGGTTTTTTATTTCTTTTAATGACGGCATAATATACTATAGATAAAGATATTACGGTGATATTGCTTCACCATTACTTCTTGTACTGGCCAGCAACGTCAGCCATTACCTTTTCGATGACAGCAGTTGCATTATCATCAATCTTGCCACTACCAAGTAAATCAATAACGTCCTTATGACTGTTGCGCATGATTTCAAGGAATGAATCCTGACATTCACGAACTTTCTCTACAGGAACAGGAGCCATAAGACCGTGTGTTCCGCAATAAAGAATAGCGACCTGCTCGCCAACAGGCATAGGAGAATACTGAGGTTGGATGAGAAGCTGATTATTCTTACGACCTCTATCAAGAGTCATCGCAGTAACAGCGTCCATATCACTTGAAAACTTAGAGAAGCTTTCAAGCTCACGATACTGGGCCTGGTCAATCTTAAGAGTACCAGCTACCTTCTTCATAGACTTAATCTGAGCAGATCCACCTACACGAGATACCGAAATACCAACATTGATAGCAGGACGGAAGCCTTGATTGAACAAGTCACTTTCGAGGTAAATCTGACCATCAGTGATTGAAATCACATTGGTAGGGATATAAGCAGATACGTCACCAGCCTGAGTCTCAATGATAGGAAGAGCGGTAAGAGAACCACCACCTTTAACTTTACCCTTAAGACATTCAGGGAGGTCATTCATTTGCTCAGCAACTTCTTGCTGTTCGTTGATCTTAGCAGCACGCTCAAGAAGTCGAGAGTGAAGATAGAACACGTCACCAGGATAAGCCTCACGACCTGAAGGGCGTCTCAAGATGAGGGAAACCTCACGATAAGCAACAGCCTGCTTTGAAAGGTCGTCATATACTACAAGAGCATGCTCACCACGATCACGGAAATATTCTCCGATAGCAGCGCCAGCAAAAGGAGCATAATACTGCATCGCAGCAGGGTCACTTGCAGTAGCCGCTACAATGATAGTATATGGAAGAGCACCATGTTCTTTAAGATTTTGCACGAGAGCAGCAACAGTAGAAGCTTTCTGACCAATAGCCACATAGATACAATATACAGGCTGACCAGCTTCATAGAAAGCTCTCTGATTGATGATAGTGTCAATAGCGATTGCCGTCTTACCAGTCTGACGGTCACCGATGATAAGCTCACGCTGACCACGACCAATAGGAATCATGGAATCGACAGCCTTGATACCAGTCTGAAGAGGTTGCTTTACAGGTTGGCGATAGATAACGCCTGGTGCCTTTCTGTCAAGAGGCATTTCGTATGACTCCTTGAGGTCTATATTTCCTTTGCCATCAATAGGCTGGCCAATAGGATTGATGACACGTCCGAGCATATTGTCATTGACACGAATAGAAGCGATACGTCTGGTACGCTTAACGGTCTGACCCTCCTTAATGTCACTTGTAGGACCCAGGAGCACACAACCTACGTTGTCCTCCTCCAAGTTCATCACAATAGCCATAGTGCCATTTTCGAACTCAAGAAGTTCGTTAGCCTCGGCATTGCGAAGACCGTATATACGTGCAACACCATCACTGACAGTGAGCACGGTGCCAACTTCGTCAAACTGTGTGTTGTCATTGATACCACGCAACTGACTGAGAAGCACTTCGGAAACTTCGCTTGGTTTTATTTTGTCCATTGTTTTACTTTTTGTTGTTTTGTTGTTTGGTAGATTGGGACCTAAATGATTATGTGATGAAAAGAAAACTAATATGCTTAGATATTCATTTAAAAAATCAGCATACGAGTTTAATCAAGACATTAAACCAAAGATAGAACACCAAAAGACCAAAGTCAAGATCTTTAGACAACTAAATGTTTAAGAATAGTGCGCAACTGCGACTGTACGCTGACATCCATACGATAGGTATCATATTCGAGTATGAAACCACCGATAATGTCCGGGTTCACCTCTGTCTGGAACTCTACTTGGGCATTAGTACGCTTCTCGACCATCTGACGCATCTTAGCCTCAGTTTCCTGTGCAACAGGAACGGCTGTGATAAGTCTGGCGGAAACCATATTTCTTTCCTTTTTGTAGAGAGAGATAAAGGCATTGGCCATAAACTGTATAAGGTTTTCCCTACCCTCCCTGAGCACGAGTTTACAGAATTTCACTGTAAATTCCGAAGGATTACCTCCGCACGCAGTGAGGAGCAGTTGCTCCTTATTCTGTTTCGGCAACATGGGATTGTCAATGGCTGCTCTCAGCTGTCGCACATCGAGGAAGTTATGTGCAAGAGACTGCATATCTGCATATACAGCATCCTTCACCTCCTGCTTGTCAGCACTCTTAAGAAGAGCACGTGCATAGCGAACTGAAATTACACCAGTATTCATATTGATATACCCTATACTTAATTAGTTATCACCCTGAACCTCATCCAACATACGGTCAATCAACTGCATCTGACGCTTGTCACCTTGAAGGTCGGCACGTACCACCTTCTCAGCGATCTGAACAGAGAGTTGTGCTACCTGAGCCCTGATATCGCTGATAGCAGCTTGCTTCTCGTGCTCAATCTGATGATGAGCTTCATCGATAATGCGTTCAGCCTCTGCTTTAGCTTTGTTCTGGGCATCGGCAATAATAGCGTCACGAGCTGCGCCAGCCTCTTTGATGATGGCAGACTGTTGCTCACGAGCTTTCTGTACCAATGTCTCACTTTCCTGTTGTATATTCTCAAGTCTTGCAGCAGCCTCATGAGCATTCTGCAGACTCTCATCGATGAACTTCTTACGTTCTTCAACCATGCCAACGATAGCAGGGAATCCGAACTTAGCGAGCACACCGAATACTACGAGGAATGCGAGGAGCATCCAGAACAGTAGTCCGAGATCGGGGGTTAATATTGATGGGAGATTCTCCATTTTTCTTTCTAAAGGTTTCGGTTTCGGGTTGTCGCAAAATTATGGGTTTGATAAGACAAGAAGACAAATGAAAGGCAATAACTTTTTAATTGTCTCATTATCATCATCTAATCGTCCTTGAGAATATCCCTTTTACGACAACCAGAAACCTGATATTTTTCTATTACTTGATAAGGAATGCGCATGATACAACTGCAAAGAGAGCTACACCCTCTACGAAAGCTGCAGTAAGAATCATGTTAGTCATAATCTTACCAGATGCCTCTGGCTGGCGAGCGATGGCATCCATGGCATTGCCACCAATTTTACCAATACCCAAACCAGCACCGATAGTAGCGAGACCAGCACCGAGACCACAACCAAGGGCTGCAATACCGTCTAAAAGAAGTGATGAAATCATAGTTTTAATAGTTTTTAAGTTATTATTATGTTATTATTTTATTCGTTTCGCATCTTAGGAAGAAACCGTAAGATACAGTTTTGTTTTATTTCATTATTCCGCATGATGTTCAGGACGAGAGAGTCCGATGAACACAGCAGAAAGCAGAGTAAATACATAAGCCTGCACGAAAGCCACGAGGACTTCGACGAGGTTCATGAAGAGCAACATGATACCGCTGAAGACGTTAAGTCCGATACCATACGCTGTTCCCATAGACCATCCGAGGAAGATGATACATGTGAAAGAGAGAATAACCGCGTGACCAGCCATGATATTGGCAAAAAGACGGACCATCAATGCGAAAGGCTTAGTAAATATACCTATGAACTCAATGACAGGAATCAGTGGTGCAGGATAAGCCTTAAGGAACACAGGTACATCAGGCCAAAAGATTTCTTTCCAATATTCTTTATTACCATTGAAATTGACTGCAATAGTAGTACAGATAGCAAGGAAGAAAGTGACATTGATATTGCCTGTTACATTACCGCCACCAGGGAATACAGGGAGCAAACCGACAAGGTTAGTGGTAAAGATAAAGAAGAAAACCGTCAGCAGATATGGTGCATAACGCTTGTAATATCTATCGCCTACGATGGCTTTCACAACGTCATCATGTATCATCATGACAAGCATCTCCATGCAACCGACAAACCCACCAGGAGCTTCAGACTTGCTGTCGTGGTTTTTATACCACTTTGCACATGATAGGAATATGGCAATAAGGATAGCCACTACAATCCATATCTGAGCTACAGACTTAGTAATACTGAGATCGATAGGGCGTTCCTTGGTACCATCAGGCATAATCTCATATATCTTTCCATGCTTCTCTTCATTGAACTCAAAGTTCTTAGGCAGGGACTTCATGGTACAGATAGTCCACTCGCCAGTAGCCGAACTGCGAACAATGATAGGAAGTGGAATGCTCAAGTGCTTGCCTTCGTAAGAGCAGATGTGCCACTCGTAAGTATCTGACAAGTGTTCGAGCACTATCTCAGGAATATTGATAGTCTCCCCTTCCTGTCCTTCAGCCTTCTCACCATGTGATGCGAAAGCTGCAAAGGGCAAGAGTAACATTGCCAGCAGAAGGAGTATCGTTTTAATGTTTTTCATTATATAAAATAATGTACGTTACTGTTATCTAAAGAGTTTGTTAGCCATCTTTGCAAAGAACAGAGAATGCAATATTAGCAAGACGAAGTAATAAGCGAGGAAAGCCACCACATAAGGCACGGCTTGATCTCTACCAATCACAGCTGCTATTATACCAAGGATGATAAGAACGAGTAACATTCTGAAGCCAGAGACCACAGTATGATATGTTGACAAATAGTCCTTATGTCTGGCAGCAATCCAACTCCACATCCACGTCACTACGTTAAGTTCCAGAAAGGAGAACGCCACTGCCCATGAAGAAGCTTTTCGATAAATGATATAATCTTCAAGCCCAATAAATCTACCACCTATAACTAAAGCGATATGCAAGACCGCGATAGTGATGGTGCAAATCCAGAGATGCCTGATGCCAGCCTTTCTTATCTGATCTATTGTCATCGTCATTCTTACAGTTCTACGCAAAGGTTAACCTGATTATGCTGAGCAGAAACGAAGCCAGCGTTGATACTGACTGATTTCTTGCCTTCAGCAGTCACATATACGACATCGCCTTTTTCCAGTGACGAAATAATGGGAGCGTGATTCTGAAGAATTTCAAAACTGCCCATCGTTCCCGGAACGACAACTCTTTCGACATCACCTTCAAATTCAATTTTTTCAGGAGATACAATTTTAAGATTCAGCATATTATATGTCGTTTTTGATAGTGAATGTTGAATGAAGACTATCATCTATTACTCGTTATTCCAACAAAGAGAATCATGATGCAATCAGACAATGTCTAATCAACAAATATCTGAGCGCTCGGCTATCGGGCATCGAGTTGCCAAAACGATATAAAGACCATTTCGACAATGAAAATGCCGAATAGCCGTACGCCAGAAGAAACAACTTACCCCTGAGCCTGGGCAAGGAGTTTCTTACCTTTCTCAATAGCCTGCTCGATAGTACCAACATTGAGGAACGCCTGTTCAGGAAGTTCGTCAAGTTCACCGTCGAGAATCATATTGAATCCCTTGATGGTATCTTCGATGCTAACCATCTCACCCTTAACGCCAGTGAACTGCTCAGCGACAGTGAATGGCTGTGAGAGGAAACGCTGTACACGACGAGCGCGATTTACAGTCAGTTTATCCTCATCAGAAAGCTCATCCATACCGAGGATAGCGATAATATCCTGCAATTCCTTATACTTCTGCAGAATCTGCTTAACTCTCTGAGCGCACTCATAATGCTCCTTACCTACGACATTAGGATCGAGGATTCGAGAAGTAGAGCCGAGAGGGTCAACGGCAGGATAGATACCAAGCTGTGCAATATTACGAGAAAGCTCGGTAGTAGCATCAAGGTGAGTAAATGTTGTAGCAGGAGCAGGGTCAGTCAAGTCATCGGCAGGAACGTAAACAGCCTGCACAGAAGTGATAGAACCAGTCTTTGTAGAAGTAATACGCTCCTGCATGGCACCCATTTCAGATGCGAGAGTAGGCTGATAACCTACCGCAGAAGGCATACGACCGAGAAGAGCAGATACCTCAGAACCAGCCTGAGTGAAACGGAAGATGTTATCGATGAAGAAAAGGATATCACCACCCTGATCACGGAATTCCTCAGCCACGGTAAGACCTGAGAGAGCAACGGAAGCACGTGCGCCAGGTGGCTCATTCATCTGTCCATATACAAGAGTAGCCTGTGATTTCTTAAGTTCTTCCGGGTCAACGAGAGAAAGGTCCCATTTGCCTTCTTCCATTGCCTTCTTGAACTTGTCACCATATTTGATAACGCCGGACTCAATCATCTCACGGATAAGGTCGTTACCCTCACGAGTACGTTCACCAACACCAGCGAAAACAGAGTATCCGTTATGTCCCTTAGCGATATTATTGATGAGCTCCATGATAAGCACGGTCTTACCTACTCCGGCACCGCCGAAGAGACCAATCTTACCACCCTTAAGATAAGGTTCAAGCAAGTCGATGACCTTAATACCAGTTGCGAGCATCTCCTTTGATGTAGAGAGCTCCTCATACTTAGGAGCAGCACGGTGGATAGGATAAGTGTTTTCCTGATTCAAGGTCTTCATGCCGTCGATAGGCTGTCCTATCACATTGAGCATACGACCTTTGATTTGTTCTCCTGAAGGCATGGAAATAGGAGCGCCAGTAGGCAATACTTCAAGTCCACGCTGAAGGCCTTCGGTGTTATCCATAGCCACGGTGCGCACAGTGTCCTCGCCGATATGCTGCTGTACCTCGATAATGAGGTCGCGGCCATCGGTACGCTTTACTACGAGAGCGTCGTGAATCTTAGGCAGCACCTTCTCAGCTTCCAAACCCTTTGTATCGAAATAAACGTCGATTACAGGGCCGATAATCTGGGATATGTGTCCGATAATTTGTGACATATAGTTTTTTATGTTTAAAGTTAATTCATATAGAATATTAAGTCGAATAAACGACTACCGACCATCAAAAGGGGGATAGCGGATATCGAATTAACGACTGCAAAAGTACGACTTTAATTTCAACTACAAAAATTTTTCTTGTATTTTTTGTGTGAAAAAATCGTTAAACTGTAGTTACAACTTTGTTTTTATGGTATTATTGAAATGATATGTGGTATTTTTCTCGATTAAGGTATTAGTATTTTTTTAGGAATGTGTAGAGCTCTTTAAGAGCTTATCTCTATAGGTATTATTCGATAATGGTTTTCATATTATAACAAGGCAGTGAAAAATGCTCAATACATCTATTTACGACGTATAGTCCTGTATCCATAAATTGCGATGAACAGGAAGCATATGAGTGGCAGCGCAAAACTGATATTTACAGCAGGATAACCAGCCAGTGTGCCGTAATCGATAACCATCCCTTGCAGAGGAGGCATCAAGGCACCGCCAACGATAGCCATTACGAGGAATGCCGCACCAATGGTAGAATCCTCTTGACTGACATTTTCAAGGGCTATACCATAGATTGACGGAAACATTAGGCTCATGAAGAAACTAATCGCTATGAGGCAGTAAAGTCCAGTCATTCCAACAAAGCAGATAGTGCCTACAGTACAAAGAGATGCTCCGATGGCAAAAGCCGTAAGCAACTGACGTGAACCTATATAGCGCATAAGGAATGTAGAAACAAAGCGTGCACAAAGAAACATTATCATTGCGATGATATTGTAATTCTGAGCTGTAGCCTTGTTAATTCCGAGGTTGTCAGCATAATGGATTATGAAAGTCCACACCATTATTTGTGCAGCCACATACATCACCTGAGCTATAACCCCCTCACGGTAAACGGCATTACCAAGAAGGTTTTTCATAGTTTCCTTGCAATTCACTTTCTTTGCGCAACCGATTGTATATGGCATCTTAACGACAGAAATCAGTAAAAGAACAACCAGAACAACAAGCCCGATAGCAACGTAAGGATCACGAATGACAGCGAGGTCATGAAGGCGGATATTTGCTTTTTCCGCCTCAGAAAGTCCGCTAAAAAGAATCTCTCCAGCACTATTGCGCTTATCAGAAATAAGATTAGGAAGCACAAGGAGTGAGGCTACAGCCATGCCACAAAGAGAACCCATAGGATTGAACGCTTGTGCAAGGTTGAGTCTTCGAGTGCTGGTCTCCTTGGTTCCGAGGGAAAGAATATACGGATTTGCTGTTGTTTCGAGGAATGCGAGTCCAAAAGTAAGTATATATAGCGAAATGCAGAAGAAAGAAAACTCCTGATATACTGCAGCTGGGATGAACAGAAACGCTCCAACAGCGTAGAGAGCCAATCCCAACATAATACCTCTCTTATATGAATACTTTCTAATAAATAGCGCAGCAGGCAGAGCCATTGTAGCGTAACCTCCATAGAAAGCAAACTGCACCATAGAAGCCTTTGCCGCACTTATTTCCATTAGTGTCTGAAATGCAGCCACCATCGGATTAGTAATATCGTTGGCAAAGCCCCAAAGGGCAAAGAGCGATGTTATAAGTATAAATGGAAGAAGATATTTTTTCTCTATCATTATTGTTTAGGGTCTGTAATGTCGAACTTTTTAAAAAAGCGATGCAAAGGTAATACTTTTTTACTTAACATCCAAATAAAAATAGAGACAAAAGGGCTGTTGCATTGATTTTTCTCCAAAAATAAAGCAAGAGAAAAAGATACGTTGTGAAAATTATAGAGAAAAAAAGATAATCGGACAAATAAAAAATAAAAAAACAAAGCGTTCTTTACATAGCTTCGCAACTGTTATACATTTTTTCACAACAGTTAAAACACAAGAAAAATCCTCCACCTGCACAACAGGAAATTTTAGAGTAATAAGTGCTTTTGTGACAAAAAGAGTCATAAAAACATCAGGAAATCAATTTCAGTTTGCAATAACTAGGATATTACGAGGTAATAACTAAGCTTTTACCCTGTAATAACTAAGCTATTAGACAGTAAAAGCAGCGCTTTTTCGGTCGTTTTCGGCAGTTTTTTTGACACTTTTTGAATAGCTTTTATTTCACAACAATCAAAACTTATTGATAATCAACGTTTTTCAAAAATCACGAGAATCGCGTATTCGTGGACAGAAATTAGTTTCCTGAATTTCAAATGTTAAAACATTGCGAATTTAATCAATCCCAAAAGGAAGTCGCATTATGACGAAACGATAAAACAACTATATATCATCCAGGAAACGTAACACAGCCAGTCGAGACACAATGCCCCAACTGGCTGCGCATTATAAGATAACAACCTACCCTAATGGATAAGTCTTTACAATTTCAGTTCTTTCAGAATTGCAGCAATCTTCTTTAACGTGGTCACTCTGGTAGGGACAAGAGGAAGGCGAAGCTGATTCTCAATGAAGCCCATCTCGCAAAGCAACGCTTTAACTCCTGCAGGATTGCCATCCACAAAGAGGAGGCTGTAAAGATCAGTAAATTTATGATGAATCTTCTGAGCAGCATCAAACTCGCCACGAAATTCCAAGCGTATCATTCTGGAAAATTCCTTTGGCAGAGCATTTCCAATCACAGAAATAACGCCCTTTGCGCCACAAGCTATCATAGGATAAGTAAGAGCATCATCACCAGAGATAACCTCAAATTCGGCAGGTTTATTCTTTAAAATCTCATCAACCTGCTCCAATGAGCCACTCGCTTCCTTGATAGCGACGACATTCTTACAATCTCTTGCGATGCGGCAAGTAGTCTCAGGCTTCAGGTTTATGCCCGTGCGACCAGGTACATTATATAGAACGACAGGAAGACTTGTAGCATTAGCGATAGCCTTAAAATGCTGATAGAGTCCTTCTTGTGAAGGCTTATTATAATAAGGACACACAGAGAGCACACCATCAATGCCAGAGAAATCGCCATTTTTGAGTTCCTCAACCACCGCAGCAGTATTGTTTCCACCACATCCCATGAGCAACGGAACGCGTCCCTTGACCTGCTTTACTATAAAATTCTTTATCTGATGCTTTTCATCAGTTGTAAGACAAGGGGTCTCGCCTGTAGTGGCAAGAATACAAAGGAAATCGGCACCATTCTCTAATTGGTACTCTATAAGACGATGGAGAGCATCATAATCCACTGCGCCATCTGCCGTAAAAGGGGTAACGAGGGCTATGCCAAGACCGCGGAATATATTGTTCATTTTGTTAACTATTTACTATTAAATTGGAAAATTCGGTGCAAATTTACTACTTTTTCCTTATAATCGTGCAAAATATTGCAAGTTTTTTCTACCAAATAGTAAGATTTTACATTTTAATCACATTCTAACGTGCTCCGAGCCATAAGAAAACGAGTCCAAGTATTACGAGGAACAGGTCCACGAACTTTGATTTGAGGTTCTTCTCATGAAACAACAAAGCTCCAAAAAGGAAACTTACCACCACGCTGGCGCGACGCACCATGCTTACAATGGAAATCATCGCTCCGTCTATACTCAAAGCATAGAAATACACGAAATCAGCTACTGAGAGGAAGATACTTACGAGAACGATTGACCAGCGCCATCGGAAAGGCGTAGTCTTCTTATGAGTAGGCCACCACAAAAGCAATACCATTGCGCCCATTATGAAAGCCTGATAGACATTATACCAAGACTGTACGTCCATTTTATTCAGACCTACACCTCCACTTGAAGGTGGCGCCATCAAATACTTGTCATACAATCCGCTAAGTGCTCCGAGGACTGCAGCACCAGCTATGGCAAATATCCACTTGTTATGTTTGAAATCTATTCCCTCCTTCTTGCTCGTTCGACTGAGCATAAAGTAACTGATTACGGCTAATCCTACACCTATCCATTGGAACTTATTGAGTTGCTCACCAAAAAGCAGCAACGCTCCCACAAGCACAAGGATTGGACGCGTAGCATTGATAGGACCGTATATCGTAAGAGGAATGTGCTTCATACCAAAATAAGCGAGAAGCCAAGATGAAAGGACTATCAAACTCTTGAGCAAAATATACTTGTGTACATCCCAACCTACTACAGGAACATAAAACATACTACCGTCGAGGCATCCTGTCGTAGCAGACAAAACGATGAACGGCAGAAAGATGAACGAACAGAACAGGGTATTGAAAAACAAGACAGGAAGTACAGCATTGCCATCCAATGCCTGTTTTTTAAACACATCATAGAATCCCAGCAATGCTGCTGAAGTGAAAGCTAAAAGTAACCAAACCATAATTCTAAATCTTTGATTTCTATTTGCGACGCAGAATCAATCTAATACGGTGCAATTATCCTGAATATCAAAATGCGCCTTTATCCTGCATTCATATACTTTTTAATATTATTTTTATCTAATATACACTTTCTAAAATCAGTATTTTACCTCCTCAAGAAACAGTGCATTACCAGGCATACTCTCTCCAGCACGAGTTCTTTTCTTTCCTTCAATGACAGCGCGAAAATCATTCAAAGTCATTTTGCCGCGACCCACCTCTACGAGAGTTCCAACTATAGCTCGAACCATATTGCGAAGAAAACGATTCGCTGTCACTCGGAAATACCAGGAATCATCCGCCTGTCGTACCCATTCTGCCTCAGTAATCGAGCACAGCGTGGTCTTTACATCTGTGTGTGACTTGCAAAAACAAGCAAAATCTTCATATTCCATCATCACTTTAGCCGCTTCATTCATTGCATTGAAATCCAGAGAGAAATGGCATTCGTATGAATATTGACGCTTGAATGGATCTTTTTGCTCATGAAGGTAGTAATGATACGTGCGACTGAGTGCCGAAAAACGAGCATGAAGATTATCATCCACATGCTCTATTCTCTGTATGCTGATGTCTGGCGGAAGCATTCTGTTGAGCTTGTAAGCCAATTGCTTTCCGTTTATCACGAAGGCATTTGCATCTTCTCCTTCATGCTCGGAGTCAATCAGGTCTGACGAGACTTTCCCCATTTCTTCTGCAGAAATATCAAAATGCGCAGCCATCTGACGGGCATGAACTCCCGCATCCGTTCTTCCCGCCCCTACAATATCAATAGGTGTACGGAGAATCACGGAGAGACAACGCTCTATTTCACCCTCGACAGAGATACCATTAGGCTGTATCTGCCAACCGTGAAAACGCGTGCCATCGTACGATAAGTGAATAAAATATCTCATTGCGACTGCAAAATTACAAAAAAATATGCGAAACCTTTCTGCAAGTCACTAAAAATTTGTACCTTTGCACGACAAAATCAAATAAAGAAGTATAAGATAACGAAACAACAAAACAATATAATATGAACATTTCTTACAAATGGCTCAAGGAATACGTTGACTTCAACCTCACTCCAGACGAGGTTTGTGCAGCTCTCACAAGCACAGGACTCGAAGTCGATGCCCTTGAAGAAGTGCAGGCTATCAAGGGTGGTCTGCAGGGATTGTATGTAGGTGAGGTACTCACTTGCGAGGTACATCCAAACTCTGACCACATGCACATCACCACAGTGAATATCGGCAAGGAGACTCCTTCACAAATAGTATGCGGAGCACCTAATGTGGCTGCCGGACAGAAGGTTATCGTAGCTGACCTTGGATGTACACTTTATGACGGTGACAAGGAATTTGTCATCAAGAAATCAAAGCTCCGCGGAGTGGAAAGTTGCGGTATGATATGCGCTGAAGACGAAATCGGCGTAGGAACAGACCACAATGGCATCATCGTACTTCCTGCTGACGCTCCAGTAGGACAGCCTGCTGCTGAATACTATCACCTCGAAAGCGACTGGCTCATCGAGATTGACATCACAGCAAACCGCGCAGATGCACTCTCACATTATGGTGTAGCTCGCGACCTCTATGCATGGCTCAAGCGCAATGGTTATGAGACAAGTCTCCATCGTCCAAACTGCGAAGCTTTCCATGTAGATGACAACTCTCTGCCAATCGACGTAGAAATCAAGAACACAGAGGCTTGCAAACGCTATGCTTGCGTTAGCATCACTGGATGCGAAGTAAAGGAATCTCCTGAATGGCTTAAGGACAAACTCAACGTAATCGGCTTGCGTCCTATCAATAATATTGTGGACATCACCAACTATGTCATGATGGCTTACGGTCAACCACTCCATTGCTTTGACGCAGACATGGTTAAGGGAAATAAGATTGTGGTAAAGGATGAGAATGCAGGTCTTACTTTCGTCACTCTCGATGGCGAAGAGCACATACTTGGCGAACACGACCTTGCCATCTGCAATGCAGAAGAGCCTATGTGTATCGCTGGAGTATTCGGAGGTAAAGGTTCTGGAACATACGAGACAACTAAGAATGTAGTTCTCGAATCTGCATATTTCCACCCTACATGGATAAGAAAGTCAGCACGTCGTCACGGTCTCAGCACTGATGCAAGTTTCCGTTTCGAGCGCGGCATTGACCCTAACGGCACAATATATGCTCTGAAACAGGCTGCTATTCTCTGTCAGCAACTCGCTGGAGGTAAGGTTTCTATGGAAATTCGTGACGAATACCCTACCCCAATCGCAAACCCTGAAATGCGCTTGGAGTATGCTTACGTCAACAATCTCATCGGTAAGGAAATCGGAAACGACATGATAAAGAGCATCCTTACATCTCTCGAAATAGAGATAAAGGCTGAGGATGCTGAAGGTTTGGAAATTTGCGTACCTGCTTATCGCGTGGATGTACAGCGTCCTTGCGACGTTGTAGAGGACATCCTTCGCATATATGGATATAATAATGTGGAGATTCCTACTCAGCTTAAGTCTTCTCTCGTCATAAAGGACTTCGAAGACCAGCGTCACAAAATGGGTAATCTCGTGGCTGAACAGCTCGTTGGTGCTGGTTTTAATGAGATTCTCAACAACTCTCTCACTAAGGGCGCATACTATGAAGGTCTCGAAAGCTATCCTGCTGACAAATGCGTGAGAATCCTCAATCCACTCAGCTCTGACCTTAACGTAATGCGTCAGACTCTTCTCTTTGGTGGTCTGGAAAGCATCATGCGCAATGCAAACCGCAAGAACCCTAACCTCCATTTCTTCGAGTTCGGCAACTGCTACTCTCACGACGAGGCTAAGCGCAACGACGAGAAGCCTATGCAGGCTTATAAGGAAGAAAACCACCTCGGACTTTGGATTACTGGTAAGCGTGTAGAAGGTTCATGGCTCCATGCTGACGAAGACTCAAGTTTCTATGAGTTGAAGTCTTATGTTGACCTCATCCTTCGCAGAATTGGCATCCCACAGGGTATGCTTGTAGTCTCCAAGTCTCAGAACGACATCTTCTCTGCTGGTCTTACCATCCAAAATCGTGGCGGAAAAGTGCTCGTAGAGATGGGTATCGTAAGCAAAAAGCTTCAGCATAATGCAGACATCGACCGTGAAGTATATTTCGCAGACATCAATTGGACTCTCATTACCAAGGCTGTAAAGAATGCAACTGTGGATTTCCATGAGATTTCCAAGTTCCCTGCTGTAAGCCGAGACCTTGCCCTTCTTATCGACAAGAGCGTAGAATTTGCACAAATTGAGCAGATAGCTCGTCAGACAGAGAAGAAAATTCTCAAGAATGTAGAACTCTTCGATGTATATGAAGGTAAAAACCTTCCTGAAGGAAAGAAATCTTACGCTGTAAACTTCATCCTACAGGACGACCAGAAAACTCTCAATGACAAGCAGATTGAGGCTATTATGAATAAACTCATCAATAATCTCAAGAAGCAACTGGGTGCAGAACTGAGATAAAAACCGTAAATATAGCATTGGCACTCTCTATTTATAGGAAGTGCCGACTTGCATTGACGGAAATACTCTTCTGATTTCTCGTCCTTATTTTTCACTGAACTTGAATTCAACAATATTTTCTCATAGAAGAACATTCAAAATAACAATCATAATAAAACTATAAAACAAAAACAAAACAATGGGAAGAGCATTTGAATACCGCAAGGCCACCAAGTTGAAGCGTTGGGGCCACATGGCTAAGACTTTCACTCGTCTGGGCAAGCAGATTGCAATCGCTGTACAAAGTGGTGGTCCAGAACCAGAAAACAACCCTACTCTCCGTTCCATCATTGCTACATGTAAGCGTGAGAACATGCCTAAGGACAACATCGAACGCGCTATCAAGAACGCTTTGGGCAAGGACAAGAGTGCATATAAGGAAGTTACTTATGAAGGATATGGCCCTCACGGAGTAGCTGTGTTTGTCGATACTCTTACTGACAACACCACTCGTACCGTTGCTGACGTACGCTCTATCTTCAACAAGTTCTCTGGTAACCTCGGTACAACAGGTTCTCTCGCTTTCCTCTTTGACCACAAGTGCGTGTTCACATTCAAGAAGAAGGAAGGTGTGGATATGGATGACCTCATCCTTGAGCTTATCGATTTCAACGTAGATGATGAGTACGATGAAAACTTCGACGAAGAGAAGGACGAGACTACTATCACTATCTACGGTGATCCTAAGTCTTACGCTCAGATACAGAACTATCTTGAGGAACAGGGATTTGAGGAAATCGGTGGTGATTTCACATACATTCCTAACGACCTGAAAGACGTGGACGACGAGCAGCGCGCTACAATCGACAAGATGGTAGAGAAGCTTGAGGAGTTCGATGATGTGCAGAATGTTTACACTAACATGAAGCCAGAAGACGTAGAAGAATAATAATTCTTAACAGATTTGCAAGGTTTCTATTTTTCATTCTCATGAAAGAAATAGTTTACGAAACGCAAGGTACATGCTCAAAGGCTATCCGCATTGTCTTGAATGACGAGCAGAAGATAGAAGAAGTAGAATTCTTCGGCGGATGCGATGGCAACACAAAGGGCATTTCCACTCTCGTGCGTGGAATGAAAGCTGAGGACGTGATAAAGAAGCTCCGTGGCATTCGTTGTGGTTACAAGGCAACTTCATGCCCTGACCAGTTGGCTCAAGCATTGGAAAAGATGTAAGACCAAGCAATATTTGCTGACATAACACAAAGTAGGAAGAAAACCAATATATAAGTTTACTTCCTACTTTTAGTATGTTAAGTAAGTATCTAAATTAGTTTTATAATATCTATTCATGATCAAAATAATTTAGATTACATACTCATGATTTGCATATTATTAAATAAATAGCCAGCCTGCATTAACACAGACTGGCTATTCATTCTATTCTACGTATTTCAATTTGGCTACAATAACACGGATTACCTGATCATCAGAATCATTGGCTACCTTGGCAATGTGCCAGTCGCCAGGGAAGAAAATAAAGAATTCATCAGGCTTACTATCATAAAATCGAGCACGGTTCACATCATAATCATAATGGATTACGTCAGGACGGTACTTGCAATTAGGTTTGGAGGTCTCATGATCTATGACTCCAAAGCGTTCCACTCCTTTTACTACAAGCATAAAATCTACAGTATGGTAATGGCTTTCAGAGCGGCGTTTCTCAAGTGGTTCATTCTTTGAGTCTTCCACGCTCACCTTAATTTCCGTACCATCTATCATGTGCTTTCCTGCAGGAATAGCGAGGAGGTCTGTGTCCTGAAGCCACTTGAAGAGAGCTTTCCACTGCGCCTCGTTCTTCTGATATTGAGTAAAGAAATCTGCAGCATTGACACTAAAATGAGGTTTCGCCTTCTTAAATGGTCCACGCCACTTCTTTGAATTGTTCTTCCACTTCACAGCACGCTTTACGAGCGCTTTGTCTGAAAACTCTTTGGTGTAACAGCCCTTGCTTTCTGCATTCTGGGCAAACGATGATAGCGTAATCATCACCGTAGCAATAAAAGTCAGTATCTTTCTCATTATAGTTAGTTTTAATAGGTGCAAAATTACTCATATAATCCTAATTAACCAATATTTTAGCATGATTTTTCAAGATAATTTCGTATCTTTGCACACAATAATAATAAATAAGGTGTAACACATGGATTCTATCATAAAATATTTCCCAACGATTACTGACGAGCAACGTCACCAATACGAGCAACTATTCGAATTATACAAGGACTGGAACTCAAAGATAAACGTAATATCACGTAAAGATATCGATAAACTCTATGAGCATCATGTGCTCCATTCGCTTGCTATAGCTAAGGCTTTGCGCTTCAAGGATGGCACTAAGATAATGGATTTCGGCTGCGGCGGCGGATTTCCTGGCATTCCTCTTGCCATTATGTTCCCAGAATGTCAGTTCAAACTCATTGATGGTACTGGCAAAAAGATACGCGTTTGCCAAGAGATAGCATCCGCTATAGGACTCAGAAACGTAGTGGCTGAACATCTGCGTGGTGAGGATGAAAAAGGTAAATTCGACTTCATCGTCTCAAGAGCGGTAATGCCACTGCCTGATATGGTGAAAATCGTGCGAAAAAACGTGTCAAAAGAGCAACATAACGCAATGCCTAACGGTATATTCTGTCTTAAGGGAGGAAACCTTCAATCTGAAATTCACCCATTCAAGAATATAGTAGAGCAGACGGATTTGTCCTCTTTCTTCAATGAAGAATGGTTTAAGGAGAAACATCTTATTTATCTCCCGATTTAAAGTAGGTAAACGAAATTATTTAATAATGAATAGAAACTAACGGAAACTTTTCATTATTATAATATCTATACTCTCTTCCACGCATCCACGCCCTTCTTCATTAGTGATGATGCCCGCATCATTCATCCCTCACAGAACGTAGTTGCATCTCAATAGAGAATAGCTATTATAAAAATAATGCTTACCACCTACCTAAGACGCATAACGTATTTATAACCTTCAACTAATAAAGACAAGATAATGCTCAACATAAAAAAATTTGAAGTCAATCCTATTCAGGAGAATTGCTATGTGATAAGCGATGACACAAAAGAATGTATCATCATAGATTGCGGTGCTTTCTATCCTGAAGAATTACAGGCTATCTACAATTACATTCTCGAAAATGGTCTGAAGCCTGTGCTATGTCTCCTTACTCATGCTCATCTCGACCACGTATTCGGTATAAAAGGCATTTGCGATAGATACAATCTTAAGCCTATGCTTTGTAAGAAAGACGAGGAATTGTATCTCAATTTCCATAACCAACTCAAGTCTTTCCACATGCCAGACGTCGATTATAATTTGCCAGACATTGGTTCTTTTGTGAAAGATGGAGACAAATTGACCTTCGGTAACCATACAATCAACGTGATAGAAACACCTGGTCACACCAAAGGAAGCGTATTCTATTATTGTCCAGACGAGAAAATTGCATTCTCTGGTGACACTCTCTTCAAAGGTAGTATTGGCAGAACTGACCTTCCTGGAGGTTCGATGTTCCAGATTATCCAGTCCCTAAGGATGATTACGCAATTACCTGATGACGTAGTGATTTTGCCAGGACATGGCGATAAGACCACTATCGGATTGGAACTTGCATCCAACCCTTATCTTGACCGATAGATGAAAGCGGAGAAAATCATACTTGGGATCGACCCGGGAACCAACGTCATGGGCTATGGAGTCATCAAAGCGAAAGGACAGCAAGCTGAAATCGTAGCCATGGGCGTAATTGATATGCGCAAAGAAGCTGACCCTTACCTACGACTTGGACACATATTCGAGCGTGTAACAGGTATCATCGACTCGTATTTACCTGATGAAATGGCTATAGAAGCTCCATTTTTCGGAAAGAATGTCCAGTCAATGCTTAAGCTTGGAAGAGCTCAAGGCGTAGCTATCGCAGCGGCTATACATCACAGTGTGCCTATCCACGAATACGCTCCGCTAAAGATAAAGATGGCAATAACTGGCAACGGACAAGCTTCTAAAGAGCAAGTGGCTGGTATGCTCCAGCGCATCCTACATCTCAGCAACGATGAAATGCCAAAGTTTATGGACGCTACTGACGCTCTTGGTGCTGCTTATTGTCACTTTATGCAGATGAATCGTCCAGAGACTGACACGCATTATAGTAGTTGGAAGGATTTCGCTACCAAGAACCAAAAACGGGTAACTGGCAAAGAAGATAACAAAAAAGACACAAATAATAGTAGGCAGCGCAGACTCTCACCTCAAGAGCAACTGCTCGCTGCACTTAAAAAGAAATAACAATGCAAAAGATTATCGAGATAACACAAGGCATAACAAGAATGCCTGAATGGAGAATGGCTGAGCCTGTTGACTTTTGCCTTAATGAAAAGGAACATATCGCTATCGTAGGTGACAATGCTGCTGGCAAGACAATGCTCGTTGATATAATAACAGGAAGTCACCCTCTACTCATGAAAGATGTCGCTTACGACTTTTCTCCTAAGTCAAGCAAGCTGGCATCTGATAATATCAAGTATATCACATTCCGTGATTGCTATGGTGGAGACAGTGACCGTAACTACTATCTTCAGCAAAGATGGAATCAACATGATATCGACGAGAGCACTCCTACAGTGGAGAGCATGCTCAATGATGCTTACCAAATGAATGGAGAAGATACTGAAGAGCGAAGAATGCTACGCGAACATCTCTACGATATATTTAATCTTCGTTATCTCCTTGACAAATACATCATCTTCCTTTCTTCCGGTGAATTGCGAAAATTCCAACTCGCAAAGGTGCTTATGGCAGACCCACGCGTACTGATAATGGACAATCCATTTATTGGACTCGATAAGGAAACTCGCCAACAACTGCGTGAACTTCTCGAAAAAATATCCGAGGAACGCAATCTTCAGATAGTTCTTGTACTGGCTAAGGACGAAGATATTCCTCATTTCATTACACATGTAGTGATGGTAAAGAATATGAAGGTCATGCCAAAACAATCTCGGATAGATTATCTGGCAATGAAGGAATCTCTCCATGAAGCTGACTCTCCTGATTGGCACCTCAGCGATGAAGAAAAAGAAACCATACTATCACTCCCCTACTCCGATAATGAATACCACACTAACGAAGTGGTAAACATGAAGAATGTCTCCATTCAGTATGGACAACGCATTATTCTCAAAAGCCTTGACTGGATAGTACGAAACGGCGAAAGATGGGCATTGAGCGGTCAGAACGGTGCAGGAAAGAGCACACTGCTCAGCCTTGTCTGCGCAGATAATCCTCAATCCTACGCTTGCAACATCGTACTCTTCGACAGAAAGCGTGGATCTGGAGAAGCTATATGGGACATAAAAAAGCACATAGGCTACGTATCTCCTGAAATGCATCGAGCTTACAACCGTGATATGCCGGCAATACGAATCATTGCGAGTGGTCTGAAAGATTCTGTAGGTCTTTACGTAAAACCTTCAGAACGAGATTATGAACAATGCCGTATCTGGATGAAAATCTTCGGAATAGATTATCTTGCCGATAGGACATTCCTGAAATTGTCAAGCGGAGAACAAAGACTTATCCTCCTTGCAAGAGCTTTCGTCAAAGATCCGGAACTGCTTATCCTTGACGAACCTCTACATGGACTTGATGCAAAGCATGGAGAGAAAGTAAAGGAAATCATTGATGCGTTCTGCAAAAGGAAAAATAAGACCCTCATTATGGTAACCCATTACAAGGAAAATCTTCCGCAGTGTATCACCAATTCAATATTCCTTAAAAAGAATGTATAGTGTAATTTTCGTTTGCAGGAGGTCATAATTTAAATAAATCACGACCTCCTGCGAAATAAAATAAAAACTAAAAAAAAGAAAAACAGGAGATAAGTTCCATGTCTTCTGTTTCTCTCACTCTCTTTAACCACAAAAAACCACAACCAAAATACCAAATGAAAAAAATTCTAATAGCCACAGTTATCCTACTGACGTCTATGCTTTCACAACCTTGTTTCTCTCAAGCAAAACGAGAATTCCGAGGCGCATGGATACAATGTGTTAACGGACAATTCCAAGGTATGGGCACAAAAAGAATGCAGGAGACCCTTACCTATCAACTCGATGAACTGCAAAAAGACGGTGTTAACGCCATTATCTTCCAAGTACGTCCTGAGTGTGATGCTCTATACCAGAGTTCTCTTGAGCCTTGGAGTCGTTTTCTTACTGGCGTTCAAGGTCAAGCCCCAACACCATATTGGGACCCTCTACAATGGATGATTACAGAATGTCACAAACGTGGCATGGAACTTCATGCATGGATAAACCCATTCCGCGCTAAAACAAAAAATACAAACAGCCTCGCTTCCTCTCATATTGCGGTTAGAAAGCCAAACTATGTATTCCAATATGATGGACTATACATCCTCAATCCTGCATACCAAAGTAACAGAACTTATATTTGCAAGGTTGCAGCTGACATCCTAAGACGCTATGATATCGATGGTTTCCACATCGATGATTATTTCTATCCATACCCGGCAGCAGGTCAAGTAATTCCTGATAGTAAAGATTTTGCTGCCAACAGCAATGGTATAAAAAATATAAGTGACTGGCGCAGATATAATGTAAATCAATTTATACACGAACTCCATGACACTATCCGTGCAGTAAAGCCATGGGTTAAATTCGGAGTTTCCCCATTCGGCATATACAGAAACAAAAAGAGCGATCCTGCAATGGGCTCAAATACCAATGGACTTCAGAATTATGACGACCTTTATGCAGATGTCTTGCTATGGATTAACAATGGATGGATAGACTATTGTGTCCCTCAGATTTACTGGGAAATAGGCAATAAAGCTGCTGATTACGAAACTCTCATACGCTGGTGGGACAGATATGCAGGCAAGCGTCCTCTGTTTATTGGCGAAGATATAGAACGAACAGCAAAGTTTCCAGACCGCAACAACCCTAAAAAGCACCAGATGGAAGCTAAATACAAGCTACATGAACAAATGCGACACGTCCAAGGTACTGTTCTATGGTACGCAAAAGCGGCTGTTGACAACATAGGAAATTATGGCACAATGCTTCGTAACAAATATTGGCACACACCAGCTCTTCAACCTCTCATGCCTTTCATCGATGATAAAGCACCAAAGAAGCCGAAGAAGATAAAGCCAATATGGACCGCTGATGGTTATATCTTGTTCTGGAAAGCGCCAAAAGGTAAAGGCTGGAAAGATGCACCACACAAATATGTAGTCTATCGCTTCGCTAAAGGAGAAAAAGTGAACATTGATGATCCGAGCCATATAGTACTCACCACATACAATACTTTCTGCTCTCTCCCATACGAAAATGGCAAGAAAAAATACACATATGTAGTCACAACTCTTGACAGAATGAGCAACGAAAGCGCACCTGTAAAGAAGAAAATAAAGTTGTAATAATGTGCTAAACTTATTTGTTATCGTACACAGAATATTGATGAAAATCAAATAAATATCACTTTTCCAAATATTTACGCAATGTTCTGTGTACGAAAAACAAATAAATGATTATCTTTGCAATAATAAATATTAGATAAAAAGATTACTTAGAATAACATATTCCGGAAATATCAATTCATCAAAGCATAAATATTATGGCAGAAACAACAACAAAGAAGGCTGCAACAACTAAGAAAGTTGCTGCTCCTAAAAAGGCTTGTGCAACTAAGAAAACTTGCGCAACTAAGAAGGCTGTTAAGTCAACAATCGACATTACCGAATACAATATCGGCTTCAGAGCAGGTGATGTATATCAGGCTATCGCTAAAGCTGAGAATGGTCTCCCAGTAACAGATATTGCAAAGGTTGCAGGTATATCTGCAGAGGAGGTTTATCTTGGTCTTGGATGGCTCCTTAAAGAAGGCAAGGTTGCAAGCGTCAATGACGTTATCGTCCTCAAATAATATGTCTTTATAAACAATAATGACTGCTAATAATTCAATTATTGCAATCATATATCAGTCATATTATAGAATAAAAGGAATGTTCAATTAAGAACATTCCTTTTATTTTTATCTCCAAAACTGTTGTTAATCAAATAAGAAATACTTGTCAATAAAGCTTGTTTTATGATAGACATTTAGCTAATCATTATCTTCTTATTCGAACAAATGACAACTGTCTGAATTTCTATAAACAAATTTTTTACTTATTTGCGAAGCGTTTTGCTTGTTCTGCGATGAGTTCTTTATCATCGAAATAATCAATTCGCATTGCATGGCGAACTTCCTCAAGGGTCTTACGACCGACCTCACGTGCTGCTTCTGTACCTTTCCTGAGAATTTCATATACGCCAGGAATATCCTTTTCGTACTCAGCACGACGCTGGCGCATTGGCTCCAGACGATCATTCAGCACATTAAGAAGGAATTTCTTACAAGTTCCGTCTCCAAGACCACCACGACAATAGTGCTCCTTCATCTCATCAAGGTTTTTATAATCAGGAAGGTATTTCTCGAAATCGCTATCAAGGCAGAACGCATCCAGATAAACAAAGACAGTATTTTGATACTGATGTTCATTGCCTTCTTCGTCGGTATAAGTGCCCTGGAGATGACCTGGATCCTCAATGTTAAGATGCTGAGGGTCAGTAAACATAGAGTTTACCTTCTTCTTTAAATCTTTTGGAGAATCTGAAAGATAGATACAGTTTCCTAAAGACTTAGACATCTTAGCCTTGCCATCAGTACCAGGAAGACGAAGACAAGCAGCATTCTCTGGAAGAAGAATCTTAGGCTCTATGAGAGTTTCACCATATACATGATTAAAACGACGAACAATCTCGTTTGTCTGCTCAAGCATAGGTTTCTGATCCTCACCTACAGGGACAGTAGTTGCCTTAAATAGAGTAATGTCAGCAGCCTGAGATATAGGATAACAGAAGAATCCTGTTGGTGTACCACCTTCGAATTTACGCATTTCAAGCTCAGTCTTTACAGTAGGATTACGCTGAAGACGCTGAACGGAAACAAGGTTCATATAATAGAATGTGAGTTCTGTTAACTCTGGAACGGCTGATTGAATGAAAATATTACACTTCTCTGGGTCGAGACCAGCAGCGAGATAATCGAGTGCCACCTCTATGACATTCTGACGAATCTTTTCAGGATTATCAGCGTTATCAGTTAAAGCCTGTGCATCAGCAATCATGATAAAAATCTTATCGAACTCACCTGAATTTTGAAGTTCTACACGACGGCGAAGCGAACCGACATAATGTCCAATATGGAGTTTTCCTGTAGGACGATCACCTGTAAGAATAATCTTTTCCATTGTAATATTTATAGTTTATATATTTGAGTTGTTTGTTGTTTGATATTATTATTGTTTTGCGATTATATTATTTTTATTCAAGAATAGAAAAATAGATTATTTTCGAGAAATAATAATGATAGTAGAACTATCACAAAGGAATTATCAATCCAAAACTGGTAAATAAATATCAAATGCCTTGCATCAAAAAATAACTACTTTTTCTTTTTCTTCAATTGTAGCTGAGGAATCTTGATGCTTTGACCTTCAGAAATTTGAGTAATACCACCATTATATGCCTCTACATAGCATTCCATTCCTTCACCAAGATAAGTTTTTGATATAGACTTGATGGTCTGTCCTGCACGTACTGTTACGGTTTTCGCAGTACCAACAATAGTGTATGCACCTGTCCTTACTCTTGGGTCAGAATCATATTTTTCATTAGAGGAAGATTTTTCTGAATGAAGTGGATTCTCCTTGCCCTCTTTATCCTTCTTATTAGTTACGCTTTCAGCTGGTGGCATAGCAGGAGAAGAAACCGAATTGGTTTCTTTATTCTTTACTTCTACGTTCTGATTATCTTCATTTCTCTGAACTGAATCAAGAGGATTTGCTGTGGTATTCTTATCATTTATAGTTTCATTTTCCACATATTCAGCTGGCTGAACAATATCATTCGTTTGATTTATATTTAAACCGAGCCAATTATTAGTGGCACAGAGATAACCAATGACGAAAGCTATTCCTGCAACAAGAATATTGACCACAATCGCATACAGAAGAAATACTTTTTTACAATCATTGTCAGAATCATTAGGGACTTCGTCAACAGAATGTTTATTTTCATCCTTTTGTTCTGGTTCTTCCTTCTCTTGTTCATGTGAGGCAGAAAATTCTGCTATAGGTTTAACAACTGCGGACTTCGCTATAACGTCATTTTCCTTCTGAGAATTGGATAGGTTATCATTGATAATAGCGTCATCTCTTACTGTTTGAACACTCTGTGAAACTTCCTCTGGAACAGTATTAATATCCGAGGCTTGCTCTGAAATCTCAACTATAGAGTTTGACTTATGTGAATAAGCAGAAATAGATGAAACTGTTTTTTGCTTATCATCCACCTCATTCTTATCTTCTAAAGTATCACCATCAACAATAGTTTCTGTTTCATCAGACTCAGACTTAACCTTTTCAACTTCTGGCATATTGGTTACCTTCATCGTTTCATCAAAGCGAGACAGTTCTGAGGATTTATCATTTACATCATTCTCTGCCTTTGATTCTGACGCAAAAGTTTCATTAGCCTCGATAACCTTGTCAATTTCGTCCATATCGGAATTTAAATTCTCTCCTAAAGGCATATCATCAAAGTTGACATCATCAGCCAAAACGACAGTCTCAAACTGAGCGAAAGGCTTATTAACAATATCACGCATTACAGCATCAGGAGTGAAAGAAATCTTATCATGTCCAGAAATCACAACCCTCTCACCAGTATTGACATTGACACTTTCACGATCACGCACAGCAGTAACTTTGAAAGTACCAAAACCTTTTATCTTTACCTGACGATCGTTTCTAAGACCCTCAAGTATAGTTTCGACGAAAGCAGAGACAAATAAATCTGCATCACGTTGCTTGAGTTCATGTTTCTGAACCAGTATTTTTGCAATATCTTTCAGTGTTGGCATTATAAATATATTGATGATGGAGATTGGTGAAGGCTTGACTATTTAAATCCGTTATTCTGTTAACTAACAAGAAACAGTACTATTCTAAGTTGTTCATACTATCTTTTACAGAACTGAGGGGTTTGAAATTAACTACAAGTTTGGGAGGAACAAGCATTCTCTGACCTGTTCCAGGATTATTGATGACTCTTTCCAATCGTTTCTTTACATCAAAGGATCCGAGACGAGCAATAGTCACATTTTCCCCTGCTGTCAAAAGTTCAATGATAGCATTTACAGAAGTACGTACCATACGCTGAGTATCATCAGTTTTATAGCCTGTACGTTTGGATAGAGATGATATAAATTCCTTATTATTCATTCTTTATAAGTAGATTGAATATATTCCTCTTCATTTTACAGGAGAAGGAACAAGTCCATATTATTATTTGCTTAGTGAAATCACATCACCATAAAGATCAAACTCCTCAGCTCCTGTGATTTTTACATCATAGAAACATCCTCTTCTAAGTCTGCGATTTGCAACAGGAATGAGCACTTCAGGATCGACCTCTGGTGAGCAAAACTCCGTTCTTCCGATGTAATAATCACCTTCTCTGCGGTCAATAATTACGCGAAGAGTTTTACCTACCTTCTCAGCCTCAATCTCAGCTGATATACTTTGTTGAACTCTCATTAGTTTGCTTAATCGAGCTTCTTTAACTTCTTGAGGGACATCATCTTCATAATGCTCTGCGCTATAAGTTCCTTCTTCCTCAGAATAAGCGAAAGCACCCATTCGTTCGAAACGTGCCCACTTCACGAATTCTACAAGTTCCTTGAAATCTTCTTCTGTCTCTCCTGGGAAACCAACCATAAGAGTAGTTCTCAAATGTATTCCAGGCATTGCTTCACGAAGTTTTTCGATAAGATGCATCGTTTCTTCCTTAGTGGTATTACGGTGCATTCTATCAAGCATATGATTGGAAATATGCTGTAATGCTATATCAAGATACTTGCATACATTATCGTGACGACGCATCACTTCAAGCAATTCGAATGGAAATTGGTTTGGATAAGCATAATGTAAGCGTATCCATTTGACACCTTTTATCTGCGCCATTTCATCTATTAGTTCAGCGATGTGACGTTTTCCATCAATATCCATTCCATAGAAAGTCAACTCTTGAGCGATTACCTGAAATTCCTTTACGCCCTCACTGACAAGACTTTTCACCTCGTCAAGTATTTCTTCCTTTGGTCTTGATATGTGCTTGCCAGTGATAAGAGGGATTGCACAGTATGCACAACGACGATTACATCCTTCACTTATCTTGATATAAGAATAATGTGAAGGAGTCGTGTCCATCTTTACCTTAGAGCAGACAGGCAAATTGATAGATACATCCGTTGGCTGAGGTAAATCTTCAAGCAACTGTTTATAGTTGAATTTACCATAATATTTATCTACTTGTGGAATTTCAATCTCAAGCTCCTTTTGATATCTCTGTGAGAGACAACCCATCACATAGAGACCATTTATCAAGTTAGCCTCACGAGCTTGTGCAAATTCCAATATAGTATCAATGCTTTCCTGCTTGGCATCCTCTATAAATCCGCAGGTATTTATGACTACATACTCGCCTTCTACACGCTCTGCATCATGCTTACACGTAAAACCTTTACGCTGAAACAAGCGCATAAGTGACTCGCTATCGACAAGATTTTTGGAGCAACCGAGTGTTATAATATCTATTTGATTTTTCTTCATAAACTGTAATACACCAAGGACTTATAGGTTTATTCACCAAAAAGGCTATCAACAAACTGACGTTTATTGAATAATTGCAAGTCTTTCATGCCCTCACCGAGTCCAATATACTTGACAGGCACCTTGAGTTGATCACTAATTCCAACTACGACACCTCCCTTAGCAGTGCCATCAAGCTTAGTAATAGCCATACTTGAGATGTCGGTAACAGCAGCAAACTGTTTTGCTTGTTCAAAAGCATTCTGTCCAGTAGAACCATCGAGCACAAGCATTACCTCATCAGGAGCATCAGGCATCACCTTTTTCATTACATCCTTGATTTTCTTCAGCTCATTCATAAGTCCCACCTTATTATGCAATCTGCCAGCAGTATCAATCAGGACTACGTCAGCTCCATTAGCTTTTGCGGAAGAAATTGTATCAAAAGCGACAGAAGCAGGATCTGAACCCATCTGTTGCTTGATAACGGTTACACCCACACGCTCTCCCCAAATACACAACTGTTCTACCGCTGCAGCGCGGAATGTATCAGCAGCACCGAGATAAACTTTCTTACCAGCCTGCTTGAACTGCCATGCAAGTTTGCCAATAGTAGTGGTTTTTCCCACTCCATTGACACCTACTACAAGGATTACATAAGGTTTATGATCGGAAGGAAGATCCCAATCATCAAGGTCATCTGAATGATTTTCTGCAAGAAGAGCAGCAATTTCATCACGTAATATGCCATTGAGTTCTTTCGTAGAGACATACTTATCACGTGCCACACGTTCCTCAATGCGTTGTATTATCTTCAAAGTAGTGTCAACACCGACATCACTTGTAATAAGCACTTCCTCCAAATCATCGAGTACATCATCATCCACCTTGCTCTTGCCAGCCACGGCACGAGCAATCTTATCAAACATACTCTGTTTGGTCTTTTCCAAACCTTTGTCTAATGTCTGCTTCTTTTCCTTATTAAATAAGCCGAAAAATCCCATATTTGTTATTTAGCTCTTGATATTAAGTAAACTTTATGCAAAAGTAAGAAAAAAATACGACATTCTACCCTTAATCGTCGAAAAAAGCAATAATTACACAAAAAGAAATGCACAAACATCATGTTTTGTGCTATTTTCAGAAGAAAAAGAAGAGGTACAAACAAAAATGTGCACATTTTATTTTGGAATGTGCAGAAAAGTGAGTACCTTTGCACAGTAATATATAGATTGTGCAAATATAATAGCATGGAACAAATTAAAAGTTTTAATGCGTGCATAGAAGAGAGCATCAAGAAGCATTGGAATCTTGATGCACTTACTGACTACAAAGGAGCTACCCTTCAATATCAGGACGTGGCACGCAAAATAGAGAAACTGCATATCCTATTTGAAAACTGTGGTCTTCAAAAGGGAGACAAGATTGCTTTATGCGGACGCAATATGAGCAACTGGGCAGTAGCCTTTCTCGCTACATTGACTTACGGCGCTGTGGCCGTACCAATTCTTCATGAGTTTACTCCCGATCAGATACACAACATCGTCAACCATTCTGAAGCAAAACTGCTCTTTGTAGGCGATGTAGTGGCAACACAGATTGACCCCACCAAGATGCCCGAACTTGAAGGTATCATCAATATTCCTGACTATTCGCTCATGCTTTCGCGCACTGAGAAACTTACTTATGCGCGTGAACATCTAAACGAATTCTTCGGCAAAAAGTTCCCGAAGTATTTCCGTAAAGAGATGATTGAATACTACAAGGAACAGAGTCCTGACGAACTTGCTCTGATCAACTACACATCTGGCACTACAGGGTTTTCGAAAGGCGTTATGATTCCTTACCGCGCCATGTGGGGCAACCTTGATTTTGCTAATCAGGTAATGTCTAAAATACTAAAGCCCGGAGGAAATACTATCAGTATTCTCCCTATGGCTCATATGTATGGAATGGCATTTGAATTCATAGTAGAGTTCATGTCTGGTTGTCATATCTTCTATCTTACGCGCATTCCGTCCCCTGCTGTGGTAGCACAGGCTTTCTCAGACATTAAGCCTATCATTATTATTGCAGTGCCTTTGGTTATTGAGAAGATTATCAAGAAGAAGGTATTGCCTAAACTTGACACACCAGCAATGAGAATTTTACTCCATACTCCTTTCGTTTCGCGTAAGGTAAGGGAGAAGATTAGAACTCAGGTATATAAGGCTTTTGGTGGAAAACTCTATGAGATTATCATCGGAGGCGCTGCATTCAATCAGGAGGTGGAACAATTCCTCAAGTCTATCGATTTTCCATTCACAGTAGGTTATGGAGCAACTGAGTGTGCTCCTATCATCTGTTATAATGATTGGCACGACCATGTACCTACTTCATGTGGTAAAGCCGTAGTACACATGGAGGTAAAGATTAACTCTGCAGATCCACGAAACATCCCTGGAGAGATTCTTACTCGCGGAATGAATGTAATGCTTGGTTATTTCAAGAATGAAGAAGCCACTGCTGCCGCTCTTGACAAGGAAGGCTGGTACCATACTGGCGACCTCGGCGTTATAGACGAGAATGGTAATGTTTACATAAAAGGACGCAGTAAGAATATGCTTCTTGGAGCTAGCGGACAGAATATTTTCCCAGAAGAGATAGAGGACGCACTCAACTCCCTGCCTATGATAGTAGAAAGCATTGTAGTTCAGCGTGGTGACAAACTCGTAGGATTGGTACATCCTGACATGGAAGTAGCAAAGACTCAGAATATGAATATGGAGCAGATTAAGACATTGATGGAACAAAATCGCCAAACTCTCAATGCCACACAGCCACCATACTGCAAACTATCTGCCATCG
>OQVQ01000120.1_pt1 | contig 36992 bp, 28 predicted proteins | sample 1691491 | NCBI WGS metagenome assembly OQVQ01 (sample SAMN03418252, study PRJEB22391) | human gut metagenome | biome: human-gut; feature: organic feature; material: feces | host: Homo sapiens | place: Tanzania | collected 2013-01
ATGCATGCATATAGCAGATGTATGTGGATGAACCTCCGAAGGATGGTAATATTCCTGATTTCAACATTTCAAAGATCGATATTTGCCCTTTTCGGGTCTGTCAGAGAAGCTTTCGGCTCTTTCATGGCAATTTCTCGAAAGGTATTCACCTGCGAAGCCGATTGCTATGTTTCACTCAGCATGACCACACTGATCATGCTGGATTCAAAATATGCCCCCTTTTTAAAGTGGGCTCAGTAAACAACCAAACCACAAAACAAACAATCCTCTCCTTAGAATTTTCTGAATCTGATTCTGATTCCTTCCTTGCTTTCGAGTATCATCCATTCGCTGGAAAGGCGGAGAATGCGGAAGGAGGAGGAGAGTGAAGGGATGCCGTAAGGAAGAAGCAGGGTGGAGTCGGTGAGAGGGGTGTCCATGCCGTCAGGGTCGGTGATGGTGGCTTTATATTTGACTGGGTCGTATAGGTGCAAGGTGTCACCATCATGCTTGAAGCGCAAGAGGATGGTGGTGGAAGCGCCGGTGTAGTCGGATGTCTTGAGCAGTTTTGCCTGAAAAGACCAGAAACGACGTGAGGGAACCATATTGACAGTCTTGCCTTCGGCGATGGAGTCGATGGTGTGCATCTGCCAGAAACCGTCCAGCTGTCCGTTGCTGTGCGTCTCCATCTCGCAGGATGCTATGCTAAGTGTGAGGACTGCCATGAGGATGGCGAGAAGAGGGGTGTGAAACTTTATCTGCATAATAAACCTTTCCAAATAATACTAAACTGTGCACCTGTATTGTCACCGAGGAGCATGCCCCTATCTGTACCAACTGTGGCGCGGAGGGTGATGTCGCGGAGTGATTTGGGGAGAGTATATTCCGCTTCTGCCATAAGACTGACGTTACGTTGCACGTCGAGGAATGGATTGGAATAAGTGCCCCAGCTCTTTTGCCATGTGGCGAAGAAGCGATAAGAAAGCAACGGCAGCGGACTGCCAGCAAAGGCTATGTGGATAGCCTTGAAGCGGTTGGACGTGGTGATGAGGGCATGGCCGTCATAGAGTGGTGCACGATAGAGTGGGTTTCCGTTAATCTGTCCCCAGTGTGACCAACTGCCATACGTGCCGTGGTTGAGATAGTTGTCTGTACCACCGATATGGTCGGGGATATACATGCTGTGGTCGTGATAGATAGGTCCGCTCTGATAGCGGCTGCAGATATATTCCACTACGATATGGTGGAGGGGCTGGAAGCGTTTGAGATGCACCTCCATGCCAATGAGGATGTCGCGAAGAGGATAGAGCAGTACGCGGTGTCGCTTACGCTTGTCCCATTCATCCCCTTTGCCATAGCCGTCGAAGTCCATCATAAAGAGTTGTGAGTCATCCTCGAAATAATGGTCAGCATAGGCGGAGAGGGCATAGGAAGGGCGGTCGTAGTTGATGCGCATAAGCCATGATCCGAGCATATTACCTTCGGCGGAGCGATAGTTGCCGCTCTCTTTATCGTTCTTTCCGCCATAGATGGCTTTGAAGAAAGCCTTCGGACTCTTGTCGTGCCTTACGACAGTGCCGTCGGCATAATATGTGGAGCCGCCAAACTGTGTCGCCATTTCGAGACCTACCTCGATGGTGAGTGGACGGTCGGGCTTGCCGAAGCGCAGGAAACCAGACTTATGATGTACGAGGACGTCTTTTAGGTATCTATTGCTTTCCATGCGTTCCTGGAAATGTCCGTCTGTCTGCATACCATAGAAGAAATGTCCCTTGAAGCCCATCCATCCATGTAAGAAGGGCACGTAATCGTCGAAGGCGAGGCGTATGCCCGGCAGAGGTCGGGCGTTAATGCCAAGGGCTTGACTACCTGTGGTGAGGGACTGCGGTTTGAGATTGAGCGGTTCCTCACGCTGTCCGATGGTGAGTGATGCTTTACGGTAGCGTATCTTGAGATACAGTTGCTGGAGGAGTACGTCGCTGGAGAAATGATTAGCTGCGGCGACGTCAGCAGCATAGCCAACTCCCCAGATACGGGAAGAATCGCAGTGGAGCGGACGCTCTGCCTTGACTCGGACGAAGCCATTGGTGGAGCTAAGGGAACTCATGCCGTAGCGATTGGCATTGAGCCACAGCGGGGTGGTGCCGTCGGAGAACGATGACTGCATCTCCACTGTGCCCTCGATATGCTCGAATGGCTTTTGCGCCTTGATTGCTTGGAAGGGCAGGAGAAGGGCGAGTGCAAGGAAGAGGGGGGCGTAATTCATTCTTTTAGTTAAGAGAGAAAAGTGAAAAGTGAAAAATGAAGAGTGAAAAATCGCGCTGACGCGGTTATTAAATGAAGAATGAAGAATGGGGGAGTTCGTATTCTATGCTTGAGAAAACCGCAAGCAGGAAAACGTAATCCCTATTCTTCATTATTCATTCAGAAGAGTTCTTCATTCAGAAGAGTTCTTTATTCAGAATGTCTCTTAGTAGCTACGAGCGATAAGCACGCGGCACTTAGATGGCTTACCAGAAACCATGTCGATGCCTGGTGTCTGCTCAAAGGCAAAAGGAACGCAGCGGATAGTAGCCTGTGTATCTTCCTTAATCTTTGCCTCGGTCTCGGCGGTGCCGTCCCAGTGGCAGAGGAAGAAACCACCATCCTTCACCCTCTGCTTGAACTCCTCATAATCGTCGCACTCATAGATATGAGCATCACGGAAGGAGCGAGCCTTCTCGAAGATATTATCCTGGATGTCGTCAAGCAGATTCTTCACGTAATCGACTATGCCCTCGAAAGGAACGGTCTCCTTCTCCAGAGTATCGCGGCGCATTACTTCTACAGTGCCGTTTTCAAGGTCACGACCACCCATCACGAGGCGTACTGGCACACCCTTGAGCTCATAGTCAGCAAACTTGAAGCCTGGGCGCTTATTGTCGGAGTCATCAAACTTTACGCTGATGCCGAGCTGGCGGAGACTGTCGATGACTGGCTTCATTGCCTCAGAGACAGCAGCTATCTGGTCAGCCTTGCCAATAGGGATGATTACAACCTGGATAGGAGCGAGACGTGGAGGGAGCACGAGACCATTATCGTCAGAGTGGGTCATGATGAGAGCACCGATGAGACGTGTGCTGACGCCCCAAGAAGTAGCCCATACGTATTCTGGCTTGTTCTCCTTATTAAGATAGGTGACATCGAAAGCCTTTGCAAAGTTTTGTCCCAAGAAGTGGGATGTACCGCTCTGAAGAGCCTTGCCATCCTGCATCATAGCCTCGATGGTGTATGTGTCGAGAGCACCGGCAAAGCGCTCTGTCTCACTCTTTACACCCTGCATCACAGGTACTGCCATCCATTTTTCAGCAAACTCAGCATAGACCTTAAGCATCAACTGTGCTTCCTTCTCTGCCTCCTCACGAGTGGCGTGAGCAGTGTGACCCTCCTGCCAGAGAAACTCGGAAGTGCGGAGGAAAGGACGTGTGCGCATCTCCCATCGCATCACGTTACACCACTGATTGCACATGAGAGGCAGATCGCGCCATGACTGAATCCAATTCTTATATGTATTCCATATGATGGTCTCTGAAGTAGGGCGGATGATGAGTTCCTCTTCGAGCTTGGCGTTAGGGTCCACCACAACGCCGTCGCCAGTTTCATTGGTCTTGAGACGATAGTGGGTCACCACAGCGCACTCCTTAGCGAAGCCTTCCACATGCTCAGCCTCGCGAGAGAGGAAAGACTTAGGGATGAGGAGAGGGAAATATGCGTTTTGCACTCCAGTCTCCTTGAACATCAGGTCGAGCTGATGCTGCATCTTCTCCCAGATGGCGTAGCCATAAGGCTTGATAACCATACATCCTCTCACTGCAGACTGCTCAGCGAGATCCGCTTTGTTGATGAGATCATTGTACCACTGACTGTAATTGTCAGCGCGTTTAGTCAATTCTTTAAGTTCTTTTGCCATATTTAGTATGAATTTTATATGCTAATGCCAAATTTGCCTGCAAAAATACAAAAAAATGTTGGAAAATAGTGATACTTTCATGTTTTTGTTTGGAGTTTGTGGAAAAATGATTAACTTTGTCGTCAGTTTTGGTAAAAAGAATCGTATTTTTTAACTTTTAATTTATTTATAAATAGAATTATGAAAAAGTTTAAGTTTGGAGCAATTGCAGTATGTCTCTGCATGCTCATCTCAAGTTGTGGTACTAATACAGGTAACGGCGCTATCATCGGTGCAGGTGGCGGTGCAGTGCTCGGCGCAATAGCAGGACGTCTCCTCGGAGGTAACGCAAAGGGAACAGCAATCGGTGCAGCAGTAGGCGCTACAGTAGGTGGTGGCACAGGTGCTCTCATCGGCAAGCACATGGACAAGAAGAAGGCAGCGGCAGAGGCAGCAGCCGCAGCAGCTAATGCTAACCTCTCAGAGATTACTGACGCTAACGGTCTGAAGGGATATAAGTTTGAGTTCAACGAGCAGGGCATTCGCTTCGCTACAAATAAGGCTGACCTCAACGATGCTGCAAAGAACAATATCGCATCTGTGGCACAGTTCCTCAAGAACAATACTGACTGTGACGTAACAGTGGTAGGTCACACCGACAGCACTGGTTCTGACGCTATCAACAACCCTCTCTCTGAAAAGCGTGCGCAGAGCGTGAGCAACTATATGAAGATGCTCGGTGTATCATCTTCACAGGTCAAGAATGTTATGGGCATGGGTTCTACAGTGCCTGAGGCAGACAACTCTACAGCTGCTGGTCGCTCTAAGAATCGTCGCGTAGAGGTTTACGTTTACGCTAACGCTGAGACTATCAAGGCTGCTGAGAAGGGACAGTTGTAATATTGTTGTTCGGTTGTCTGCTTGCTTGATGGTAACCCAATAGTAAAATGCTGTTGGCATCTGTGACAAGTCCACGAAACACGAAAACATATCAATAGATAAAAAAAGGTTATTGGTTTTTGGTTATTGGTTATGGGGCTAAGTCTCTATAGTCGTAACCTACCAAACACCAACAATCTACAATCCAACACCAACAACCCATCATTCTCTATTGATGTTTTCTTTTCAAAGCAGTAAGACAACAATTTAACTATATTTCTGTGAGACTTTTTATAAAGATAATACGATGGATAGTGGTGGCATTCTTTGCCTCCACTATTCTTGTTGTAGTGGCTTACCGTTTCTTCCCTGTTTATGTCACACCGCTGATGTTTATCCGCCTTGGCGAGCAGATGGTATCGGACGAATATGAAGTAAGGCTACATCATACTTGGGTGCCTCTCGACGAGATGTCCAAATATATGCCTGTGGCAGTGATGGCGAGCGAAGATCAGCGCTTCCTGATGCACCACGGCTTTGACTTCAACGCAATACAGAAAGCGGTGAAGCACAATAAGAAAGGGGGAACGAAGCATGGTGCAAGCACCATCACCCAGCAGACGGCTAAGAACGTATTCCTCTGGCCGGGCAGATCATGGATAAGAAAAGGCTTCGAGATGTATTTCACAGTCCTGATAGAAGCCCTGTGGGGCAAAGAGAGGATTATGGAAGTGTATCTCAACTCGATAGAAATGGGCAACGGATTATATGGAGCGCAGGCTTGTGCAGAGTATAACTTTGGCAAAGACGCAAAAGACCTCACCCGCGGTGAGTGCGCACAGATAGCTGCCACACTGCCTAACCCACGCAAATTCTCCAGTGCGAATCCTTCGCCATATATGAAGAAACGACGCGCTCAGATAGAGCATCAGATGAAGTTTGTGGACTTGTTTAAGGCTAAGTAAATGCCAGGGAGACAATATATTGATGATGTCCTTGCTCGTATTTGGAATTAAATATCAATAAATGAATTGGGTTGTTGGTTTTTGGTCGTTGGTTTTTGGTTAGAATGTGTATGCCTCTTGCAGGTTTATTTCACTATAATACCCATAACCCACGACCAATAACCAACAACCTATAACTCTCAACCAAATTCTCCATCCCCCAGTAATCGACAATCAACGAAATGAAAAATATAGATAATTTGCCAGAAAACCACTCTTCATCCACATCAGAAAGACCTGAGACAGCAGAGGCACTTTGGGAATCACTCTCAAAGCAGCTCAATCCTGCCCAACTGCAAGCTGTGGAATACATAGATGGGGCTTCGCTCGTCATTGCTGGTGCTGGTTCTGGAAAGACGAGAGTGCTCACATACAAGATAGCATATCTCCTCACGCAAGGCTACAAACCGTGGGAGATAATGGCGCTCACGTTTACTAATAAAGCCGCCAACGAGATGAAAGAGCGTATTTCGCGCCTCGTGGGAGAGTCGGCTTATTCGTTACAGATGGGCACGTTTCACAGCGTATTCTCCAGAATACTCAGAAGGGAAGCATCGCTTATAGGCTACGATTCCAATTTCACCATCTATGATGAGGCCGACTCCAGGTCGCTTTGCAAGAATATCGTCAAGACTCTTGGACTTGATGATAAAATATATAAGCCAGCAGAGGTGCACAATCGTATCTCAATGGCTAAGAATAAGTTGATTCTGCCAGCACAATATGCTGAGAATACTAATATTATGGTGCGCGACCGACAGTCGAATATGGACCGTATGTCAGCCATTTATTCTATGTATGTGGATAATTGTCGCAAGAGCAACGCAATGGATTTCGACGATCTCTTGGTATATACCTTCCGCCTCTTCCACGACAATCCGGAGGTAAGGGATAAATACAGGGAGCGTTACCGCTTCGTGCTTGTGGATGAGTATCAGGACACCAACTACGTTCAGCAGCAGATAGTGTGGCAACTGACCGGCGGTCATCAGCACGTATGCGTGGTGGGAGACGATGCACAGAGTATCTATGGATTTCGTGGAGCTAATATCGACAATATCCTCGACTTCCAAGAGCAGTATGATGGAAGTCGTATGTTCAAATTGGAGCAAAACTATCGCTCGACTCAGAATATCGTCAAGGCGGCTAATAGCCTGATAAAGCACAACTGCCGACAGATAGAAAAAGACGTGTTTAGCCAAAATTCGGAAGGAGAGAAACTGCGCCTCAGAGTGCTCTCAAGCGATAAAGAAGAAGCTATTAGCATCTGCAAGGACATCAAACGCGCCGTGAAAAGCGAAGGAAAGCATTACTCTGACTTCGCCATCCTTTACCGAACAAACTATCAGAGCCGTACTTTCGAGGAGCAGATGCTCAAGGATAATATACCTTATAAGATATATGGAGGCATGAGCTTCTATCAGCGTAAGGAGATAAAGGACGTGATAGCCTATTTCAGACTTGTGGTAAACCATCACGATGAAGAGGCTTTCCGAAGGATAATCAATTATCCTGCGAGAGGAATCGGTGACACTACGGTGAATAAAATCGTGGCTGGAGCACAGGAAAGGAATGTCAGCCTATGGACCGTGGCGCAGAATCCATTAGCTTACGGAGTGGAGATAAACAAGGGAACGATAAACAAACTCAGCCTTTTCTGCCAGATGATAGAAGTTTTTTTGCAGCGTCTAAATACTGATAATGCTTATGAACTCGGTAAGGACATCATCAAGATGAGCGGAATAACGGCTGATATATACAGCGGAACGAATGCTGACGACACTTCACGACAGGAAAATCTGGAGGAATTGGTCAACTCCATGCAGGACTTCGTGGAGGATGGACGCGAGGAAGAATTGCCAGTGGGGCTTACAGACTTCCTGCAGGACGTCTCGCTCATGACTGATCGCCAGACTGGCGACGATGATGATAATGATAAAGTGTCGATGATGACCATACATAGCGCAAAGGGACTGGAGTTTCCTATTGTCTATGTGGTGGGAATGGAGGAGAATATCTTCCCTTCGCCTATGTGTACAGACTCCATGCGACTGCTGGAAGAAGAGCGACGCCTCTTCTATGTGGCAATCACGAGAGCGGAAAATTCTTGCGTGCTGACTTGTGCTAAGACGCGTTTCAGATACGGAAGAATGGAGTTTGACGCGCCAAGTCGCTTCCTCAAGGATATAGACCCAAGGCTTATAGAGATGGATTCCAATTCGTCAGAGATAGGTTCGTACGGCAGAAACAACAGGAAAAACTATGGGTCTTCCTCTTCTTCAAGATATTCTAACGGCAGGATGCAAAACTCTCATCCAGTTGCTTCACAGTTTATGGCAGACCCAAAGCCGAAGGTTACGGAAGGCAGAAAGGCAGAGACACCTGTCAATCCTTTCAGCCCTGCCTTTGAACGTGAATTGGAAGCGCGTGGAGGCAATCTACGTAAGGTGCGTGAGGCTTTGTCGGTGGGAACGAATCGTAGCAGCATGCTTCGTGGAAGTAGCACAATGGATGCGCCTTCCGCTTCATCAAAACGCAGTTCTGTCACTTCCAGCGCTCCTGCAAACATCCCAACGCTTTCTATAGGAGACAAGATAGAGCACAATCGTTTCGGTGTAGGCGTCGTCACAGATCTCTCTGGCGAAGGTCCTTCTGCAAAGGCAACGGTGGATTTCCAGAATGCTGGAACTAAGCAGTTGTTGCTGAAATTTGCAAAGATTGTGGTTCTTTCATAAATGAAGAAAATATAAAGAAGAATGAAGAATGGAAGTTGTGATTATCTTTTTGCGGTTTATTAAGCAAACAAGACCAACTTCTATTCTTCATTCTTCTTTCTTTATTCTGCGTATTCCTTTTTATTCTTCGTATTCCTTTCTTTATTCTTCGTATTTCTTTTTATTCTTCGTTCTCTTTTTTTATTCTTTGTATTCCTTTTTTATAATGTTCTCAAAGCACTAAGCAACTCTGAGTTCTCCTCTTTTGTGCCAACAGTGATGCGGAGACAGTTGTGGCAGAGAGTGATGCGAGTGCGGTTGCGCACTATGATTCCCTTAGCCACGAGGTAGTCATAAGTGGATTGCGCATCCTCCATCTCAGCGAGGAAAAAGTTGGCATCAGTAGGATATACCTTCTTGCAGATAGGCAGGAGAGAGAAGGAATCCATGAGTTGACGGCGTTCTTGAAGGATAAGCTTCACCCATTGTTCTACCTCAAAGTTGCGGTTGAGACGGTCAAGAGCCTCCTGTTGTGTCAATTTGTTGACGTTATATGGATATTTCACCTTATTAAATATAGATATAATTTCCTCACTTGCGAAAGCCATTCCGCAACGAATAGCGGCAGATCCCCATGCTTTGCTCATGGTCTGGAGAACGATGAGGTTAGGGAGCTTAGCGATATACTTCGTCAGGCTCTTCTCCTGCGAGAAGTCAATGTAAGCTTCATCCACCACTACAAGTCCTTCAAATGTGGTCAATACCTTAGCTATCTCGTCGCGATCAATGCTGTTTCCTGTAGGATTATTTGGCGAACAAATCCATATCACCTTAGTATTCTCGTCGCAAGCATCGAGCAAAGCCTCTGCTTTGATCTGGAAATTATCGTCCAAAAGCACAGGGCGATACTCCACATCATTGATGTCAGCGCTGACCTTATACATTCCGTAGGTCGGTTCGATGGCTACAACATTATCCTTCTTAGGCTCGCAGAAGCAACGATACACGAGGTCGATGGCTTCATCCGAACCATTGCCGAGGAAGATATTCTCCACTGGAATGTGCTTGATTACGGAGATACGCTCCTTCACCTCCTGCTGGAGAGGGTCAGGATAGCGATTGTAAGGATTATTGTAAGGATTCTCATTGGCATCGAGGAATACGCGAGCTACGTGGCCGGAGTATTCATTTCTCGCACTGCTGTATGGAGCTAACGACCATATATTCGGTCTTGTCAATTCTTTTAGTGGTTTCATTGTTTATTTTTTTAGTCGGGGAATCGGGCGGTGACGCGCCCGACACAGTGGCGGACGCATGAGTATATTGTGTGAAGAGGTGTGTCAAGCCTTGAGTATATCGTGTGGGGAGGCGTGTCAGGCCTTGAGTATATCGTGTGAGGAGGTGAGGCGGACGCTGACTTTATCTTGTTTTAAGAATATTGTTGACCCTCACACGCATAGCATTGGCATGAGCTTCCAGTTGCTCATTCTCAGCCATGCAGACCACGGAAGGACCGATGGAGCGGATGCCTTCAGCAGAAAGATGCTGGAAAGTAATCTTGCGATTGTAGGAATCGAGATTTACTCCGTTATAGGCAAGGGCGTAACCGTGGGTAGGGAGCGTGTGGTTAGTGCCACTGGCATAGTCACCAGCAGACTCACAAGCATACTGACCGAGGAATACACTGCCAGCATTTATCACCTGTTCGGCAAGTGAATCGTAATCGAAAGTGGCGATGATGAGATGCTCTGGAGCATAAGCATTGCTGAGGGCCATTGCTTCCGCCTTGTCGTGAACGAGTACGAAATTGGAATTCTCAAGCGTCTTCTCTGCTATTTCATGACGTGGAAGCACTGCCAGTTGCTTCTTCAGTTCTGCTTCCACTTCAGAGAGCATCGCCTCGGATGTGCTGATGAGAATGACTTGAGAGTCAATGCCATGCTCAGCCTGTGATAGAAGGTCGGCAGCCACGTAGGCGGCATTGCTTGTCTCGTCAGCGATGACGCAGACCTCACTTGGTCCGGCAGGCATATCTATTGCGGCGTCATGGAGAGAAACTTGCTGTTTCGCTGCCATCACGTATTGGTTTCCTGGTCCGAAAATCTTATAAACCTTCGGCACAGACTCCGTGCCATAAGCCATTGCACCAATAGCCTGAACGCCACCAGCCTTGAAAATCTTGTCCACGCCAGCCACACGAGCCGCCATAAGGATTGCTGGATTCACTTTACCTTCTTTGTTAGGAGGGGTGCAGAGCACTATTTCCTTGCATCCAGCAATCTTGGCAGGAGTGGCAAGCATGAGAACGGTGGAGAAGAGTGGGGCAGTGCCACCAGGAATATATAGTCCTACCTTCTCTATAGCTACGCTTTTCTGCCAGCATACCACACCTGGGGCAGTCTCTACCTTCTGAGTCTCAAACTTTTGCGACTCATGGAAGCGTGCGATATTGGCATGAGCGAGGATGAGGGAATCTTTTAGTTCTTTGCTTACAAGGCTTTCCGCCTCCAGCATCTCTCCTTCGGTGACTGCGAGTTGGGTGAGGTTTGCTTTGTCAAACTTAGCCTCATATTCCATCACCGCTTTGTCTCCATTAGCCTTTACGTCAGCCAAAACTGTGGCAACAGTAGCATTAAGCTGTGAGACGTCGAGGTGTGGGCGCTCTATTATCTTTGCTATCTCTTCTTTGGTTGGGTATTTTGTTATTCTCATTTGCTTGTGCTCTTTATTTGTGGAATCAGGTGTAATAGTACCCTGTCGTAGTGGCTTTTAGATTTGATTGGAGTAGTTGTGGCTTTTCTTTACAAAAGAACCCAAAACCAACAACCTACAACCGACAACCACACATTAAATAATCATCTTCTCAATAGTATTGACCAAAATGCCCTGGGCACCGAGTTCCTTCAGTTTACCGATTATTTCCCAAAACACTTTCTGTCCTATTACGGCGTGAACAGAGCACCATTCCTCATCGGCAAGAGGGATGATAGTAGGACTCTTGAGTCCTGGAAGCACTTCTACTATCTCTTTGAGCCTTGACTTAGGAGCATTCATGCGAACATATTTCTGTCCTTCAGCATTCTTTACAGCCTCAAAGCGGAAGAGCATCTCATTGAGAATCTCGCGCTTTTCCTCAGAGAGACCTTTGTGGGCTATGAGCAAAGCTTCGCTCTGAGTCACCACTTCTACTTCGCGGAGATTATTGCTGACGAGGGTAGAACCGCTCGACACGATGTCGAAGATACCATCAGCAAGGCAGATGCCAGGCGCAATCTCCACGCTTCCTGTGATGATGTGTATCTCTGCGTCTATATTATTCTTCTCGAGGAAGTTGCGCAGGATAACAGGGTAGGATGTAGCAATCTTTTTTCCGTTAAACCATTCCAATCCAGTATATTCCACAGACTTAGGGATGGCAAGTGAGAGTCTGCACTTTGAGAAGCCAAGTCGGCTTACTATCTCAGCATCTTCCTCACGCTCAAGGAATTCGTTCTCTCCCACGATGCCGATATCTGCCACGCCTAAAGCTACGCTTTGGGGAATATCATCATCACGGAGATAAAGCACTTCGAGAGGGAAATTGCCTGACTGGGCGAGGAGAACTCGCTTGCTGGAACTTACTTTGATGTCTGCTTCATTGAGCAGATTGATGCAGTCTTCGAAGAGACGGCCTTTGGATTGCAATGCTATTCTTAACATTTGTATTATGTGTTATTTACTTATCTTTTTACCTTTACTAATTACAATATGTTTGCAAAGGTAATCATTTATTTTCATAATGCAAAGAATAACGAGGAAAATGTGCGAAATTGTTTCTTTTTGGGGAAGTTGTACCTTTGAGTGAAGAGTTTAATTAAATGAAGAATGGGGAGCTACACCTTTTAGTGAAAAGTGAAAAGTGAAGAGTGACGAGTGAAAAATCGCGCTGACGCGATTGCGATTTCTGCAATTTTATTAAATGAAGAATTGATTAAATGAAGAATGTAGAAAGAAGAATAGGGATTACGTTCCTCGGCTTGAGGCTTCTCGTGGCTCCTCAAGTAAGAAAACAAACTCCAATTCTTCATTCTACATTTATCATTCTTAATTTAAATCAGTTTTTTTATTTATTAACCAAGCAACTATCTAAAGTAATTTCACCAGCCAAGCAACGCTTCATGTGGGCAGTGACGACGCATGGATCATTGTGGAGAGCAGTGAGATGCATCAGTTTGGTAGTGGCTGCCTCAATAGTGCTATCGTAGCCAGAAAGCACACCAGCTTTAAAGAGATGAAGGCCAGCACCATATCTCTCCATTTCTACACGACCAGCCACACACTGAGAAATATTGACTATTACTACGCCACGCTCTACGGCTGTGGTAAGCATATCGGTGAGCCATTTCTGCTGTGGAGCATTGCCAGAGCCATAGCTGCGCATCACGATTCCTTTAAGGTTAGGATCATCAATGATATGCTTGAATACAGACTCCTGAAGTCCAGGGAATAAGGAGAATACCAGGATGTTTGGATTCATCTCTTTATGAGGAATCATCGGACGGGTATAGTCTGGTCGGAGAATATGGTGGTGATTGAAATTAAACTCTACTCCTGCTTCGCACAGGTGAGGGTAATTGAATGATTCAAAGGCATTAAACTGCTCAGCGTCCTGTTTCGTACTACGATTGCCACGGAGCAATCGTCCGCCGAAGTAAATGCAGACCTCAGGGATTGGCGTAACGCCATGCTCATTGGTCAGCGAAGCCAGTTCGATACTTGTAAGAAGATTTTCCTTACCGTCTGTACGCAACTGACCAATAGGCAACTGTGATCCAGTCAGAATGACAGGTTTGGTAAGGTTTTGCAGCATAAATGAGAGAGCGGATGCTGTATAGGCCATCGTATCCGTTCCGTGGAGGATGACGAAACCGTCGTAGCGGTTATAGTTTTGACTTATTATCTGCACGAGTTCTGACCACACGAGGTAGTCCATATCGCTTGAGTCTATAGGTTTGTCAAACTGATAAACCGTGATTTTTGCCTGAATCTGATCCAGTTCCGGAATACGGGAGAGGAGATGGTTGAAGTCGAGAGGCTCAAGAGCGCCAGTCTTAGAGTTATGCCCCATACCGATTGTGCCACCTGTGTATATAAGGAGAACGCGCTCGGTACGCTTGAGAGATTCATGCAGTGTGGAGGTTTTCATGTTCTTGTTTTTATAGGGTTAATAGGTCTTTATTGCCTTACTGACTGCAAATTTAGTTATATTTTTTGAAAAATCAAGGGAAACATTCTTTATTTACAAAAAAAGTAGTACATTTGCATCGAAAAAGGGCAGCATTTGAGAATATAAGCCCATTTTCTGCTACTACTGCATTAACAAACAACAATATTTTAAATCTAAACTGAAATGAAACAATTCAACGACGAGAACTTCCTTCTCGAGACAAAGACAGCGCAGGACCTCTATCACAACCACGCTGCCAAGATGCCTATCATCGACTATCATTGCCACCTTATTCCTCAAATGGTCGCTGAAAACAAGCGCTTCGACTCTATTGCGCAGATCTGGCTTATGGGTGACCACTACAAATGGCGTGCAATGCGTTCAAACGGTATCGATGAGCGTTTCTGCACAGGCAAGGATACTACTGACTGGGAGAAGTTCGAGAAATGGGCTGAGACTGTGCCTTACACATTCCGTAATCCATTATATCACTGGACACACCTTGAGCTCAAGACTGCTTTCGGAATTGACAAGTTACTCAATCCTGAGACTGCACGCGAGATATATGACGATTGCAACAATCAGATAAAGAATGACCCAAAGTTCTGCCCACGCGGAATGATGGAGCACTACAACGTGAAGATTGTCTGCACCACTGACGACCCTGCTGACTCTCTCGAGTGGCACAAAGTGGTGAAGGATGACCCTACTGCCAAGACACGTATGCTCCCTGCTTGGCGTCCTGATGCAGGTATGAATATCGATGCTGCCACTTGGAAGGCTTACATCGAGAAGCTCGCAAGCGTTGCCGAAATGCCTATCACCTGCTTTGCTGAGCTCGTTGCCGCTCTCCAGAAGCGTCACGACTTCTTCGAGACAATGGGATGTAAACTCTCTGACCACGGTATTGAGGAATTCTACGACGAGCCATACACAGAGGCTGAGATTGATGCTATCATGAAGAAGGCACTCGCTGGCGAGGCAATCACTAAGGAAGAAGAGCGCAAGTACAAGCACGCTTACCTATTCGAGCAGGGCAAGATGGATTATGCTTCTGGTTGGGCGCAGCAGTATCACTACGGTGCTATTCGCAACAACAACTCTAAGATGTTTGCTAAGCTCGGTGCTGACACTGGCTTCGACTCAATCGGTGAGTTCACCACAGCAAAAGCAATGTCTCATTTCCTTGATGAGCTCAACACTAACGGCACTCTCGCAAAGACAATCCTCTACAACCTCAACCCATGCGCTAATGAGGTTATCGCTACTATGCTCGGTAACTTCCAGGATGGTTCTGTTGCAGGAAAGATTCAGTTTGGTTCTGGTTGGTGGTTCCTCGATCAAAAGGATGGCATGGAGAAGCAGATGAACGCTCTCTCAGTGCTCGGTCTTCTCTCTCGCTTCGTAGGTATGCTGACCGACTCACGCTCATTCCTCTCTTATCCACGTCACGAGTATTTCCGTCGCACACTCTGTAATCTCCTCGGTAATGACATTGAGAAGGGTCTTATCCCATTCACTGGTTACGAAGAGAAGCGCGTGCGTCAGATGGTAGAGGATATCTGCTACAACAACGCAGCTCGCTTCTTCAACTTCTAAGTATTTCCCATACTTCATATAATCCAGCCACTCTGCTCAGATTCCATCAGGTCTCTTGCAGAGTGGCTGGTCGTTTTTTTTATGGCTTTGCCAAATTGCTGGTAGTTGGTTTGTAGAATATCAACTCAACAATCTCAAACAGTAAATCACCAATCCGTTCACGCCATTCAGGATATAGATTATCAAAAATGCGATTGTAAGACGGAAAGCTTATTTTTAGATAAACTGTAAGTAAAAGCTGTATATTTGCTTATGGTTTTAGTTGGGTATGGTTGGGCAATGCAAAAGCTATGCTTTTACCGCCTAAAAGCATAGTTATTAGCCCCTAAAAGCATAGTTATTACATCCTAAAAGCTATGCTTTCAAATTGTAATATCATAGCTTTTCCAAAATCAAGCCAAAACGCTCGTTTATCCACTAATGTTTGTTTGATTAGTTTGTATTTGTTCTTTTGTTTTGCAATCTGCAAACTATATATAATAATGTGTGAAACAGCACTGAATGAAAGGTTGTAGAAAAGTGTTCGATTTACACTTCAAAATCTCATTTTTGCCCCATTTTGCTTAGAGCAGATAGCAAAATGAGGGTCTTTCTTTCCATTTTTGGCAAATATTATATATGTTTTCTTGCATGGGTAAAAAAAATAGATTACCTTTGAAACGATTTTGATTAAACAAATGCAAATCTATTCAAAATACTAAGCAATATGAACAACCTAAAGACTTTACTTTTCTCTGCAGGCGTTGCCATGGCAATGTTCTCTGCTTGCTCTTCAACGGAAGGCAAATCTACACTGACACAATCTGGACTTGATGCCGCTGCTTTCGACACTGTGATTGGTGGTAAGAAGGTGGCTCTCTATACCCTCACTAATGCCAACGGCATGGAAGTCTGCATCACAAACTATGGTGGACGCGTAGTTTCGCTTGTGGTACCTGATAAAGATGGCAAACCAACTGATGTTGTCCTCGGTTTCGACAATATCGCACAGTATGCTGATACTCTCAATTCTCCAAGTGATTATGGCTCTTCTGTAGGTCGCTATGCTAACCGTATCGCAGGAGGTAAGTTCTCTCTTAATGGACAGGAATATCAGTTGAAGCAGAATGATAAGATGAATTGTCTTCACGGCGGTGGTACTACAGGCTGGATGAACCAAGTCTATGAGGCAGAGCAAGTTGGTGATTCTATCCTCAAGCTCACCATTACCGCACCTGATGGAGAGAATGGTTTCCCTGGTACTGTAAAGGCAACCACTACATACACTCTCAAGTCTGATAATACTCTCGATATGGTATGGGAGGCAACTACAGATAAAGAGACAATTATCAACCAGACAAACCACAACTATTATAACCTTAATGGCGACTTCAACAGCGTTGGAACTGACATGATTCTCTATATCAATGCTGATAATTTTACTCCGTCTGATGAATTCTATATCCCAACAGGCGAAGTTAAGCCTGTCAAGGGTACCCCATTTGACTTTACCACACCTCACGCTATCAAGGATGCTATCGGTGCAGACTTCGATCAGGTGAAGAATGCTAACGGAGGTATTGACCATAATTTCTGTCTCAATACTTACAAGGATGGCAAGGGTGACGATACTCAGGTGTGCGCTTCTCTCTATTCTCCAAAGACTGGTATCTTCTTGGAGATGTTCACCAATGAGCCTGGCGTGCAGTGTTACACAGGTAATTTCCAGGGTATCGGCAATGAGCCAAATATCAAGCACAAGGGTGGTAAGTACCCACAATATGTCAGCGTATGTCTCGAAAGTCAGAAATACCCTGACTCTCCTAACAAGAAAGACTTCGTACAGCCTACACTCAAGCCAGGCGAAAAGTACTATAGCCACGCAGCTTACAGATTCTCAATCAAGTAAATATAACGCTTTTGTCACCGATTGCCTTTTGGCTTTCGGTGACTTAGCGTGTCATTGATTGTCAGTCTATTATGGTATTAAAGCTAAAGAAAAAAAATAAATATAATTATTAAAACAAAACTCAAAAAAACTCTAACAAAACAATGAGCGTATTAGAAGCTTTAAAGAACAATGGCTTTGAGACTATCGATTATGTAGTATTCATTGCCTACATTGTACTTCTTGTAGGTTTGGGAATGTTCCTCAGCCGTAGCAAGAAAGGTGAAGAGAAATCATCTACAGACTACTTCCTCGCTGGTAACACCTTGACTTGGTGGGCGGTAGGTGCATCTCTTATCGCTGCAAATATCTCAGCAGAACAGTTTATCGGCATGTCCGGTTCAGCTTTCGCTTCAGGTATCGCGCAGGCAGCTTACGAGCTTATGGCTGCAGCTACTCTGATCGTAGTCGGTAAGTTCCTCCTTCCTCTGATGATCGAGAAGAAGATTTTTACTATCCCACAGTTCCTTCGTGAGCGTTACAACTGGGGTGTAGGACTTGCATTCTCTCTCCTCTGGCTTTTCCTCTATGTATTCGTAAACCTCACCTCTGTATCTTGGCTCGGTGCTCTCGCTATTCAGCAGATTCTCGGTCTCCCTACTGACATGATTATCAATGTAGGTGGTATCGAAATCGACCAGGTTCGCATGGTTATCATCCTCACACTCTTCGTTATCGCTGGTGTTTACTCCATCTATGGCGGTCTCGCTTCTGTGGCATGGACCGACGTTATGCAGGTGACATTCCTCGTAGGTGGCGGTCTTATCACTGCTTATGCTGCTCTCTCCGTAATCGGTCACGAGGTATGGGGATGCGGCGCTATTGAGGCGTTGGGCAATATATTTGATTGGTGCGTCAACCAGCCTGGTGACAAGCACTTCAATCTTGTCGTAACCCGTCAGGAAGAACTCTATCCAGTAGTCAATGGAGTGGTAGAAAATGGTGTTGTAGTACAGAAGGAAGACCCATTCTTTACTAACCCTGGTATCGTTCTTATCTTTGGTGCTCTCTGGCTTACAAACCTCGGTTACTGGGGCTTCAACCAGTACATCATCCAGAAGGGTCTTGCTGCCAAGTCTCTCTCTGAGGCTAAGAAGGGTATGATTTTCGCAGCATTCCTCAAGATTCTTATTCCATTCATCGTTTGTATTCCTGGTGTTTGCGCATTCTACATCATGAATGGCGATGGCGAAGCCCTCGAAACTCTCCGTCATACTCTCGCTGGTGGCATTGAGCGTTCTGATGATGCTTATCCATTCCTTATCCGTAACTTCACCCCTACATTCGTTAAGGGTCTCTCTTTCGCAGCTCTCGCAGCCGCTGTTATCTCTTCTCTTGCTTCAATGTTCAACTCTACTTCCACTCTCTTCACGATGGATATCTACAAGCAGTTCATCAACAAGAATGCAAGTGAGAGACGTCTCGTTACTGTAGGTCGTATGACTTCTGTTGCTGCTCTGCTCATCGCTCTCGTTGCTGTTTATCCATTGATGGGCGGTATCGACCAGGCATTCCAGTTCATCCAGGAATACTCTTCATTCGTATATCCTGGCGTAGTGGTAATCTTCGGTCTCGGACTCCTTTGGAAGCGTGCTTCCGGCACCGCAGCTGTTGTTGCCGCTATCGGTACTTTCGCTTTCTCTATCCTCTTCAAGTTTACAATGCCTGATGTTCCATTCCTCGTTCGTTCTGGATATGTGTTCATCGTTCTCGTAGTTCTCTTCGTAGGTATCTCATTGAGAAGTGGCAAGGCAGAGCCTGCCGACCAGCTTTCTGACAGCACTATCAAGACTCAGCTGTTCTGGAGCACAGTGCTTTATGCTGTGTGTGGCTTGTCTGTAGTATTCCTCGTGCTCTCTTACTTCAACACAACTCTCGCAGTTCACGGTGTTGCAGGTGCGATGATCTTCATGGCAGCTATTACAGCAACCATCGGTTTCTACCTCCGTTCTAATGCTCTTGACAAGGTACAGGACCCTAAGCGCGTGCCTATCGACCTCAACATCTTCAAGACTGACCGTGCTTTCAATATCGGTGCATGCGGAGTAATTCTGATTCTCACAATTCTCTATATTGCTCTCTGGTAATATGAGAATGCCAATATAATCATCAATGATGAGATGGGAAGTGGCAACTGTAAGCCAGATTGCCACTTTCCACCTCAACATTGAATTTTCAATTGAAAACAAAAAGGTTTCCACCTTATTTATATATAGGCGGTGACTTTATTGGGCACAATAACTGAAAATCTACGTCAAACGTGAGATAACAAAATCTCACACAAAAAAACGCAATCGCCCGGTCGGCAAAGTCGTGAGACTGCGAGCGATTTTAGTACTTTCTTAAACAATAACACACATAAGGGTAGCGAAAGAATATGACGCAATACTATGACAATATCGAGCCGATTTTAGTGTCTGTGGACTGTATCGTCTTCGGATTTGATGAAGGAAAACTCAAACTTCTCATCGGCAAGAGAAAATTAGACCCAGGTATGGGACAGTGGTCGCTTTACGGTGGCTTCGTTAGACCTAATGAGAGTCTTCACGAAGCGGCAGAGCGTACACTGAACGAACTTACAGGTCTCGGCAATATGTATCTGACTCAAGTAGGTACATACGGTAAGATCGACCGTGACCCAGGTGAAAGGGTTATCTCTGTGGCTTACTGTGCGCTTATCAATGTAAGCGATTATAGTGAGGTACGACAAAAAGAATATGGAGTGGAGTGGGTCAATGTGGATAGTCTCCCCAAGCTTTACTCTGACCATGGCAAGATGGTGAATGATGCTTTAGCTAAGCTTCGTCGCCACATCTCTAACGAACCTCTGTGTTTCAATCTGCTTCCTGAGTTGTTTACGCTTACTCAGCTGCAGTTGCTTTACGAGGCTATTTTAGGCGAAGAAATTGACAAACGTAACTTCCGCAAGCGTATCAAGGGTGTACCAAGCATACAGAAAACGGAATTTATCGACAAAAATACAAGCAAACGAGGCGCTTACCTCTATCGTTTCAGCGAGAGCGGATTTATCAAGGATGCTAAGTTTGTTCTGAAATAATCGAGCTTCTGTCGTTTGGTTGCTTCGTTGTTCTGTCCCTTCAGTCCTTAGGCTTAAGCCCAGAAATCAAGGCAAGGCAACCAGACCTGACAGCCATAGTGCCAACGGCAACGTCCGTAGGAAGCATTATATCTAAAATACTAATAAATAACCAATTATGTTAGAAGAACTTAAGCAGAAAGTATTCAAGGCAAATCTTGACCTCGTCAAGCAAGGGCTCGTAATCTTTACCTGGGGAAATGTCTCAGGAATTGATCGTGAGAAGGGACTCGTAGTTATCAAGCCATCTGGCGTTAGCTATGATGAAATGAAGGCAGAAGATATGGTAGTCGTGGATTTGCAGACAGGCAAAGTCGTAGAAGGTGACCTTAACCCTTCAAGTGACACTCCGACTCACCTCGTGCTCTATAGAGCTTTTCCTAATATCCAAGGCGTTGTACATACTCATTCCACTTATGCCACTGCCTTTGCACAGGCTGGTAAGGATATTCCAAATATAGGAACTACTCACGCTGACTATTTCTATAAGGACATCCCTTGCACTCGTGACATGAACGAAGCAGAGGTAAAAGGTCAATACGAATTGGAGACTGGTAACGTAATCGTAGATGAAATCCTCAATATCCGAAAGATAAATCCTGACCATACTCCTGCTGTTCTCGTCAAAAATCATGGTCCTTTCTCATGGGGTACATCGCCTGACAATGCAGTCTATAATGCTAAAGTAATGGAACAGTGTGCAAAAATGGCATTCATTGCTCTGAGCGTAAACCCGAATCTGACAATGAATCCACTGCTTGTTGAGAAGCATTATATGCGCAAGCATGGTCCTAACGCTTATTACGGACAGAAGGGAAAGAAGCATTAACCCCTTCCCTCATTGCTTTTGTATGCTAAGTTTAGGATAATTTATTACTCCAATAATCATTTTCTATATCTATAATTACTATAACTATGATTGAAGCATTTAAAGAATTGGAAGTGTGGTTCGTCACAGGAGCACAACTTCTCTACGGAGGTGAAACCGTAAAAATCGTTGACGGTCACTCTCAGGAAATGGTCGCAGGACTTAATCAGTCTGGCATCATTCCTATAAAGGTAGTCTATAAAGGCACTGCTAACTCATCCGCTGAGGTGGAAGCTGTCATGAAGGCAGCTAATAATGACAGAAAGTGTGTAGGTATCATCACATGGATGCACACCTTCTCACCTGCTAAAATGTGGATTAAGGGACTCCAGGCTCTTCAGAAGCCTTTGCTCCATTTCCATACTCAGTATAATGCTGAGATTCCTTGGGACAGTATAGACATGGACTTCATGAACCTTAATCAGTCTGCTCACGGAGATATTGAGTTCGGACATATATGCTCTCGTATGCGTGTGCCACGTAAGGTGGTAGTAGGTTACTGGAAGAGCGAAGAGGCTCAGCGCCAGATTGCTGTTTGGGCACGCGTTGCTGCCGCTGTAGCTGACTCTCATGATGTTCGTTGTCTTATGTTCGGTATGAACATGAACAATGTTGCTGTTACTGATGGTGACCGCGTTGAGTTCGAACAGCGCCTCGGTTATCACGTTGATTACTATCCTGTTTCCTCACTCATGGACTACTTCAAGAAAGTCACTGACGCTGAAGCTGATGCTCTCGTTGAGGAATACAAGAAGGAATATACCATCAAGATTGATGAGTCTGGCGAGGAAGTATATTGGGAAAAGGTAAAGAATGCGGCCAAAGCTGAAATTGCTCTTCGCAGAGTACTCAAGGATGAGGGCGCAACAGCCTTCACAACAAACTTTGATGACCTCGGTGATGCTGATATCAATGACCCTAACTTCGTAGGTTTCGACCAGATTCCTGGTCTCGCTTCTCAGCGTCTTATGGCTGAAGGTATCGGCTTTGGCGCTGAAGGTGACTGGAAGACTGCTTGTCTTTACCGTTCTCTTTGGGTTATGAACCAGGGTATGAAGAAGGGTTGTTCTTTCCTTGAGGATTACACTCTCAACTTCTCTTACGAGGGCACATCTTCTCTTCAGAGCCACATGCTTGAGGTTTGTCCTCTCGTTGCTGTGGATAAACCTACTCTTGAGGTACATTTCCTCGGCATCGGAATCCGCAAACAGCAGACTGCTCGCCTCGTGTTCACCAGCAAGACTGGTGCAGGATGCAAGGCTACTATCGTAGATCTTGGCAATCGTTTCCGTCTTATCACAAGCGATGTCGAGTGTATCAAGCCAAAGCCAATGCCTCATCTTCCTGTTGCTTCTGCTCTATGGATTCCACAGCCTTCATTCGAAGTAGGTGCTGGAGCATGGATTCTCGCTGGTGGAACTCACCATAGCGCATTCTCTTACGATATTACTGCTGAGTATTGGGAGGACTTCGCCGAGATGACTGGCATAGAGTTTGTTGGTATTAACAAAGAGACCACTATATCAAACTTCAAGCAGCAGCTCCGCAACAATGAGGTGTACTATATGCTTAACAAAGCTTTGAAATAATTAATTCTCGTACAATGACAGCAAAACAGACAATAGAACAAGGCAAAGCCATACTCGGTATCGAGTTTGGCTCTACCCGTATAAAGGCTGTTCTCATCGATCAGGAGAACAAGCCGATAGCTCAGGGAAGCCACGAATGGGAAAACCAGTTGGTGGGAAATCTCTGGACATACAGCATTGATGCTATCTGGACCGGATTGCAGGACTGCTATGCTGACCTCCGAAAGGACGTTAAGGCTCAGTATAACTGTGAAATCGAAAACCTTGCAGCCATCGGTATCAGTGCAATGATGCACGGATATATGGCTTTCAATGACAAAGGTGACATACTTGTGCCATTCCGCACATGGAGAAATACCAACACTGCCAAAGCTGCAGCTGAATTGTCAAAGCTATTTGTTTATAATATTCCTCTCCGATGGAGTATTTCTCACCTTTATCAGGCTATCCTTAATGGTGAAGACCACGTTAAGGATATTGCCTTCCAGACTACTCTGGCTGGTTATATCCACTGGCAGTTGACTGGTGAAAAGGTGCTCGGCGTAGGTGATGCATCTGGTATGATGCCTATTGACCCTGAGACAAAGAACTATAATGCCGAAATGGTCAATAAGTTTAATGCTCTTATTTCTTCTAAGGGATTCAATTGGACCGTACTCGACATCTTCCCAAAGGTGCTCAATGCTGGTGAGGATGCTGGCAGATTGACTGCTGAAGGTGCTAAGAGACTTGACGTTTCAGGACATCTTAATGCAGGTATTCCTTTCTGCCCTCCTGAAGGTGACGCAGGAACTGGTATGGTTGCCACTAACGCTGTTAAGCAGCGCACTGGTAATGTTTCTGCCGGCACATCTTCTTTCTCTATGATTGTGTTGGAGAAAGACCTCACTAAGCCTTATGAGATGATTGATATGGTTACCACTCCTGACGGTTCACTCGTGGCAATGGTTCACTGCAACAACTGCACAAGCGACCTTAATGCCTGGGTAAACCTCTTTAAGGAATATCAGCAACTTCTTGGCGTTCCGGTAGATATGAACGAAGTGTTCGGCAAACTCTATAACCATGCGCTTGAAGGTGATGCTGATTGCGGTGGACTTATTTCATATAACTACATCTCCGGTGAACCTGTCACAGGATTGGCAGAAGGTCGTCCGATGTTTGTTCGCTCGGCAAATGACAAGTTCAACCTTGCAAACTTCATGCGTTCCCACCTCTATGCCTCTGTAGGTGTGCTCAAGATTGGTAACGATATCCTCTTCAATGAGGAGCATGTGAAGGTGGATCGCATCACCGGACATGGTGGATTGTTCAAGACAAAGGGCGTTGGACAGCGTGTTCTCGCTGCTGCCATCAATTCGCCAATATCCGTTATGGAGACAGCTGGTGAAGGTGGAGCTTGGGGTATCGCTCTTCTTGCTTCTTATCTTGTCAACCATGAAGGCAATGAAGCACTTGCGGATTTCCTTGACAACCATGTCTTTGCAGGCAATACCGGCGTAGAAATCGCTCCTACTGCTGAGGATGTTGCAGGTTTTAATATTTATATTGAAAACTACAAGCGTGGTCTCGCTATCGAAAAGGCGGCTGTAGAAAACAAGAACTAATCGCCCTTCTCCTATATAATGAAGAAAATACTGACAACAATAACCATCGTTGCGATGTCTCTTGCCGTTTCGGCTCAGACCTCATCGCTTACCATTCATGCAGATAAAGGTTCGCAGAAAATTCATAAAGAGATTTATGGACAGTTTGCTGAGCACCTCGGTTCTTGCATCTATGGCGGACTTTGGGTGGGCGAAAACTCAAACATACCTAATATCAAAGGCTACCGCAAGGATGTCTTTGAGGCTCTGAAGGCACTTCAGATTCCGGTTCTTCGCTGGCCTGGTGGCTGTTTTGCAGATGAATATCATTGGATGGACGGCATTGGACCTAAGGAACAGCGCCCTAAGATGCAGAACAACAACTGGGGAGGTACCATAGAAGACAACTCTTTTGGTACTCATGAGTTCCTTGATCTCTGCGAGATGCTCGGTTGTGAACCATACATCAGTGGCAATGTGGGCAGTGGTACTGTAGAAGAACTTGCTAAATGGGTTGAGTATATGACCTCTGACGGCGAGACTCCAATGGCTAAACTGCGTCGCCAAAACGGACGTGAGAAGTCCTGGAATGTTAAATTCCTTGGCGTAGGTAATGAGAGTTGGGGTTGCGGAGGTTCCATGCGCCCTGAGTATTACGCTGACCTCTATCGCAGATACTCCACATATTGCCGTAATTACGACGGACATAATCTTTATAAGATTGCATCCGGAGCAAGCGATTACGATTATAATTGGACAAAGGTGCTGATGAACAACGTCGGACATAGAATGAATGGTCTTTCTCTCCACTACTATACTGTAACAGGTTGGAGTGGAAGTAAGGGTTCAGCACTCAAGTTTAATAATGATGATTACTACTGGACAATGGGCAAATGCCTTGAGATTGAGGACGTAATCAATAAGCATTGTGCCATCATGGACAAGAAAGATCCTAAGAAGCAGATTGGACTTCTCGTCGATGAATGGGGCACTTGGTGGGATGAAGAGCCTGGCACTATTGCTGGACACCTCTACCAGCAGAACTCTATGCGCGATGCTTTTGTGGCTGCTCTTTCTCTCAATGTGTTCCACCGTCATACCGATCGCATCCGTATGGCTAACATTGCGCAGGTCGTTAATGTACTCCAGTCTATGATTCTTACTGACACTAAGGGTACAGGACACATGGTATTGACTCCTACTTACCATGTCTTCAATATGTACAAGGATTTCCAGGAGGCTACCTACTTGCCTATGGATGTAAAGACAGACTCAATGGATGTGCGCGATAATCGTCGCATTCCTTTGCTTTCATCCAGTGCGGCACGCAAGGCTGACGGCACTATCGTCGTGTCTCTTGCCAACGTAAGCCTCGACAAAGAGCAGAAAGTTGAGCTTTCTCTCGAAGGTATTGCTGCTAAGCCAAAGAGCGTCAGCGGTCAAATTCTTTCATGTAAGGAAATAACAGACTATAATGACTTCGAGCATCCAGACCGTGTTGTGCCTGCTGAGTTCAAGGGAGCTAAGCTTTCTAAGCAGACTGTCACTGTCAAGGTGCCTGCGAAATCCATTGCAGTAATTAGAATTAAATAACAAAATATCAATCAAGTAGGTGTTCAAAATATTATGAAATAGTTTTGAATACCTACTTATCAATTTTATCTAAAAATAAAACACATCTTATGAACGACAACAAAGTAATGTTGCATGCAGCGGATAATATTCGTATTCTCGCTGCATCTGCAGTAGAAAAGGCTAAATCCGGTCACCCAGGTGGTGCGATGGGCGGTGCTGACTTTATCAATGTACTCTATGCTGAGTACTTGAAGTATGATCCAAAGAACCCTACATGGGCTGGTCGTGACCGCTTCTTCCTTGACCCAGGTCACATGGCTCCTATGCTTTACTCACAGCTTTGCCTTATTGGCAAGTTTACTTTGGATGAGTTGCAGCAGTTGCGTCAGTGGGGTTCTCCTACCACAGGACACCCTGAGTTTGAAATTGCACGTGGCATAGAGAATACATCTGGTCCTCTCGGTCAGGGTCATGTCTTCGCTATTGGTGCTGCTATTGCTGCTAAGTTCCTTGCGCAGCATACAGGTAACCCTACTTTTGCAAAGGAGACTATCTACGCATATATCTCTGATGGTGGCATTCAGGAGGAAATTTCACAGGGTGGCGCTCGTATCGCATCTAATCTCGGACTTGATAATCTCATCATGTTCTATGACTCTAATGATATTCAGCTTTCTACTGAGACTAAGGAAGTTATGAATGAGGACACTGCTGCTAAGTATCGTGCACTCGGTTGGGAGGTTATCGAAATCTGTGGTAATGACGTTGATCAGATTCGTCAGGCTCTCGATGCAGCTAAGAAGGTGGAAGGAAAGCCTACTCTTATCATCGGTAAGTGTATAATGGGTAAGGGCGCTCTCAAGGCTGATGGCACTTCTTATGAAGCAAACTGCAAGACTCATGGTGCTCCTCTCGGTGGTGATGCTTATGTAAATACTATCAAGCATCTTGGTGGTGACCCTGAGAATCCATTCGTAATCTTTGATGATGTAAAGGAGATGTATGCTTCTCGTGCTAAGGAACTTGAGGCTATTTGTGCTGAACGTTACGCTGAAGAGAAGGCTTGGGCTGACGCAAACCCAGAAAAGGCTGCTGCACTTGCTGATTGGTTCAGCGGTAAAGCCCCTGTAATTGATTGGTCAAAGGTTCAGCAGAAGGCTAATGATGCTACTCGTTCTGCTTCTGCTGCTTGTCTTGGAGCTCTCGCAGAGCAGGTTCCAAATATGATATGTGCATCTGCTGACCTCTCTAACTCTGACAAAACTGACGGTTTCCTCAAGAAGACACACGCTCTTACTAAGGGTGATTTCTCAGGTGCATTCTTCCAGGCTGGTGTTGCAGAGTTGACAATGGCGTGCTGTTGCATAGGTATGTGTCTCCACGGAGGTGTTATTCCTGCTTGTGGCACATTCTTTGTGTTCTCTGATTACATGAAGCCAGCAGTTCGTATGGCAGCTCTCATGCAGCTTCCAGTGAAGTTTATCTGGACTCATGACGCTTTCCGTGTAGGTGAAGATGGTCCTACTCACGAGCCAGTAGAGCAGGAAGCACAGATTCGTCTTATGGAGAAACTCCACAATCATGCAGGAAAGCCTTCAGTCCTTGTACTTCGTCCTGCTGATGCAAAGGAGACAACAGAGGCTTGGAAGCTTGCTATGGAGAATGTGGATACCCCTACAGCACTCATCTTCTCACGCCAAAATATCAATGACCTTCCAGAAGGTAATGACTATTCACAGGCATCTAAGGGTGCTTATATCGTAGCTGGTTCTGATGAAAACCCTGACGTAGTTTGTGTTGCTTCAGGTTCCGAGGTTTCAACTCTCGTTAGTGGTGCAGAACTTCTCCGTAAGGATGGCGTTAAGGTACGCATTGTGAGCGTTCCTTCTGAGGGATTGTTCCGTCAGCAGCCTGTAGAATATCAGCAGAGCATTATCCCTGTAGGCGCTAAGGTCTTTGGTATGACAGCCGGACTTCCTGTAAATCTTCAGGGATTCCTTATTGGTGCTGATCCAAAGTCTAAGGTATGGGGTCTTGAAAGCTTCGGTTTCTCTGCTCCTTATAAGGTGCTTGATGAGAAGCTTGGCTACACTGCTGAGAATGTTTACAAGCAGGTGAAGTCAATCCTTTAATGCCTTCTGTATAAGTAATGGCTTTGAAATCTAACAACTTTCAAGGCTATTGGCTTGTGATAAGCAAATCTTAAGTGGTTTATCCAAAATGTTTCGGAATAAGAATTATCATTGATTGCTGACGGATTAGTCTGGTAATCTAATGGTATGATTCAGATATTAGTTTGAAGATGTGTCTTCAACACGATGTTTATTCGTTGGCTATAGAATAATCTTTGATGATTCTTATTCCACTAATAATAACAATTAAATCTAATAATCCTATGGAAAAGAGAATTATTGGCGTTGCTACTGACCATGCAGGTTTCCCACTCAAGCAATTTGTATTGCAGTATCTTGAGGAGAAAGGTTATGAGATAAAGGACTTCGGTACCTGGAGTGACAAGTCTGTTGACTATCCTGACTTTGCTCATCCGTTGGCTGATGCTATTGAGAATGGCACCGTGGATTGCGGAATCGCTATGTGCGGTTCAGGTGAAGGTATGGCTATGACTCTCAACAAGCACCATGGCGTACGTGCTGGTCTTTGCTGGAATGTGGAGATTGCTCATCTTGTTCGTCAGCATAATGATGCTAACTGTCTCGTAATGCCAGGTCGTTTCATCACTAATCGCGAGGCTGAGGTGATCATGAACGAGTTCCTTAATACTCCTTTTGAGGCTGGTCGTCACCTTGTTCGCATTCAGAAAATGTAGTGATTGAGGCATTTCTTGTCGGTGAAAGGTATTCTTTCTGACTGAGAATGCTTTGATAGAATAATACAAAAACAGAGAGTTTATCATTTGTTTATGATAGGCTCTCCGTTTTTTTGTTTGCGATAGGTTTGAGTTTCCTATTTATACCAGCCGGTAACGCGGCTGGCACAGTGGCTCATTGCTAAATGAAGAATGAAGAATGAGAAATGAAGAATGGCTAATACCGTTTGGAATCATTGCCTGTTCTTCAGAATAACAGTCGGTAATGCGGCTGGCACAGTGGCTACTTCTTGTTTATTTTCTTCTTTATGATGAAATAAATTATTGCCAGAACGCAGAGTGCCAGGATGAAATATTTGATATAGTCGCCGTAGAGATGTATCTGGGCTTCAAGTTCAGACTCTGGTACTACAGAGTGAAGATACCATCCGAGGGCTGCGAGAATACAGTTCCATGCTCCGGCTCCAATAGTGGTGAAAAGAATAAAACTCCAGAAATTCATGCGTGCCAAGCCTGCTGGGATGCTAATAAGATGGCGAATGCCTGGAATAAGGCGACCTGTAATGGTGGCTACCTTACCGTTGTCATCAAAGTATTTCTCGCTTTTTTCTACTTTTTCCTGATTCAGCAGGCACATCTTTCCCCATTTGCTGTTTGCAAAACTATAGATGATAGGACGTCCGAGATATTTTCCTGCTATGTAATTGATTGTTGCTCCGATGTCAGCGCCAAGTGTGGCAAACAGGATTACGAGCCAAATGTTGAGATTTCCACCTGCTGCATGGTAGGCGGCAGGGGAGACAACAAACTCAGAAGGCACTGGTATTACTGTGCTTTCAAGCATCATTAGGAAGAAGATGGTGGGGTAATTGAGATTGTGGAGTAATGTTGAGATTATTGACATTGTTTGTTTCTTTTGATTGTTTATTCCAGCCGGTAACGCGGCTGGCACGGTGGCGAACTGTTGTTAAATACTTCCGGTAACGCGGCTGGAATGGTTTCTTGCTCTTGTTTATTCTAATGCAGAGGACACGAGGTGTGGGAATGGATTGTATTATGCGTCTTTTGAGTATCTGTTATCCTTGATTTCGTGAGTTTTGGCATATTCAAGATACTCGGATATAGGCATATTTTCAGGAAAAAGACTGCTGAATATTGACACTGTCTCTGTAGGGTTAAAGGAAATACTCTTTTCCAATGCAGACAGGAAATCATCGTATTTGCCTATGACAAGAGCAGCATACGCCAAGCGCTCATATCCAAAGTTGCAATCGATGTCGTTCTTATCCAATATGTTATACGTTTGTGTAAGCATTTCATAGCCAGTCTCCATCAGTCCAGAGTCAACGAGCATACATCCAATAGTGATATACATCTTTGGGTCATGATTTGAGTCTTTCAGCACTTCAGATAAAATTTCGAAAGCAGGAGCGGTCTGACGGTTTTCTAAATATATGCCAGCTTTGAGCAGTTTGCTTTTCTCTTCGTTCAACCCAGAGAGTAATATTTTGTCAGCATATTGCAAAGCCTCGTCTTTTTTCCCCATAGCCGTGCAAATATAAGCCGCCTGCTTATAGATTTCGCTCTGTGCAATCTCGGGAATATCATTGAAGTCAGCATCTTCCATCAGTGATATTGCAGTGACGATGTGTTCATATCCTTCTTCGTATCTTTCCATAGTGAAGAGTGTGGAGGAAATAAGCAATTCGCCCTGAATGTCATTAGGACATAATTCGAGTACCTTCTTAAAACATTCCAGTGCCCCTTCGTTGTCTCCAAGAGAAAAAAGGCTGTTGCCTTTCACTATATAAGCTTCCGGAACGTCTGGGGCAATAGCAATGGCATATTCAGCACTTTGTATTGCTTCCTGACTTTGTCCTGTATGGAATTGACATTGAGATAATTGCAACCAAGCTCTTAAAGAATAAGCATCGAGGTCGATATATTTATTCCAAATAGGTTCTGCTTCCTTGTATTTTTCCTGTACAGTGAGCAGGATAGCTTTGATTTCGAGGTAGTCTCCTGTATCTTTTAGTTCAGGGTCTTTCACTCTCTTTAGCCATTTCTGCGAAAGGTCAAATTCTCCGTGGTCGCAGAACATCATTGCGATATCGAGAGCATAGTCGCTTCTTGTTACTACATCATCCTCCTCATCTTCTTCATCGTATATACTGAGGGATGTAGTTTCTCCATCGAAATCCTCTTCTGGCAATGTCTCATAATGCTTTTCGAGATAATTGTCAGCCTCTTTCACTTTCTCTCTGCACACCATTATTTCTGCACGCAGATAGACTACATCGGTCATTTCATCCCCAGTAATAAGGTCGGAATAATATTCAGCCTTATCCACGTCACCCATTATGACAGCGCGTCTTGCTTTGAATACCAGAGCTTTGGTATTGTCTGGAAAGATTCTCAGCATATAGTCTGTCACCTTTTCGGCCTCGTCAGCGTTGCCTTTTACGTGGTAGTATTCAGCAATGTCAAGGAGGTCGTCTTCGTCGATGAAAATATCTTCACCATTCAAAGAAGCCTGCTGGTATTTAGCCAGCAGGTCTTTGAATTCTTTGCTTCGTATGTATTTCTGAAATTCTGCAGGAATCATTAGTTCTTCTTCCAAGTATCTTTTAGACCAACGGTCTTGTTGAATACGAGGTGTTCAGGAGTAGAGTCGGTATCTACGTTGTAATAGCCGATACGCTGGAACTGAAGATAGTCGAGCGGTTTGGCATTTACGAGCCAAGACTCTACGTAAGCCTTCTTCACCTCAAGAGAATTCGGGTTGATAAACTTGCGCATATCCTCGATGTCGATGCGCTCCTTGCCCTGTGATTTAGAGTAAGCAGCCACCTCGTCGCGAGGATTTGCCACCATCCAGAGACGGTCATAATTGCGTACTTCTGCCTCAAGACAGTGCTGAGTGCTGACCCAGTGTATGGTCTTACCCTTAATCTTCATGTTGGAATTAGCCTCTCCGGTCTTAGTCTCTGGGATATATTCAGCATGAATCTCCACGATATTGCCGTCAGCATCCTTTACGATGCACTCCTCTGGGTTCTCAGAGCACTGTATGATATACGCATTCTTGAGTCTTACCTGCTTGCCAGGACCGAGTCGGAAGAACTTCTTAGGAGCATCCTCCATGAAGTCATCGCGCTCAATCCAAAGTTCGCGTGAGAATGTAATCTCGTGAGTAGCGCTATTTTCATCTTCAGGGTTATTGATGGCAGTAAGCTGTTCTGTCTTGCCTTCAGGATAATTAGTGATAACCAGTTTGATAGGGTCAAGCACAGCACTTACACGAGTAGCGCGGGAGTTGAGGTCTTCACGCACAGCGCTCTCCATGAGAGCCATCTCGTTGAGCGCATCGAAAGTGGTATAACCGATTTTGTTGATGAAATTCACGATGCCTTCCGGACTGTAACCACGTCTGCGGAAGCCAGAGATAGTAGGCATACGAGGGTCATCCCAACCAGCAGTGACACCTTCCTTTACGAGCATGAGCAAGTTGCGCTTTGAGAGAAGAATATGAGTGAGGTTGAGCTTATTGAATTCTGTCTGTCTTGGGCGGTTGTCATCGAGAGGCTTATCGTCGCCAGCTACTTCCTTAGCCCAATCTACGAAGAGGTCATAGAGCGGACGATGACTGACAAATTCAAGTGTGCAGAGTGAGTGTGTGACACCTTCCCAATAGTCGCACTGACCGTGAGTATAGTCATACATAGGGTAAGCGTTCCACTTATTGCCAGTACGCCAGTGAGGCATATTGAGCACACGATACATGATAGGATCGCGGAAGTGCATGTTATCGCTTGCCATATCTATCTTAGCTCGAAGCACCATCTTGCCAGGCTCCATATTTCCAGAGTTCATCTCTTCGAAGAGACGCAAGCTTTCCTCTACAGGACGGTCGCGATAAGGAGAGTTCTGACCAGGCTGTGTAGGCGTACCTTTCTGTGCGGCAATCTGCTCAGCGGTCTGTTCGTCCACGTAAGCTTTGCCACGCTTGATGAGTTCCACAGCGAGGTCCCACAATTTCTGGAAGTAGTCGGAAGCATATAAAATGTTTCCCCATTTAAATCCGAGCCATTCGATGTCGCGCTTGATGGCTTCCACGTATTCCGTGTCTTCCTTCTGAGGATTGGTGTCGTCCATTCTGAGGTTACATACTCCGCCATATTTCTGAGCGATACCGAAATCGATAGCGATAGCCTTGGCGTGTCCGATATGGAGGTATCCGTTAGGTTCTGGTGGGAAACGAGTCTGTATTCTTCCTCCGTTTTTGCCTTCAGCGAGGTCTTTTTCCACTTTTGCCTCTATGAAATTGAGACTTTTCTTCTCTTCAGTGATGTTATTGTTTTCTGATGCCATAATCTATTATTATATATGTATGATATAAAAGGGTATATAATTCCCCCATTATAAGATGCAAAATTAAAGTTTTTTTCTGAGAAAATGAAATTTTTTTCATAAGAATTCCCATTAAACCGATTATTTTTATTACTTTTGCATCGCTAAATACTATAGGCACTTACAGAATACAAAATTTTATTCACAAAAACATGGACGATTATCATTCGACTGATACTGAGAAAATGTAGGCGTGAGAAAAAGTCATTATGGCTGATTCTCATACCTTAATATATTAGTATGCAGCCTTTCTAAAAGAGAATCAGCAACAATGAAGACGTATTGGAACACCAATAAAGGCATCCACATGCTGAATGAGTGGGAGCCAAATTGTTGGACACAGATTACGTGTCCTACAGAAGAGGAATGCCTGAACTTACAGGAAGAATTCCACATCCCTGACTATTTCTTCTCCGACATCGCCGATGCCGATGAGAGAGCGCGTTATGAGTACGACGACGGATGGATGCTTGTCATCCTGCGTATTCCTTATGTCAAGGAGATACGTTCCCGTACGCCATATACCACCGTGCCTCTTGGTATCATACACAAGCGTGATGTCACTATCACAGTATGCTTTTTTGAGACAAATATGATGATAGACTTTGTCAGTTATCAGCAACGTCGTGGAGAAGGCTTCGTCGATTATGTGGATATGATATTCCGTATGTTCCTCTCCAGTTCGATATGGTATCTGAAACGTCTCAAGCAAATCAATACCCTTATAGACAAAGCAAAGCGTGATATGGATCATGACGTGAACAATGAGAGCCTTATCGGACTTTCACGTCTGCAGGACTCCCTGACATATTTCATCACGTCAATCCGTGGTAATGAGACACTTTTGCTCAAACTGAAGTTCAAACTGCAGATTGACGAACTTGATGCTGACCTCATCGAGGACGTAAACATCGAGATGAGTCAGGCGCGAGAGACGGCGCGTATCTATTCGGAAATTCTTGATTCCACGATGGAGACCTATCGAGGCATCATCAATAATAACATGAATACCGTGATGCGTACGCTTACCTCCGTGAGTATCATCCTCATGTTTCCTACGCTCATATCCTCGCTTTTCGGTATGAACCTCATCAATGGCATGGAGACATCATCCTTCGGATTCCTTATAGCCATCATCATCTCCGTATTCGTCTCCGTCGGTTCGTGGTGGTTCCTGAGGTTTAAGCATTTGATTTAGAAATAATACGATAAATATTACAAACAGGAGAATGGTCACGTCATAAGTGACGGTGAAAAAATAAATTGGTATGATTTGAGCCTCAGATTTTTGAGATGTTTTTCTCACTCGAAGAGGGAATATAGCGGGCTATATGACCGATGAGAGGGAGGAAAACAGCCAAAAAGATGAGGTTGAAACCTTTATATTGGTATGGTACATTTTTCTCTCAAATCGTACCAAGTTATTTTTTTACCGTCACTAAGCATCCAAAAATGCTCAAAATCCACGACTATTCTCCTGTTTTTCCGATATATCCAGCCTAATAGTGACGGTGAAAAAATAAATTGGTATGATTTGAGCCTCATATTTTTGAGATGTTTTCTTCACTCGAAGAGGGAGTATAGCGGGCTATATGACCGATGAGAGTGATGAAAACAGCCAAAAAGATGAGGGTGAAGCCATATACTGATATAGTACATTTTTCACTCAAATCGTACCAATTTACTTTTTTTACCGTCACATAACACAAAAAAACAAACATTTCTTTTGCAGTTTCATTTATTTTAGATAAATTTGCATACTATTTTGTGCATTCTTAAAAGAAGAAAAAGCACGTATAAGAATTTGTGAACATCGAATCATTACTCAAAAACAGAAAAATGATGGACTCTCAAGTAGAAGAAAAGCGCATCTATGCCAATAAGCAGGAGGTGCTCGACCGCGTTAAGGAACTCTCAAAGGAAGAAAACCCAAGCAAGCAGGAGATAGACCACCTCAAAGTGGCATTCTACTCATTGCTCAATGCTGAGCGCGAAGCACAGCAGAAAGCCTTCCTCGAAGCTGGAGGTGACCCAATGCAGTATGTGGTGACACCAGATGAGACAGAGCAGGCATTCAAAGCCGAAATGGCTCTCATTCGTGAAAAACGCCAGCAAGCATTCCTCGCACAGGAGGAAGAAAAGCAGAAGAACCTCAAGCGCAAGCTCGAGATCATTGAGCGCATCAAGACGCTCGCTTCATCCCCGGAAGAGGCTAACAATGCCTATCAGGAAGTCAAAAACCTCCAGCAGGAATGGAAGGAGATAAAGGCTGTTCCGGCAGAAAACGCTACTGACCTCTGGAAGAACTACCAACTCGTCACAGAGCAGTTCTATGACCTGCTCAAGCTCAATATCGAGGCACGTGAGTACGACTTCAAGAAGAACCTTGAGATGAAGACAGCCCTCTGCGAGATTGCTGAGAAGCTCGCTGATGAAGAGGATGTCATCAGCGCTTTCCATCAGTTGCAGGAGCTCCATAATCAGTATCGTGAGATTGGACCTGTAGAGAAAGAGAAGCGTGAGGAAATATGGACCAGATTCAAGCAGGCAAGCACTGTCATCAATCGTAAGCACGCTGCACACTTCGAAGCTATCCACGCACAGGAGGAAGACAATCTCAAGAAGAAGGAAGCCATCTGCGAAAAGGTGGAGGCTATCACCGCTGAAGCACCTAAGACAGCTGCTGAATGGGAGGAGAAGTCAAAGCAGATTATCGACCTTCAGGCTGAATGGAAGACCATCGGTTTTGCTCCACAGAAGATGAATGTGAAGATATTCGAGCGTTTCCGCAATTCATGCGATGTATTCTTCAATGCAAAGAAATCATTCTTCAAGGATGTAAAGGATCGTTATAACGAAAATATCGAGAAGAAGCAGGCACTCGTAGCTGAAGCACAGTCGCTCGCTGACTCTACGGATTGGAAGGCTACAAGCGACAAACTTATCCAGTTGCAGAAGGACTGGAAGAAGATAGGTATGGTGCCACGCAAGCTCGGTGACCAGCTTTGGAATGACTTCCTCGGTGCATGCAATAAGTTCTTCGAGGCTCGCAATGCAGCAGGAGCAGGTCAGCGTCATGAAGAGAATGATAACTTAGAGAAGAAGCGCGGTATCGTGGCTCAGCTCAAGGAGCTCGCAGAGGCTGAAGTAGAAGGATTGCAGCAGAAGATGCAGCAGTTGATTGGCGAATATAACGCCGTTGGTCATGTGCCATACCGTGAGAAGGACGCTCTCTTCCGCGAGTATCATGACGTGCTCGATGTGCTCTACAAGAAGCTCCACAGCAGCAATGCCCGCCGTCGCCTTGACAAGTTCAAGAGTAGTCTGCGCGACGTAGCTCAGCGTGGAGAGAATGCAGTCAGCGATGAGCGTTCACGTCTCACCCGTCGCTACGACCAGTTGAAGCAGGAGTTGCAGACTTATGAGAACAATCTCACCTTCCTCTCTGCCACAAGCAAGAAGGGCAACTCCCTCATCGATGAGATGAACCGCAAGATGGAGCGTCTCCGTGACGACCTCGACCTTGTACGTCAGAAGATCAAAGCCATCGACGCAGAGGAGAAGTAATCGAACAGTACGGTTGAAAAAACATCAATGGATAAAAATAAAACATCAATGGATGGAATAAAACATCAATAGATAAAAATAAAACATCAATGGATAAGAATATTTTTTCATGTTTTTATCTATTGATGTTTTATTTTTATCTATTGATATTTCTTTTTTTTTTTGTCCAGTCAGTTAGAGTCTGTCTGGAAGACAGTACCGAGCGAAGCGAGAGTAACCCGGGACGTAGTCTCGGGA